>JABAOF010019569.1_pt2 | contig 12249 bp, 11 predicted proteins | sample 7062171 | NCBI WGS metagenome assembly JABAOF01 (sample SAMN14538628, study PRJNA623070) | marine sediment metagenome | biome: marine biome [ENVO:00000428]; feature: marine pelagic biome [ENVO:01000023]; material: deep marine sediment [ENVO:00002113] | place: India: Gulf of Khambhat ... | reverse complement strand
TGCGCTGGGTGTAACGGCACTACGTTTGACACTACTCGACGGGCCCGTTGACAAGCCGCGGCGAGTGGATCTATTTTGGATCCAGATTAGAACCTCAGCGGAGGGCCGCGGATGGCCGTCAACCTCTCGATCAAGAACGTGCCGGATGAGCTGGCCGAGCGGCTGCGCTCGCAAGCTGCCCAGCATCACCGCTCCCTGCAGGGTCACCTTCTAGCGATCCTGGAGGAGGCGGCCGGGGAGAACGAGCGGGTCACGCCCGAGGACATTCTTCGTCGCGTCCGTGAGTTGAAAGTGCGGACGGAGGAGGAGGCAGTGTCGATGGTTCGCTCCGACCGCGATGCCCGGTAGACTGAAGGTCGTCGACGCATCGGCGCTTGGCGCGCTTCTGTTCGGCGAGCCCAAGGCAGGCGATGTCGCGCGACGTCTCGGTGGTGCTACGCTCACCGCGCCAACCCTCCTCCGCTACGAGATGGCTAGCATCTGCCGTAAGAAGCTGGGGCGATACCCGGAGCAGCGCACCGGTCTGCTGGAAATGCTCGACCATTTCGAAAGGATGGATTTGCAGGAGCTTCCTGTGCCGACCGATGACGTTGTGGTCCTGGCTGAGAGCGAGAAGTTGACGGTGTACGATGCGGCCTATCTCTGGCTGGCAAGAACTCTCGAAGCGGAACTGGTCACGCTCGATTCTGCGTTGCGTAGAGCAAGTAGCCGTCGGAGAGGCGGACGATCCAAGCAACAGGCTGAATAGACTCCTACCGCCTACCGCCTAGTGTGGACCGTCGCACAGAAGAAATCGGGGCGCCGGGATTCGAACCCGGGACCTCCTGCTCCCAAAGAAATCGCCGGCAACAAAGGGCAGCGAAGAGCCAACAGTCTCTCGGATTCTCACAGGTGCAGCAACGGTGCATGACGATGACTACCTAGGGGTCGAGTCACAATTCCTGTCACAATTCTGTGTCGCCGCTCCCACGGCGAGCGATCGCCCGTCGAGGATACTCTGCGGGACCCGCCACTCTAACCCTTTCCGCTGTCCGACCTCTCCAGCTAGCGGGGAGCTGTTTATCGAGCAGCGATCAAGAGCGAGTTTTCGCCTGACCCTGAGCACGGTTGACGCCGGCGCCGATAGCGCTTGTCAGATACCAGCCCTCGTCGCTGGAGTGACTGGTGATAGAGCTTTTCACATTGCACGAAAATAGTCTGTTTTTCGAACAGATTAGACTACAGGGCTCGTATCTCTATCTGGTTAGCCGGGATCCGAAATTGGCCCCGCAAGTTCCCAAACAGAAACGTTTCATATTTCGGGTGAGTCTGCCTGCAATAGATCAATATAAAAAGGAACTCATGGGCTCGACTGTCTATATGCAGGATTCAATAGAGATGGGTGTGGATGTTGCCCGCCGAGTTACGGAGGTTGACAGCGCTGACGAAGAACCCGCCCCGCCGTGGTATCGATCTAAACCCGGCACTGACTGTTCGACACCTGCGCTGACTGTGTTGGCGACTACGCTTTTCACTACCATCGGCTCCCATCGGAAGATGGCCTGGCGCCCGGATCCGGTAAGCACGGAGCCCACCGCCGCCTGAGCTCGGTGCGCCGGAAAGTCCGGCTACCTAGGTCCGATTAGCGAGGCGACTCGTGACTTTCTCCGGCCCTGCCCTACCCTGCATCCCGACCGGGGCTTGGGTTTTTCATAACTTTCTTCGACTTCCCCGCCGAGCACTGGCCGCACCTGAGAACGACGAACCCGATCGAGTCGTGTGGCTAAGGCGAATCCACCCCACCGACCCATTGGATGCCCTCACGTGCCGAGGGTGTTGACTCAATCATTATCAATGATGTTGACGGTTGCTAATGAGTTTTCGCCAAGCGTTGCCACCGAGACATTGCTCAATGTCACAGTAAACGACTCTGAAAGCTCTACCGTATCGTCATCGGTTATGGCGATACTGATTGTTTGGTTACCAGAGAGACCATCAGGCCAAGTTAATGTGCCACTCGCTGCAGTATAGTCCGAACCTCCTACAGCGTCTCCGTCCGCGGTGGCATAATCCACGCTTACGATGCCATCGCGACCACCACTGCGGGCGACAAAGATGTTGACGACTGTCCCTTCGGTGCCGTCATAAGAGGTTGCTGCAAGCTGTAAGGTTCCGGGCAGTCCGGGCATAGTACCACCATCACCATCCCCGCAGGCACTGAGCATCGCCAGGCACACAACGCTTGACCAGCGAAGACTATGTAGTTTCGTATTCATCAGGGTTCACCTCTCATGCCCAAAGGGTTCACCTCTTATGCCCAATAACTAAGAGCATGCTCTTTGATGCGGTGTTTGCCTATTCGCACTTGTACACAGCCGCGTTCGGCCATAGCGTATTGTCAACGAGACGAACGTAGGTCGAAGTTAACAAGAGTTATTAGGAAAAGCGAGGCACACAAGACTTAATTCGCGGAGCGCAAACAAGTGGTTGACCAATATCGCAACTTGTTCACTGTCGATAGCGTTCGCTTGATCGATGCAGCAGGCTTCGACTCGCATCACGCTTTACTCATTTTCATGTCGATCGGCGGCGCAGGATGAGTTGCCGCCTAACGACTTTGCGTTTCAGCTGCGCCCCGCAGGAACGCGGGGGTCAACGGAACAAAGGCAACATGCACGGTTTCACCATTCACCAGGAACTCGCCGCGCAGCACGGGCAAAGGCCGTAGCGTCATAGGCTCCAGCGCCAGCTGCAAACGCTTGATATTTCCAAGAAGTGCCCTCGAGGAGTAACGTCTCAGTGGCAAATGAAAGATTCTCTTGATCCGTCACTCCAGGAGGGCACCCATGTTCTACTCTGGAATCGATCAGCACAAGCGGGATTGCGGCTGACCGCAGCCCGCTTCTACTTCGCGACTCCGCACCACGCCTGGGAACGGGGAACCAACGAGAACACCAACGGCCTGCTGCGCCAATACCTCCCGAAGAGAAAGAGCATGGCCCACCTCACCCAACACGACTGCAATCGCATCGCCGCCAGGCTGAACCGCCGGCCTCGCAAACGTCTAAGCTATCGCACCCCGGAGGAGTGCTATGTTACCTGAAGCTCAGTGTTGCACTTCAAAGTTGATATCAAGCAGCATCGGCAACATCATACGTCTTGTTCCGGGAGGAATGGCAACCGCTCTTGACATGATTGCGCGGCCTAAGGTCACGGTGGTTCATGAAACCCGGGGAACTGCGAGTAGTCCGAAACAAGAATAAAAACAGCCGCAGGCGCCGCTCACGCGCTACCACTAGACTATCGGAAACGAGTTCTCGAACGAACGCACGGACACCGGTCTGAAGCGCATCTTCTAGCTCGTGTGGCTCGAACACGAAGAGTATCTCAGCCGGCCCGGGCGGCAGGCCGTCGTTGTAGCTGAGCCGCGTGGCCAGCTCAGAACCCGTATCGCGCAGATGGTAAGCCTGGGCTGGCCAAGTCGGCTCCAGCGAGATGTTAGCCGGCCAGAACGCACTCAGGCCTCATCGTCACCCCTTCGGTATAGATTTGATGAACCTGCCCACCAGATTGATGATCGCCCCTTCGAACTGCCATCCCGCCTCCACCGGTAGCTCGTACAACGGATCCGCGGTAGTGACAATGATCATGTCGAGCTCATCCAGCAAGACAATCAGGTTCCCGCCATGTCCCGCCGCGTAGTCGAAATGATGCTCGCCGACGCTGGCGGACCACCACTGATAGCCATACCCGATGTCGCTGAAGTAACGGCCAACATTGCGATCGATACCCGCCGAGTACCTTTGCAGCGATTCCCTGACCCAGTCGGCCGGAAGGACCCTGTTCCCCTCGTATTCACCGTCGTTGAGATACAGCAGGCCGAACTTGGCCATATCACGTGCCGTAAAGGAGATCTCAAAACAGCCGAAGTTGTAGCCATCTGCATCGCGGCTCCAATCGCCCACCTGTGCGTTGATCCGCGAAAACAGATTCTCCTGACCGTATGACTCGAGATCTGTGCTAACCGCCCGTGCCACGATGACCGCGAGGAGATGAGACGTCAGATTGCTGTAGTTGAACTCGGTGCCCGGATCGCTTACCAGAGGGAAATCAACCAGCCGCGGAATCCAGTGCCAGTTGTCGGTGAAGAAGAGACTATCCAGGTACTGACGCACGCGTTCCTCGTCGGGGTATCCGGCGCGCATCTGCAACAGGTCCCGGATCGTGATCTGCTCCTTCCTCGGATCGTTGATCTGTCCGGCGAACTCCGGGAAGAAATCCATCATCTTCTGATCCACGCTTGACAGATAGCCTTGATCCAGCGCAATCCCGACCAATGCCGAGGTATAGCTCTTCGTCACCGATTGCCGGGCGGACTTCTGCTCAACCGCCCCTTCATTGAAGTACCCTTCAGCGATCAGATGGCCGTTCTTGATGACCAGCAGCCCATAGAGGGTCGACAATCCAGTCGCATCGAGATACAGCTCCGCCACGAGCATCGGATCCAGCCCCTGCTCTGCAGGCGTCGACACCTTCCAGTCATCCCCAGGTAGCGGTGTGTATTCAACCGCTTCTAGTTCCTCCGTCCGAGGGCGCAGCATCTCCGCAATCTGGGGACGAGTCATTCTGATCTGCTCGTAGTCCAGTTCCAGCCCCAGCGGCCCAAGCGCCTGTCCGAGGCTGTCGTAGATGCCTTTGACATCATCGAAAGGAGCTGCAACGGATTCCGCCGCAGTATTTCCGAAGTTGTCCCTCAAATACTTGTTCGCACCTTTGTCCAGCAGGGCCTCCACGATCTCCGTACGGCAAAGGAAAGCGGCGGTGTGAAGTGCTGTTGCCCCATCGTTGTTTGTGATGTTCAAATCAGCCCCGGCCTCAATCAATGCCCTGGCCACTTCAGTCTTGCCAAATGCTGCTGCAACAATCAGGGGAGTGGACCCATACGGATCTTTCTCATTCAGGTCCGAACCGGCCTCAATGTGCTGCCGAATGGCTTCAGTATTCCCCTGAAGGGCTGCCAGGTGGAGGCTCACACTCGGAGTTGGGGTCTCCTGTCCGCAAAGCCGCACCGGTGTAAGGAGTGCGACTGCTAGCATTGCTGTCGTTAGTGCTTTCATTGCTACTTCCTCCATGCGCGGTCCCATATCGCGCATCTGACGGGGGAGCCTCACACTCCGGCTGGCTGCGCAAACCGCCTAAGTGATGGGATAGAACGCAAACGACTTCACCCGCCACGCGCCGTCGGCGGAGCGCCTGAGCACCCACAGATACCGAGCTCTCTCTCCATCGGGAGGGCCGCCGCCTCTCGGAATCCATGTCGTCTCAAACTCCGCCACGACGTGCGCCCAATTGCCCGACGTGTGGATCTGCTCGACGCGTATTGAGGTTCCGGCGGCGGACTGTTGGCGGAACACCCGTTCAACGAATGCCCTCAGGGAATCCTTGCCAACGACACCCGGGAGCCTGGGGTGAGCGAAGACCGCATCATCGGTAAAGAGGTCCAACAAACCCTCGATGTCACCGCCGTCGAGCAACGCGGGCCACTGCTGCACGACCGCCCGGACCGGATCGTCCTGCGCCACCGCGCCAATGGCCGGGATGACGTGTTCCTCGAGGATGGTGTCGTACCAGATCGGGATGGGCTCGCCACCGTACCGCCCACTCGTCTGGACGAACACGAGGTTCAATTCGGGAAGCACCACGATGAACTGCTCCCCCCATCCCGAAGCATAGAAGGCGTCGAATCCGCCAAAGCGTCCGAGCTTCCACTGGTATCCGTATCCGTGCGCATCGCCCCCGTCCTCTACAGCAATCGCCTGTGTCACTGAGCGCCGCACCCAGTCCGACGACAGAACCCGCCGGCCATTCCACATACCGCCCTGAAGCATGAGTTGCCCGATCTTGGCCATGTCTCGCGGACGCAGATACAACCCCCCTGGCGTGAAGGAGACGTCTGGGGCTCCTCGAGAACCAGCCCACCGATACAAGGTGATTCCCAGAGGCCTGAACAGATGTTGTTCCGCAAACGACGGAACGCTCTGTCCCGTGGTTCGCCGCAGGATTTCTCCCAGCAGGATGGTGCTGCCGCTGCTGTACTGATAGGTGGTTCCAGGAGCATGGATGACATCTCTGCCCAGCATGAACGCCACGGGATCGTCGGACAGGAACAACCGGTGAGCATCATTCCTGGAATCGGCGATAGGATGGGTCCGCTCGTCAAACGGCAGTCCCGACGTCATGGACAGTAGATGGTGAACCGTGATCTGGTCCTTTTCGGGGGTTCTGAATCGCCCGTAATCGGGGAAGAACGAGACCATCTTCGTGTCGGTACCGGAGATGTACCCCCGATCCATGGCAATCCCAAACACCATCGATGTGACGCTCTTCGTCACCGACGAGGTATTATGCAGCTCGTCTCTGGTAAAGCGTTTCTCCTCCATGCACAGCACACAACCGCGCATCATGTTCTCATCGAACAGGTTCAGATCACTACCGTCGCAATAGGCCTCGAACACCAGCGCACTGTCTTTGACGATGAGAATGCTGTGGAGCAGGTGGCCTTCGGTATCGTGAAGACGGTTCATTAGTCGCACGAGAGGCTCCACATCCATGCCCTTGTCCGCTGCCGACGCGGTTCGCCAGCCGTCGTCAGTCTCAACAGGAACTGCATATTCGTATTGGCATGCATCTTTTGGATATAAGAACGCCGCGTAACCGAAGACGATGCCTAAGGCACAAGACAAGGCGAGAATGCGAGAGTCCACTCGAGCATTCCTACTGTTCATGGTTTGTGTCTCCTTCAATGACTTGTCTCTCTGGCTCTTTAACTCATTCCTTGGGGTCAATGCACACATGTGCCTATAGTGGAAATGCCAGCTTCCCGTCAGAACGTGTGCGGATGCCCTGAGCGATCTTCTGGCCGTGGCGTGGTTGGTCCTGGGGGATCGCAAGTACGGTCAGCTCGACACTGCCCTTCCTTCTCCTCAGGGCCGAACACCGGCTTCTCCTGAAAAGTTTACGCATGACAGTATGTCGCTTGCTATGACATACGCTGACCACATCTGCTGAGTTTCAGCGAGGAACGCAGTTGGCAGACTGGACGGGCTGACCGTACCTAAGGCAGTCCCAACGGACCGTGGCGCGACACACCTCGCTCGAGCCCCGACGGGAGGATTGCAAGATGAGACATCGAGAGCTGTCCAGAAGGGACTTCGTGAAGACCAGTGCGGGACTGGTCATAGGAGTTGCGGCGGGAGGTCTTGGCCTTGGTGGAATTGGAAGAGGTCCCAGAGGAGAACGGGCAGTTGTGAGTGTCGTAAGGATCAGGGACGATAGGATCGGTTATGCAGTCGAGGAGGCAATCGACCTACTCGGCGGCATCGAGACGGTTGCCAGGGACAAAGAGCGAGTAATGCTCAAGCCGAACTTGGTGGCTGAGAGTCCAGATTTCACGACCAAGCCCGGCGTCGTGAGAACGCTTGCGGAGCTGATGAAGAGATCTGGGAAGGAAGTCCTCATCGGTGAAGGCTCCGCAGCAGGAAGTGGGTTCAACGTCAGGGACGGCGTCATATACCGAACGAGGAACCGAGAAATACTCGACGGTATGCAGCAATACGTGTTCGATACCTTGGGCTACACGGATCTTGCCAGATCGTTAGGGACTCCTTTACTCAACCTGCACTCAGGTGAGCTGGCAGAAGTCGAGCTATCGAACGGACTCGCCTTCGACACCATCTCGCTGCATCACTCGCTGACAGAGATCGATCTACTCTGCTCAGTACCGATCATGAAGACGCACGTGCTCGCTACCGTGACTCTGGGCATGAAGAACCTGATCGGCCTGTATCCCGGCACGATTTACTACTCCGTGCGCTCCTGGTTGCACAACCAAGCAGCCAACGCGCAATCACCTGGGGTCGCCTTCGAGATCGTCGACATGGTGCGCGCCAACAAACTGGGGTTGGTGGTGGTAGACGGCTCAATGGCGATGGAAGGCGACGGCCCGACTTCGGGTACCCTGGTGAAGATGGACCTCATCATTGCCGGGACCAATCCTCTTGCCACAGACATGGTGGCTGCGAACATCATGGGATTCGAGCCGCATGAGGTGCCCACGTTCACGTGGGCCAATCGCGTGGGTATGCAGCCAACCGGCGTCAGCGAGATCGAGGTCCGCGGAGAGAGGCTGGAGGACGTCCGGCGCCCGTTTGTGAAGCCAAACGTGATTCCGTGGGAAGCCATCAACCAGGTGTGGGGCGTTGAGGAGATTCCCTAGGATCACATAACAGAACAGTTCGACCGTCTCAGAGAGGCCCTGTGTGATTGCCATGCCATCGAGCGTCGGCTCGGTGGCGGTGGGATGGCCACGGTGTGCCTCGCCGAGTACAGTTCCGCTCTTTGTGCGCCTGCTCCCTAGCTGCACGCAGCGCAGTTTGGCAGTCACCCTAACGAGGGCACACTGACGGCACACCGCGTTCAAGGTCGTTGTGCGGCGAAGCCTCAGCCGGGAGCAGTGGATTCCCCCTCCGCGGTGCAGCTACGAAAGGTTTCGTTGACAACACCAGTACGGGTGGTTACCCTGTGCGAAGCAACTCGTAGACACGTCGCCTCAGCCGGTCACTGATAATGAACGGAACCTACTACCTCGGGGACGCCTGGACGCTCAACACGGCGCTGAGCTATCAGGTGGACGACCAGGAGGTGTTCGCGGGCCGGAACCTCACGATGCTGCAGAGGTCGATATCGCGCTATGTGATGAATGAACGCGGTGAGATTCGGCTGGTAGGGGTCGACCTGCTCAACCAGAATCAAGGCGTGCACATCACCAACTCGCCGAGCTACATCCGGGAAGAGCGGATCCAGTCACTGGGCCGCTACATGATGCTCAGGTTCGTCTACCGCCTGGGGCCGGGTTCACGCGGTAGCGGGGCCCGTAGGCGGTAGTGGTGCCACTAGCAGGGTAGAAAGACCCTTCTACGAAGGATTTCGTTGACAAATCACTGACGGGCAGTTTCTTTCCACGAAGAAACTCGTAGACACATTGATAGGGGGGAGGATCACGCTTTGGAAGACCGCACATTCACCGAGCGCGAGCTGGACATCATGAGCGTGCTGTGGCGTGAGGGATCGGGCTCAGTCGCCGAGGTCCGCGAGGCCCTGGGTGAGTCGGTGGCCTACACCACGGTCCTGAAGTTCCTCCAGATCCTGGAGGAGAAAGGGGCCGTCCGCCACGAAGCCCAGGGTCGGGCCTACCGCTACTTCCCCCTCGTCGAGCCGGAGGCTGCCGGAGGAAGCGCCCTTAGCCGCATCCGGGAGAAGATCTTCGGAGGATCGGCGGAGCTGCTGCTTGCCCGGCTGGTCTCCGACCACGATATCCCGCCCGAAGAGCTGGCCCGGATGCGGAAGATCCTGGAAGAGCTGGAGGAGGGTGAGCCATGACCCTACCTGTAATGATCTACGGTGTGGTCCCGGCCCTCCTGGTCGCCCGGCCACGTACTGTTCCTGCTGTTGGGATGATGTCCCGGAAACCGAGGTGAAGCATGAACCTGCACCGCACGCGAGCCCCGTTGTCCCCGATGCCCGCCGTGCTGTCGTTGTCGGTTCTGTTGCTTTCGATGGCGGGGTGCGCGCCAAGTGCATCGCCGGACCAGGAAGTGCCCTTCGTGCTCCCCGGGACCCTGATCGACAACGCCGAGTATGCTTCGCGCAGGGCGCGGTTGATGGATGAAATCCCGGACGGGGTTGCCATCATCCCCGGGGCCACCGCACCGATCGCAGACTACCAGTTCTTCCAGAGCAACGACTTTCTCTACTTCACCGGGGTCGAGGCGCCTAATGCCTGGCTGGTGATCGACGCCGTCAACCGCGTGAGTACCCTGTTCCTCACCCTCGACGAGCATGATGCGCGGGGAGAGGGAATCCCTCCAGAGCTTGCCCTCAACCCGGCGGCGTACACGGGGATCGAACAGGCCCTACCAGTCGAGGAAATGGACGCCTTCCTGGCGGACGTCGCTCGGCGGGTCGGCATCTTCTATCTCTCCCAACGTCCGGAAGAGCTTCATCGCATGAACACCAACGAAGTGTACGGGGCCTTTCGGCGGACGGTTACCGAGAATCCCATGGATGGCCGCCAGACCCGGGAGCTGCGGCTGGTTGAGCGTCTGGAGCGGCGGTATCCGGGCGTTGAGGTGCGGGACTGCTTCCGAACGATCCAGGGGTTGCGGAAGGTGAAATCGCCGGCAGAGGTAGCGCTCGTCCGGGAAGCGGGCCGGATCGGCGTCGAGGCCCATCTCCAGTTCATGCGTTCTACCGAGGTCGGGATGCCGGAGCGAGCCCTGGCCGCACTCTTCGAGTTCGTCAGCAGACGAGAGGGTGCCCAAGAGCTGGCGTACGAGACCATCATCATGGCCGGTGCACACCACCCGTGGGGACACTATCACCGACACGATCACACCCTCGAGGATGGCGACTTCATTATCCTCGATGCCGGCCCCGACTACGCGTACTACAACGCCGACATCTCCACCTCGTTCCCAGCGAATGGCAGGTTCACGCCAGAGCAACGGGAACTCTATGAGCTGGGCCTCGGAATCCGGCAGGTCTGCCTCGACAACTACCGTGCCGGGACCACGTTCCGGGAAGTGGGGGAGAAGGTGCGGGAGTGGCTCGTCGCGAATGGGCACGACGACACCGAGCGCCGATTTCGCGGGCTCATCAGGTGGGGCTGCTACAACCACCCGATCGGGATGGCGACGCACGACGTGATGGCGTCGATCAGCGGGCCGGACGAACCGCTCGAGCCGGGATTCGTCTTCGCCTGTGACGTCAACATGCCCCAGACGGAGACCTTGGGAATCCGGATCGAGGATACCGTGGTGATCACCGAGGACGGATACGAGAACCTCTCGGTCGGACTTCCCCGCACGGTGGAGGAGATCGAGACACTCATGCGTCAGCCCGGTCTCCTGCAGAAGGTAGGGAGGTGACCAGTGGTCGGTGCCCTCGTCCGACGCGCGTACTGGCTGGCCGGTGGTCTTTCCATATGGAGCCTTTCCCCCCTGGCCGCCCAGCAGGTAGACGTCTGGAGTCGGCCGATCCAGGTCGAGCGGAGCCGCAGTCTCGACTTCCTTCACTACCGCGTCAGTCTGAAGTTCGATCTCGATACCAAGGTCTTCTGGGGTGAGAACGAGATCACCCTGACCCCGCTTGGCGACGACGTCGATCGCTGCGTGCTGGATGCGGAGGAGATCGTCGTCACGGGTGCCGTGGACGAAGCGGGACGGGAACTCCGCTACGTACAGGGTGACACGAGCGTCGTCATTGCGTTCGGGCGGACGCTCGCCTACGGCGACACGATCACCCTCTCGGTGGCCTTCCGGGGCGACAACCCCCAGGAAGGGTTCTTCTTCGACGATGCGACCGACGATCACCCCCAGATGGTGTCCACCGATTCCTGGCCCGATGAGGCCCACCACTGGATCCCCCTGTACGACTACCCGAACGACAAGGTGACCCACGAACTCATCGTCACCGTATCGGAGGGCAACAGGGTCCTCTCCAACGGACGATTGGTCGGGGTCGCGGAAGACGAGGGAGCAGGCACCACGACCTGGCACTGGTCGCAGGAGCAACCTCACGCGACCTACCTCATGATGTTGGCGATCGGACCGTTCACGGTCATTGAGGACTCGCTCGGCAGTCTGCCGGTCAACTACTGGGTCTACCCGGAGGATGCCGAGGACGCGCGTTGGATCTTCGCCAAGACGCCGCGCATGATCGCGTTCTACGCCGATCTGTTCGATCACCCCTACCCCTGGGCCAAGTACGACCAGGTCACGACTCCACACGTCGGGGGCGGTGCCGAGGCAACGTCGGCCACTATCCTCGGCGACGGTGTCATCCACGACCGGCGTGCTGAGCAGGACTTCTCGTGGGAGCGGGTGATCGCCCACGAGGTTGCGCACCAGTGGTGGGGTAATCTGATCACTCTGCGCGAGTGGTCTCACACCTGGCTGAACGAGAGCTTCGGCACGTACTCCGACTACCTGTGGACCCGTCACGAGAGCGGCGAAGACGAAGGAGCGTGGGCGTTGTTGGGCAAGAAGAACGCGTACCTGCGCGAGGCCCACACACGCTACATGCGGCCCATCGTGTTCAACCGATACGAGAGACCACACGACAACTTCGATTCGCACACGTACCCCAAGGGTGCCTGCATTCTGCACCAGCTCCGTTTCGTCCTCGGTGAGGAGCCCTTCTTCCGAGTCCTCG
>JABAOF010011503.1_pt2 | contig 12249 bp, 11 predicted proteins | sample 7062171 | NCBI WGS metagenome assembly JABAOF01 (sample SAMN14538628, study PRJNA623070) | marine sediment metagenome | biome: marine biome [ENVO:00000428]; feature: marine pelagic biome [ENVO:01000023]; material: deep marine sediment [ENVO:00002113] | place: India: Gulf of Khambhat ... | reverse complement strand
CCTTGTGGCCTTGTGCACCATGGGGATTCTGCCTATGCTAATCAGTACAGGATTCTCATGCATTCCGAGAGGGAAAGAAAATTTTAGAAATGAACAAGTCGAAATAACCAGGATATCATTGGAGGCAGGCTCACATGACCCTGCTTTTTTCTTGTGAATCTTGCACCACTCTGCTAATATAGGCCCATGAGGTGGCCTATCCAAAAGACTTTTCTGTCCTCTTATTCCTTTTCGCCCCACCTGTCTTCTCAAGCCGCTGATTCCCAAACGTCCTCGGTCAAGCAGGACATTGATGGTGGTAGGGAGGGGCGTTAATGAACTGAGAACTGCTCTCTGAGGACAAATATGAGCCTCTGGAACACTGATATTACTGATAAAGAGTAAATTCACGAGAGGAGGATGTAAGCTCATGATCAAAAAGATTCTCGTTCCAACAGACGGCTCGGACAATGCACGAAAGGCCATTGAAGTTGCCTGTGACATTGCCTTGAAATATTCTGCCACGATTTACCTCCTCCACGTGGTTTCCCTCCCCGCAATATCCCATGAAGGGGTTTTCCCCGCTATGGAAGGAATGCTAAGGTTGCTGGAAGAGGATGGTAAGAAAATCATCAAGGAAGCGGAAGGAGAAACCAAGAAGCAGGGCGTGAAAGATATCCATTCCACCGTGATTCAAGGAGATCCGGCGAACAAGATCATCGAATTTGCAAAGACGGAAGGCGTCGATATGATTATCATAGGAAGTCGCGGGTTGACTGGAATGAAGGGAATGCTCCTTGGGAGCATTTCCCACAAAGTCTTCCATCTGGCTAGTAATATCTTTATAACGGTAATAAAGTAGCCCCTTTCTCAAAGTTCCGTCTGGGGGATGACCAGGAAGGTCCGGGGGTTAAGTCTCATACCCTTTTGTTTTTCACTGGTTCTATCTGGATATAAAGCAAATTCGTGTATCCGTTTTGGGCAAATCCGAAATCAGCAAGGAATTTGATGAGACCCTATCCAAGATCTTTTAGCGATGCCAAGACATATTCAGCGGATTATCGGCCATCAACATGAACCCGAATAATGAAATAGTACAAGCAGCTCATCTTCCACCAGTAATTCACATGATCGTGAGTGGGGGCGGATTCATCACTCCTTATGAACCTCACGAAGGCAAGCCCCCAGATGTTGTGGGATGGTTTCCAAATGGTACAGCTGCCATGGGCACGGTGCCCTAAGGTCAGGGACGTATTATCATTTCGAATCCTCACCCTAATATTGCCGGAGAATTGGCCACGCTGTGGCGACGGACCTGCTGCACAACGAATCGGGAGGCAAAAGGGGTGAGTTGGACCGGAAAATAATAGCTGAGGAGTTCAAGAGAGATTCGGATGGATCGAAGCCAGATTGGGCGATAGCCAAGCAATGCTTTCTTACCCCTATGGGAACGCTTCGGAATGAATGAAATTCTGAAAGGAGCGCAGCATGGCAAAAACACTTGACTAAAAGATAAGGGCGATCAATGCATATAGCATCTTACTCTTTCCATGCCCTCTCACCAAATCCGCACGAATTCAACAGATCTGTAAGTTCATCCTTATTCATGCCCATTCTATGAATTTCTTTAATTGACTCTCTTATGTAATAGCGTAATTTAGACAAATCTTCATTATCGATAATTCGTGATTTTCCCGTATGGACAATTTTTGATCGCTTGTCGTATAAATCTCTTACTTCACGAAAAATTCCCTTTGAATCCTCGGCATTTTCTCCAAGGAGGACCGCAGCACTTCTGGAAGTGCTATGTCTTAATTCCTGTTCTCCTCGACTAAATAGCGTGTCTAAGCCAATCATCAGCGATAGGAATGCCAAGTTTATGTTATTGGTTTCATAAGATAAATTAAAACTCTCAAATGCCAATTCTAAAAAGGGCTCTGAAAATGGCAATTCTGTTTCTTGAACGAACCTTAGTAATTCTGGGATTTCTAAGTCTCCTACAGTATATAGTTCTCTTGAGATTGGGGGTGGGCTTGACCAACGCATAATTAATTTCGGAACTCCATTATCAAAGAAATAATAGTATGTCAGCGGCATGCAGATGTTTCCTTCTTTAAACAGTCTCATTAGTTGGATTTTGGATTTCAAATATTTGCTAACGTGCTCTCTATCAAATTTTATGACCTCGGGGGATAAACTTAACGGTATGTAGTTCTCTTTTATTTGGACATAGAAGAAGTTACTGATAAAATATAATTTACCTTCAGACTCATTCAAAATCGGACATCCAAATAATTTCGATGCAAGTTGTTGCGCCTGAAGTTCCTCAAAGGAATCAATTAAATTCAAGCCCTCAATCTGATCTATGCCCTCAAGCTTAAAACCGCGATCCAGGCTTATTTTCAAGATAGAGGAATCAACATTTGCTAAGACGCCCATGAAATGTATCGTTTTCTTGGGCATTTTCTCACCATTCTTTTATCGCTTTATCGAATAAGATTTTCTTAAAAGGATTTTTCACAAATTAGTCCTATTCGTCAAGAAAAAGCGCTTGAATAGTCATGTGTTTAAAGGGTATCCATGTTCGCTAAGAAAGGAGGAAGTGCAAGCAAGGAATCATCGGTCCATTTCGGCTATCCTTTCCCTTCAAGCATCTTGAAGCGCACATTCCAGCAAATCAGACTAGATAGTACTCGGCAAGAGGCCCTGTCTTGGACTGAAAGTCACAAGGTCTGGGGTTCGGCCCCCTCGGCTCCACCAATGATATCAAGGGGTTACCCAGTAGAGGTTAGTCCCTTTTTGCTCAACTATGACAGTTGACTATCTACCAGATTGGTGCATCGTAACGCTTCGTCAGTGGACGTCCATCGAGCGGTGGTTTTATCTTCGCGAGATCCAAACCGAATCTATCGAGTATTGTTGGAGCAATTTCAGCGCGCTCACCACGGCGTATCACCTGAGAGTCATTGGTAGCCAAGAAGACGTAAGGGGCGTCCCCATGGCCCTTCCCGCCCTCATCAAACCCGTGATCAGCGGTAACATAGATGAGGGTCTTATCGTATAGTTTCAACTCATTCAGTTTTTTCATGATCTTACCGGTCCAGAAGTCCGCGGATTTCAGCGCTTCATTATACTCCTCCGAGTTTTCGCCATACTTGTGTCCTTTATGATCCACCTCTGCGAAATGAACGAAGAAAAAGAACGGTTTATCTTTGTATTCGAGCAACAATCCGAGCGTTGCATAGCCAACCTTTTCATCATCTATCAAACCATTGATAAAAACATCCATGCTCTCCTTAGCGTGGTAGTAAGGTTTCCCGGGAATGAGACGGTATTTCACCCCTCCCTCAACGATAATTTTCCCTTCCCTCTTTCTCATCTTGCCCCTTCCCGCCTTACCCTTCCCTTTTCCCTTCTCTTCAACGGGTACCCGCTCGGGTGGACCAGCATCCACGTTCTCTTTTTTCCCGATCACGGCGGCTGTAACGAAATTATCCGGACCAAAAAACTCTTCCAGACGCTCGAATACTGTGTATCCTTTGGGTATAGGCTCATAGTGCTTGTTACCGAATACACCCGTGACCTCTGGCTCATACCCGGTCAGGATTTGTGCCCAGCCGGCCTTTGTATCAGTTACCCTCAGGATATCAATCGCTACAAGGGCTCCCTCGGAACTCAACCTCTTTAGGTTGGGAAGCTCCCCTCGGTCCAGGGACTCGTTGACATGATTTTTCTGAGCACCGTCCCATCCAATGAGGATGATATTCCGTGGCTGTCCCTCCCGCCCTTGACTGCTGGCCGCGCTTGTAGTTATTACTGCCAAACTGCAAATCAACAACAGAAAAAGGGCCTTGCGCATCTTACCCTCCTCTGAATTCTACGGTAACGTTTCGCCTGACTCGTTCACATCGAACACAGTCCGGTCCGAATGGGAATGATCCCGTTCACACAATTCGAAATGAACACACGAGAACTATTCTCCCTTCAACATCTTACTCCTTCTCAGCGATCACGATCATTCGATTTGTCATGAGCCCATAATCCCCTTTTTCCCCATGTGACACGAAGTCCTTTTCGATAGTGACGGAAGCAAAACCAACTGATCTCAACAAGCTTGTGATCTTCCCCGGGCTATAGAGGCGGGTGCAGTAAGTTGCATCCCGGATCACGCCTTTCATTTTGGAGATGACCATCTCTCGGCCGTAAATGATATCCTCATCAAGTCTCCTTTGACGGCAGACCACGATCTCCTCATTAGCTTCGTGCCACGATTGAGGGATGAAATTCTTCAATACGTGTTCCCTATGAGGGAGGTCCAAACAGAGTGATCCGTTCGGCATGAGTAATCGGAACGCCTCGCGAAGGATCTTCTCATTTTCATCCTCGTCAACAAAATAGCCGAAGGAATTGGCAATGACGATGATGAGCTTGAAACTCTGACTGGGGAGACCCGTATCCCGGGCATCTTTCCGTACAAACATGGTATTGAGACCTTCTTTTTTGGCCCTTTCCCTCCCTAGATCGATAAGAACCTTGGAGTAATCCAGAACGGTAACATCCTGAAAGCCCCGGCGGGATAGTTCCAGGGAGTGCCGCCCTTGGCCCCCGCAAAGATCAAGGATAGGCCAAGACTTTTCGAGCCTCAGCATCTCCTCCAGAAAATCCACCTCCCGACAGGTCAATCCCTCGTCACATACCGTGCGGGCATCGGTTATCAGGTAGGTTTCATCGAAAAGCGTCTTCCACCAGTGGGGATCTACCCTCTCCATTTACTCCTCCCCCCTCATCAAGTCCGCACCGAAGCTGAAAAGGCCGTCGGAGACCATCAGAGCCGGGCTCCCTCGCCAGGGTTGATCAAGGGCCAATTCCTTTTCCTCCTCCGCCACCCACACCACATCGTCCAGTTGTCCCGCACGCCAGATTTCCTCCAGTTTGACCCCATCCTGCCATAGATTACGAGCATATGTCCTCAGATCCCTTATATGAGCGATGGTCAATAATCTTGGCCTTAGCGTGATCATGATCGGGCCTAAAAGGTACGTGAAGCCCATTTCAATTGCCTTCCGGCTAACTTCATTCTGGATCTGTACAAAAGCCTGATAACCCAGTTCAAAAAAAGCTCGGTTTATCCTGTCTACTGCCGCACGGGGAGGCATATGGCTCTTTAACAGAGCAAGGGGTTGGACCCCACCGCCTGAACCTACGTTGGTGGGGACCCCACCAAAGCGAGCCAGAAACCCCTGAAGTCCTTCATCCGTTATGAAACAGCGGAAATCGGTCTGCCACTCCTTGAGAAAAAGGCATCCCTCCTCCTGATGGGCCCACGTGCTCTGCTCGGACCAGAGTTCCAGGGGAACGAGTTGCTGAACGATGTAGTCGTCGGCATCCAAGGCTTTCTGAATATGTTTTTTGGGATTCTCTTCCTTATATCCCACGGATATCCCATGGCCCGAGTACCCGTGTGCAGGTTTCAGTACCAGGGCATCCCAATGTCCTTCAGTCCAGGCGATGAGGTCTTCAATGGATTCCCCCTTCGGGCCGGTAGTGCTGCGGGAATAAAATTGCCGGGTCCATGGCGTATGTTTGAGCGTATCCTGGCTCATGTGGTCGCGTAACTTCCCGGTGATCACTTCGAACAATCCTTTGGCACCCAGGGGTTCCATTCCACGGGGATTCACCACCATGCCCTGCGTGATAGCCTCTCTGACTGGCCTGATATCCTCGCTCTGGGAGATCTTGAAAAGGGTATTCATGTTAAAATCCATGAAAATGACCGTGGCTTCATCTCCCTTGCAATATACCTTTCCATTCTTTAATGAAAGGTGACTCGGCCCAGCAAGGGATGCTTTAACGTTATCTAGCGTGTTCAAGTAATCCACGAAGTTCTTATTCTCTAGCACAACGTCGAGCGTATCCGTTTCGGCCAGGAGTACGGCATACACGGGATTTCTCCCGCGGCAATTCTCATGGGCCCGCAATAACATGCGCGCAAATCCGGGTACGGCATTTATCTGGGGGTGCTCGAAATCGATTTCAACTCCCACCTCAATGTTTTCCAAAACCAAGTCCCATGCCATTTTCCCCAAAAGCTGTGCAATGCGCTGATATTCCCAGCCCCCCGGACTGCCCATGTTCCACTCGCCGTGATACCCCTTAACAGTCCTCACTCACTTCCCCCTTTAAATCGTTCGTTAACTGAGGAAGACCATCCTGAGAGATGAGCCCCGAAGCTAAAGAGGCCATCCGAGGCGATCAGGGCTGGCGAACCTCCCCAGGGCTGCATCCGGGCAATCTCCGCCTCGCCCTCACCCATCTGAACCACGTGGTCCAATTTCCCCTCCTGCCACATTTTCTCGAGTCTTAACAAGTCGCTCCACAGGTGGAGGCTGTATTCCTGCAAAAAGCTCAGGTGGGTTTGGGTAATAACCCGTGGTCTCAGGGTGGTGGGCGTTGGACCTTGGAGGTAGGTGTGCCCCAATTCCAACCCCTTTTTGTCCACCTCTTTCTGGATCTCCATCACTGAGGAATACCCCAGTCCAATGATTGCCTCGTTAATTCGACGAACCGCTTCTTTGATCGACATCTCCGTCTTGAGGATGGCAACGCTCTGATTACCACCCCCCGCACCCACGTTGGTGGGTATCTCCCCGAAACGGGCCAAAAATCCGATCAGCCCTGTATCGTTAATGAGACACCGGAAATCCGTTTGCCATTGCTTTAGTATTATCTCTTCTCTCTGAGTATCCAGCCATGCAAATTCCTCCGCCCATAACCCTTTCGGTATAAAAGACTGGACGATATAGGGTTCCTCCCCCAAGGCCTTCCCAATATCTTCATCCCTGGATTCCCTCTGAGAGCCCACAAAAATGCCCTTACCGGAATAGCCACAGGCAGGCTTCAGGATAATTTTCTCCCAGTGGTCCCGAACCCATTCCACCAGATCTGGGATCAATTCCCCATCCGGCCCCGTGGTCTTTCGGGGATAAAAGAGGCGGGTCCAAGGGGTATGCCTTACCGTGGAAGGGTTAAGAAGGGTGCTGAGCTCCCCTGTCACAACCTCAAAGATTCCCTTGGCACCAATAGGTTCCATCCCCCTGGGATTGACCACAATCCCCTTCCTGATCCCGGTCAATAGGGGTTCGATAGTATGTTCTGTCCCTATTCTCAAAAGAGTATTTATGTTAATATCCAGAAAGGCGACCGTCACCTTCTGTCCCTCGTAGGTGACATCATGCCCCCTCATTTCCAGCTCCTCAGGGCATGTCAGTGCGGCTTTCACCCCTGGAATCCGATTGAGGTACTTCACCAAATTGATATTCTCCGTCACCGTATCGAGGGTTTCCTTTTCGGCTACAAGGAGAACCAGGGGTTGCTCCCGGGGAAACCGAGTCCGATGGAGTCGAAGTAACATATCCAAGAAGCGTGGGACCGGGTTTAAGAGAGGATGGTCAAAGGTCAATTCTACCTCTACCGATGAGAGTTTTTTGACCCTGTTCCAGCAAAGCTTCCCCCGTTCTTGGGCCATCCGTTGATATTCCCACCCACCGGGGCAGCCCAGATTCCATTCCACATGATACCCTTTAACCGTTCTCATTCATTCTTCCTGACGGAACAGATATTTCATTAGGAAATTTCAAATGTCAAAATCCAAATGGCAAATAATAACCCAACCGAATTTCAAATACCAAAGTCCAAATTCCAAAGAGAATGCAGGCGAATCTCAAATCTCAAAACTTTTCATATTTTGAATCGGTAAGTACCCAACCTCATCACTAAATCGACGACCTGCCCGATCACTAGCGCTTCTTTGTGCTTTGTCATTTGGCATTTGTCATTTAACATTTTAGTTTGGCTTCTAACCTCCTCTCAGCAAGATGAAAGGGGAGCTGACCTCCGCCCACGAGAGTATCATGGAAGGTTCTTAGCGCCAAGTGGGAAGAAAATCGTTTTCGCATCCTGAGGATCTCATACATCCCGATAGAATAGCACAATTGATATCCAGGTGTGAGGGCAAAGCGGCGGATCTGACGGTTTGCCCTCGTTGAGGAATACCCAACATTTTCGATTCTTTTCGCTCCCTGGGCCAAAGTGATCCTATCCATGTGAAGCTCTACATCCAAAACGGCCCGTAGACTGCGCCAAAGTTTACGTTTCAATCCGATGAGCTGCTGGCGCCGATCCTGGATGTATCCCAGCTCATCCAACAGTTGCTCCGCATAACAGGCCCATCCCTCGTAAAAGAGGGGTGATTCGATCTGGCGGCGGATCGGGTTGGAATGATGAATTCTCAGATGATCCAAAATGTGGTGGCCGGGATATGTCTCATGGGCGGATAGATATGGACAATGACTGGATATCAGTTCCAGGTCCTCTTTTCCAGGGGTGATGTAGAATATACCCTGGCCTTTGGTATTGCCGGTCAAGGGGGCTCTGTACGAAGCCGTGGCCCTGAGGGATTGTAGATACGATGGGGTCTGAAGGACGGAGAGCTTCTCCCCAAAGGGGAAGGTTACAATTTCTTGTGAGTAAAAGAAACGCCGAAGGCGCTTTACTTCCCTCTGATATAATTGCATAACCCCTGCAGGCGAAGATGCGGAGGGAAGCCCTTCATAAATGATACGCTTCCAGGTCCTACGGCTGTCAATTTCTCTGGCCAATGCACGGATCTCCTCCTGGGTTTTTCGATAGACGTAATGGGCGATTTTCAGGACTTCCCCAGGGGATTTTGGATAACCAAGGCTCACAGTAAGGATTTTCTCGAGGCCGTCCTCTCCAATGGCAAATGAGTTCCTCGGGGGCAGTTGAAGCAATTCCTCCTTGTACCGTTCCCATGCTTCCAAAACGCCTCGGTTTTTTGCAAGGAGTTCCTCATTCCCTCCAATCCTCTCCTCAATGAACGCCCGGATATCATGGTTGTGGAAGTGCAGTGCATCCTGGGCCATATCAAGGGCAACACGAAGGGAAATCTCGGAAGGGCAACGGAGATTTTTCACCGCCGCACTGAGAAAGGATGGAATTTGGCCAAAGAGGGTGGAGAGATTTGCCCCAACGTTGTCCCGTGTACCCCCCCTCTGCGAGAGAACCTGATCCGTTGCAAAGAGAGGGATTTTAACGTAAAGGGTTGGGTCATTTCGCCAACGCTTTGCATCACCGTACTCCCTGATAAAGCTTTCCATGCTCTGCTTGAGGAGGAGGCGATCTATTTCTCGTTCCAGGTCATCTCCTTCTTCACGCGAAATTTCACGCAAAAGGTTTTGCACATATCCAACATGGTCCTGAATTTTCTCGGGGGTGAGGTCATCTAAACCGTTGAGATGCTGAAGGGCAACTTCTGAGCGAGGAAGGTAATAGAATTCATCACTGGCACATTGCTGGGGGAGATGGCTTCCAATATAGGTAAAGTAATCACCCGCTATTGTGGGAAGAGATCTCTTATTCTTTTCCGTCTTTTTCATGAAAAAATGATCCTTTAGTTAAACCATTCTCTCCGTAACCGTGTCGTAATTTCAAGTGCCGAGTTTATCACCCTGTGGAATGGAAAAAAAATATCTCACAGGCCAAGAATGCCACATAAAATCCAAATGCTCACATCTGAAACTCTGAGATTTATGGCGACGATAAAAATTCGCTTTCCAAAATAGCGCGATTATAGGAAAAAGGGGCGTGTGTGTCAATCGATGGACCCATTACCTGTGTTGCAGTCAAGAGGATTAAACGTTTCCGACTATTGAGGGCCTCTGTATTCAGAGTCTCCGATGAGATGGTCAGCGTTAGGGGACATCTGACAATCTTGGTGAGCTATCTGCTATTTGATTGCTGGCGCATTGAACCTCGGTTGGGATCTTCTGTTATCCGCCAATGGGTTAGAAGAATGTTTGACTTCCCCTCCCCTGAGAATCAAAGGGCGTATCATAATAAACTCATTCTCTTTCCCATTGGTCCTTTATCTCAATCGTAATTTTAGGACTCATATGGTAAAATTAATTGGATAACTTCTCATTCTTAGTTAAAATGGGATGCTTTGGGAAAATTATCCGTGAAATGTTCAACCCTCGGAAAGGGGAAAAAGACAAAAAGAGGTAAAGGGCACGGGCTAAAGGAAATGTTGGGTCTGCCGGTTTTCAGCACAGGATTAACAGTATGAAAAAGGTCCTCGGGATACTCATCGTCCTGGTACTTGTTGGCCTTCTGGGCTGGCAAGTCTTTCAAAGAGCCTCCCTGTCGTCAAAGGGTTCTCAAGGCCGACGCCGCACCGTAGCCGTGGCCGTTGAGGTAATTCCCATAAAAAAGGCCACGATCCGCGACGTGGAGTTTTTCACGGGCTCTCTGTTGCCCAAGTCCTACTTTGTTGTCGCGCCGAAGATCGCGGGAAGGTTGGAGAAGCTGCTGGTCAATATCGGTGACCGCGTCAAACGTGGCCAGTTGATCGCAGTGCTCGAAGACGAGGAGTATGCCCAACAGGTCGAGCAAGCTCGGGCAGAAACGGAAGTAGCCAACGCCAACGTCGAGGAAAGTCGGAGTTCCTTGGGCGTCGCCCAGCGCGAATTTGAGCGGGCCCAGGCCCTCCGCCAAAAAAAGGTAGCATCCGAGTCGGAACTCGATGCTGCGGAAGCCCAATACAAGGCCCAGAATGCCAAGTACAAGGTCGCCCTTGCTCTGGTGGCTCAGAGGAAAGCTGCCCTGAAAGCAGCTCAGGTCCGATTGTCTTACACACGAATCCGGGCATCCTGGGAGGACGGAAACGAACCAAGAATCGTTGGTGAGCGGTTCGTGGATGAGGGAGCCATGCTGAAGGCCAACGACCCTATCGCCTCCGTTCTTGAAATCAATTCTCTGAGAGGTGTAATCCATGTCATCGAACGGGACTATTCCAAGGTGCGGGTGGGTCAGGAAGCGGTTGTGACTACTGATGCGTTTCCCGGCAGGACCTTCACGGGCAAAATCGTTCGCGTGGCCCCTCTCCTGAAGGAAACCTCTCGCCAGGCGAGGGTTGAGATCGAAGTTCCCAATCGGGATCAACTCCTCAAACCCGGCATGTTTATCCGGGCTCAAATTGAGTTCGCCAGGCACAACGATGTGACGGTGGTCCCACTGAGTGCTTTGGCGAAACGCGGTGATCAACAGGGGGTTTTCCTTGCTGACACACAAATCATGAAAGCTCGCTTCGTCCCCGTAACCCTGGGCATTGTGAATAATACGTTGGCCGAGGTGGTTAACCCCCCACTTTCCGGATCAGTCGTGACCCTGGGTCATCACCTTCTTGAGGACGGCTCCGCCATCACCTTGCCGGACACGAAACAGATGGATTCTTCTCCGAAGCGAGTCAAACCCGACGCACCGAAAAGGGATAGACGAAGTCGGTCAAGGCAAAAGCGATGAAGCTCTCTCGGTTTTCCGTACATCGGCCTATCTTTACGATCATGGTGGCCCTCATCGTAATTATCCTGGGTGGAATATCCCTGATCCGCCTTCCCATCGACCTGATGCCGGATATCACGNNGCAATGAGCGCTGTTCCCGGCGTGGAAGAGGTTTCCTCGGTCTCAACGGAAGGCAGGAGCAGAGTCCGCGTGTCCTTCAGCTGGGGCACCGACCTGGATGCGGCGGCCAACGACATTCGTGACCGCTTGGACCGTGTGATACCGCGTTTACCGGATGATGCGGAGCGACCGAGGTTGCGCAAATTCGACTTGGCCAGTTTTCCTGTCCTTATTCTTGGCGCAGGAGGCAATCTGGACCCCGTGCAGATGCGAAGAATCATCGACGATCAGGTCAAATACCGCATTGAACGGGTGCCCGGCGTAGCCGCGGTGGATATACGGGGAGGGCGCGATCGAGAAATCCACGTTAATCTCTCCGCCAACAAAGTGAAAGCCCTCGGCATGCCCCTCGATCAGATCCTCAGCCGAATCCGGACGGGGAACGTCAACGTGCCGGCGGGGACAATAGAACGGGGAAATTTTGAGGTGATGATCCGCACTCCCGGTGAATACACAACCTTAGACGACATTCGAAATGCAGTGATAGCCATACGTGAGGGAGTTCCCATCCAAGTGAGGGATATCGCCATCGTAGAAGACTCCTGGGAAAAAATCACCCGGGTCGTCCGGATCAACGGACAACCTGGGATACGTCTTTCAATTAACAAACAGTCGGGCAAGAACACGGTCGAGGTTGCCAAGGGGGTTCTCCGGGAAATTGAACGGATCAATCGAGACATCCCGCAAATCAGTCTGACGCCGATTATTGATACCTCGGACTACATCCAGCG
>JABAOF010002348.1_pt2 | contig 12253 bp, 14 predicted proteins | sample 7062171 | NCBI WGS metagenome assembly JABAOF01 (sample SAMN14538628, study PRJNA623070) | marine sediment metagenome | biome: marine biome [ENVO:00000428]; feature: marine pelagic biome [ENVO:01000023]; material: deep marine sediment [ENVO:00002113] | place: India: Gulf of Khambhat ... | reverse complement strand
TGGAAACATAAAAGAACTTCGAAAATCTTAACTAGCATATTAGTCAAACATTGCTTCATGGTTTCTGAATGCCCAAAATGCAAGAGAAAATCTCCAGTCGATTCAGTGTACTGCCCCTATTGTGGACGCGGGATGAAACCATCCGCAAGATCGACTCAAGTGTCGGTTGGTGGCGCCTTGATGATTGTTGCGACAGTGGCGAATCTGATCTTCTTTGTTTTCGCTTTTCAAGCAATCATTAATATTCATCGTTGGTACCCGCCATTGGTCGCACAGATTTGGTTTGCCTATGATCAGTTCTTGGTGATGTTCTTCTTCACTGGACTGCTGTTTGGGCTCTGTACTGCCGTACTTTCATTGTCTAGAAAAAGCTACAGGTGGACTCTGGCTTCTGCAATGCTTTGCATGCTTTCCGGCGGTGGCGCTTGGATTATATCGATGATTGTACCACACTCCAGCATAGTGCAATCGTTGTTGTACTATTTCTTCCCTCTTTTGGTCGCACCATTTGCTGGAGCGGTATTGATATTCTTGAGGTCAGCAGAATTCCAGTAGAGCGAGAATTCACGCGCGCATTTTGCCTTTTAGTCTTGTGTCCGTGCACGCGACCCTAGGATATTTTCTTCCTGTCTCTAGGGAATTTCTTGTATTCTTCCTTGTCGATCATTTCTTTGAGGAGCTGAACTGTTCGCCACACTTCATAGTAGCTATTGTACAGCGGCACGGGAGCGATCCGAATGAAGTTTGGTGGACGAAAGTCTGAGATCACACCTTTGGCTCGAAGAGCTTCGCTGATCCGCATACCTTCCTCATGTACAACTGCGACGTGTCCGCCTCTTCTACTAGCCTCTCTTGGAGTGCCAATTTGAAAATTGTATGGTTGCCTGGAAAGCACATTGTCAATCAAGTGCATCAGATATGCAGTCAATTTCAGCGACTTCTGCCTGATTTTTTCTATTCCAGCTTCAAGGATTATCTTCAAAGACCCTTCAAGAGGTGCCGAACTCAGAATGGCAGGAGATGATATTTGCCAACCACCGGCATTCTTGGCATGTTCAAACTCCAAATCCAAATCAAACTGCCTATCTTTCACATAGCCAAACCAACCTGTAAGGGCTGGCTTGTAGTCAAAATACTCTTTGTTGAGATACAAAAAAGCAGTGCTACCTGGTCCTCCATTTAGATATTTATAACTGCACCAAACTGCAAAGTCCACGTCCCACTTGTCGAAGTTGTGTGGCACCACGCCCACAGAATGAGAACAGTCGAAACCTATCTGTATCCCCCTCTTATGCGCCTGTTCAGTAAGATACTTCATGTCAAGAAGTTGCCCAGATCGGTATAGCACTGATGGAAGAAAAACCAAAGCTGTGGTCTTGTCCATCAAGGCAATGATCTCATTCTCGTCTAGAAAGCCTCCATCACCGCTTTCTGCAAGAACCAAATTGTCAGTGTCAAAGCCTCGAAGATTAACGATACTTCGCAACGCATAAATATCAGTTGGAAAGGTAAGCTCATCCGCGAGTATCTTCCTTCTCCTAGAATCAGGTTGATAAAACGTGTTCACAAGCGAATGAATGTTAACCGTGGTCGTACCTGTAGCTACAACCTCATTGGCGTCGGCACCGACAAGCTTTGCACACTTGGCTCCCAGTTCCTCCGCGAGATAAAACCACGGTTGTCTTGCCTCAAGCCACCCTCTTATACCCAGAGTCTTCCATTCATCTAGCATTCGAAGGACCGAACTCTCGGAAGCCTGGGACAAGAGACCAAGGGAATTTCCATCCATGTAGATTTCCCCATCTGGAATATAGAAATGATGACGAAATCTCGCAAGCGGGTCGGCCATATCAAGTTTGCGTGCAAAATCTTCGTCAAGTTTGAAATCGTCGATGGTCATCGCCTTCTTTTCCCGAGCTATCAGTAGTTCAGAATACTCTCTTATGGAGATATGTTATTTTCGTACTGCGCACCAGCATTTCTAATTGAGAAGAATGGATTTATAAGCGCGCATGGTTATGGCAAGGCAGGGATTCTATGGCAGGAAAGAGCAAAGTCAAGATTACAGTTTTGAAAAAACTCAATTCCACAGAAATATTCGGCAACGACCCTCCGTTGGGAAGGACAGTGAACTCTTGTCCTGTGTTTAAGGTGAAACAGGAATTCATCGTCGGCAAAGATGGCGAGATGCCCCAAGGATTCTGCCATTGGGCTTGGAACGACATCTACAAAGTAATAACCGCCTTGAGGTTCGGCGTAACCTGGGAACCGGGAACAGGGGAGAAAGGGGCTCCCACCGTACACTGCTGCACCGACGGACTGAGACCAGTCATATTCAAACTTGAGCGTGTTTAGCAAATCGCGTGCGTGTGCTGTTCTAGAAATTGGAAATATAAGTAACCTCTTGTCCACCTTTGTTTGGGGAAGAGTATCATTTCTTTGGTCTCTGAGGATAGAGCGGAGTTCGAGTACGCGCTACGCGGAAAAGATTGGGACGTCTATTGGCTCCTGTTGAAGAATGGAAATCCCCTGAGCGTTCGCCAGACTCAGAAAGCCTTGCATTTTAGTAGCCCAAGTGTAGCCCAGCACCATCTTGAACGGCTTCGCGAGCTGGGGTTGGTTCAGAAGCAAAATGTGGGAGGTAGTTACCTCTTGGCCACTGAAGTGAAGATTGGAGTCCTCCGCCACTTCGTGAAGTTGGGAAGGCGCCTTTTCCCCCGGTATTTTTTCTACGCCGTTTTTGCAACCACCGCGTACCTGACTTATGCACTATTACTAATGCAGGAGTTGACCCGTGAAAACCTGTTCATTGTCTCTTTTGGAGCCGTTGTTTCGATTATCTTTTGGTATGAAGCCTTCCGCGTGTGGTCTTTGAAACCGTTCTAATCCTTGGTACAAGTTGTTCTAATGCCTAGCATAATATGCTTGAATGTCATGTTCATTGTAGGTGAAAGATTCGTGGAAAGCAAAATTAAGAGAAAATCGATGCTTTACGGGGTCTTAGCCGTTCTGCTCGGAACCTTTGTGACCGCATTCGCATTTCGATTTGGCGTTTATGATTTTGGAACTGAAATTCTGCCACCCAACTCAACTCCACCGTCGACCCTATTTGCAACTTTCAACTCGTATGGAGCCCTCAAAGACTTTCTGACTCTGAATTCAGGAACTCCAGCACCTTTTCCCTTCTATGGTCCCGAAGATGTCAGGGCGTTATCGCGCGCGGTTCTGGATTTCGAGTCGCAGCCGAGTTCGGAGTGGGGCTTAGATGATTTTTCAACCACAAACATTCAAGTCGCTGGCGTTGACGAAGCAGATATTGTGAAAACCGACGGCGAATACCTCTATGTCCTCACCGGCAGCTCTCTGTTGATCATCAAGGCGTATCCACCGGAAGCTTCTGAGATCCTCGTCAACATGACCTACGACGACTTATACCCAATAGGGATTTTTGTAAATGGGGACCGCTTGACGGTGCTGGGAAGCAAGTACGTCGTACCCACATTCCAAAGCTATGGATTCTACATGGTCGACATTAAGACTTTCATCCGAATCTATGACATTCAAGACAAGGCAAATCCCGAACTGTTGCGCGACCTCATGCTGACGGGAAGCTATTTCAATTCTAGGATGATAGGCGACTACGTCTATTTCGTTGTCAGTCAGCCTGCATACATGGTTTACGACACAGTGGTTCTTCCCAAGTTCTACGAAAACAACAGATTCGTGAAAGAAATCGCGCCATCAGAAATACACTACTATAACGGGTCAGACATCTACTATCAATACACCACCTTTGTCGCTGTGAACGTGCAGGATGCAGCCGAAGCGCCAACCTACATGACCCTCATGCTAGGCGGAACAAGCAATATGTACGTGTCCCAAAACAACATGTACGTCACATTTTCAGAGTTTAACAGTAACACGACGATTTATCGTATACGCATACAAGAAAATAGCATAACTGCTGAAGCCGAAGGTCAAGTGCCCGGAAATGTGTTAAACCAGTTCTCAATGGACGAGTACGAAGGCTACTTCAGAGTGGCCACAGCAACACGGGTGGAGGGTGTTCCTCGGAGCAACTTGTTCATCATGACTATGGATCTGGAAAAAGTCGGAAGCCTTCAAGACATTGAAGTTGGAGAGACCCTTGACTCAGCCAGATTCATGGGAAACCGATGCTACCTATCCACGTCAGTCGTTCGAAGAGATCCGTTCTTCGTTATCGATGTGGAAAACGTAACATCACCTGAAATACTAGGATACTTGAAGATTCCAGGGTTCAATCGGTATCTTCATCCGTATGATCAGAACCACGTGATAGGTTTGGGCCGAGACGAACTCAACAACGTTAAGATCTCGCTGTTCAACGTGACCAACGTAAGTATTCCCGAACTTATTAGCGAATACCGATTTGAAGGAACTTGGTCCGACACACCAGCACTGTGGGATCATCACGCCTTTCTCTTTGCCTACACCAAAGACTTGCTCGCCATTCCAGTGATGATGGATCAGCCCAGCTTCAACTATACGTCGCGTGCGTACACAAAACAGGGCTTCTTCGTGTTCAACATTACGTTAGCAGAGGGCCTTGTCCTGAAAGGCAACGTAACGCATCAAGAACCAGAAATCAACAGCTGGGATAGCGACTACCATGTCCGACGCGGCCTCTACATCGAGAACGTGCTCTACACCATTTCAAGCAAGAAAATAAAGCTGAACAACCTCGAAAGCTTGGCACTGTTGAAAGAAATTCCACTTGCCTAACTTTCCTCCCCCCCTTTTTGTGCGCAATGCCTGTCCGGTTAAACTGGACCTGACTATTCCCTCGGCTTCAGAGTTCTCGAAATATACGTACTCCTGGAATCAAGTGCACGTACATGTCAGCTCAAGATAACCGTGACTTGGAAAATCACGTACGTTGAAATCAAGGCTATTCCCACGAGCCGACAATCTCCTCCCTTGATCATATGATACCAGATAATCAACGAAGTTATCAAAACAAACGAGATTATCTCAAAGAATGAGGTAATTCCCACAGAGAACGGTGAGAAGAACGATGAGAGGAACACCAGACCCAAGATTAGAGTCAAGTTTGTAAGATTGGATCCAATCGCGTTCGCGCTAGCCAAACGCATACGTCCCCGCTTGACTGCCATTATACTCAGGCCCAACTCGGGCAGAGACGTGCCGAATGCAACAACCAGTGCACCGATGAAGATTTGCGGAATGCCAAGAACAGCGGTGATTTCCAAAGCCGACGATACTGTAAATCTGGCAGCGACCAGAACAACTAGGGTTCCCACCAGAATTTTAAGCACGGTCAGAAGCCTTTTCGTGGTCTTCTCAGTGGTTCTAGGCGAATCTTCGTTCGTTGGTATTGGTGTACTGACCGCGGGGCTTTTGATTTCTCGATAAACGCTGAGAGCGAAGATTAAGAGCAGACCTAAACCTATGAACCCGGTTGGCAGCTTCGCAACCACGAGGACCAGAGGAATGATCGAAGAAAGCAATAGAAAATCTGCTATTTCGTCCAGACCTTCGGGGCATTCCTTGAGGAACCCAGCTGTCACCATCAATATTCCGACCACTATTCCTATGTTGAAAATGTTGGAGCCTAACAGATCCCCAATTGACAACGATGGAGCACCAGCTGAAATTGCAAATACGGCGACTAGAAGCTCAGGTGTGGATGTAATGACAGAAAGAAGGGCGAAGCCCACGGAGGTTTCACTGAGACGAGTGAACAGCATGAAATTCTCCACAGCCAGTATAACATAGCGTGATGCGTAGGCTAGCACAGCCATGGAGACCCCCAGTGTCAGAAGAGCGATAGCCAAATCTGTGAATTTCGACACCACAGCAGAGTTTATCGAACCTTCTCCTTAAAAACACTTGATATCGCCAACGTTAATTCAAATCTTTGGGCTACAACGGAATCTTTCCTTTCAGTTTTCGCCGAAGAACTATATTATTGGGATACCGAGCTGAAAATGCTTAAATTGAACAAAGAGGGTGAAATCAAGGGGAAAAATGCAAACAACAAAGGTTCCGGGTGGAAACAACAAGCATCGAGTCCTCATGTATGCTCTCAGTACTTGCGGGTGGTGCAAACAAGCAAAGAGATTCCTGCGAGATCATGGCATCGAATTTGAGTATATTGATGTTGATCTGTGCGGCCAAAAAGACCGAGAACGAATAAGAAGAGACATTCTGGGCCGAGGAGGACGTCTCAGCTATCCTACAATAATTGTGGACAACACAGTCTTGATCACTAGTTTTCAAGAAGATAGGATCCGAGAGGCTTTAGAAATTTGACCAATCTGCAGAAAGTGAGACAACGGGCAGAAAGTGATGCAAGAAGCCGGGGCTATTATTTGAATCCTGATGGGGAGTTTCTCAACCGTCTTCTTGAAGGACTTCGGCAAAACGAAGAGCGGTACGACTACCCTTCTTGTCCATGTAGGATCTCGTGTGGAGAGTTTGAGGCTGACAGGGACATCGTCTGTCCATGTGACTATCGTGATATCGACGTTGAAGAGTATGGTTGCTGTTACTGCGCGCTTTACGTCAGAAGGGACGTATATGAAGGAAAAGCCCCAATACGTCCAATTCCAGAGCGTAGACCTCAGGAGAAGCTAGAGCAAGCCTACGCATTTTCTCCGGTGACCTCGACTGAGAATTTGGCTAAAGGGGGCTCGACTATTGTCGAGTCTTCTGGGGTTAAGACAAGGTTGTGGTACTGCAAGCAGTGTGGGTACGTGTGCTTCCGTGAAGAGCCACCATATATCTGCCCTATATGCAAGGCCAAGAGGAAGATGTTTGACGAAATAAGGCTACAACAGAAACTCACGACGTTGACTCAGTGACTACTTGGTTGGAGATTCTGAAAAGGTGTTGGCGAGGATTCTGCCTAGGCTCCCAACATAGTAGTGAGCAAGTACAAGGATGGATCGAAATCTTCTTCGAGGAGTTTCTGAAGAATGTCACATATCATTTTCATTCTCAGCTTGTTAGTTTGGTCTCCTGAGAAAGCGTCTTTTTCCAAATGGTTTAGGATTTGACTTCTGATGTTTTCTCTAGTTTCCGCTTCTACTTCTTTCTCTTTGAGGTCATCCAAGAACTCGTGCAGTGTCATCTCCCCGAATCTTTTCCTTGTTGACAACATACATTTGTATATATACGTATATAGCATATATATTCGTTGCGTGAACGCGCGGATTTTCAGAACTTGAAAATCGTGAAGGCTGGAAGAAACGGTACAGAGAAGGGCCTCCGGCGCCTACGAGGTTGTGTAAGATAGGCGTCTGATGATTGTCTCCTCTCCCGCAGACAATCGCAAGGGGTTTTTCGTGCGCGTAGACTTTGGAGCCGTAACGAAACAACAGATTAGCGAAGGACTCGAAGGAATTCAAGGATGCAAGAGAAAAGAGTTCAGACATAACAAGCAGCTTGAAATATGCCTTCCATTTACTACAAATGATAAAGCCAATGTAAAAGAGATAATAGTTTGGCCCAGCAACTCGTGTAGGTGTTCGCGTATGAATGTGTATAGCTTGCCTTTGCTGGCAATCTCCTTGTTTCTAATTGGAATTGTCAGCGACAGAATTATCAGATATACCCTAGCGTTGTCTAGAGCCTTTGGCCTGTCTGAGATCGCAGCCGGCTTCATTCTGCTGTCGGTAACAACCTCCCTACCTGAGCTCTCAGTTTCCACCATTGCCTCTTTGGCAGATCAAGGTGGGTTGTCAGTTGGCAATGTCTTGGGATCTAATGTTGCGAATCTCACGATAATCATCGGATTAGCCGTTTTCTTCAGTAGAACTGAAATTCTCGTCAAGGGACAATCTCAGAAAGAGCTTATACAATTTCTTTTTCTATCTTCTATTATACCTCTGTTCATAGTCCAAAGAGGTAGTTTGGGTCCCATACTTGGTCTTGTTCTTCTGATACTATTCGTCTACTTCAGCGTGACGATCTCCCGGAAGACTGAGAAGACCAAACCACTTGGACATGCTGCAAAAAGCACAGCAATAGTTGGGCTCAAATTCATTGTTTGCCTCGTAGTCATAATATCGCTGTCGAAACTAGTGGTCGACAGCTCTGTCGACATTGCACAGTCTGTGGGTTTGCCCCCTTCCATCATTGGAGCAACCATCGTCGCGCTTGGAACTTCTCTTCCAGAACTTGCGACAACCATACAGGCATTAAAGAAAAAATTCTTTGAAATGGCTCTTGGGAATCTTCTTGGAAGTTGCATAACCAACATTACTCTCATTCTAGGAGTCTCTTCATTGATTTCATTCTCTGAAGTCAGTGTTTTAGCTGTTGAAAGCATCATGTTCTATGTTCTGCTTTCTTCGCTAAGTGTTTGGTATATGATCAGTTCAAGCGAGATCATTAGCAAGAAGGGAGCGTTCTTCTTGCTAGTCGTATACATCATATTTGTCCTTCAACAAACAGGTATATCGATATTTCTCATTTGAAGAACGCAACTCCTTGTCTGTAAATGAAAAGCATTTTCTCATGTCACGTGTCACACTAGGCCGAAAAGTGACAGCAGAAGTGAAGCTATACTGAAGTATATTGTTACAGTAGCAACATCACTTATCATTGTAGCAAAGGGTCCAGATGCAACGGCCGGATCGATGCTGGCTTTCTTGAACAGGAAAGGAAAACCTGTTGAAATGAATACAGCAGAGATAACGCTGATGAACATGGAAAGTCCAACAATGAACCCTAACGTGGAGTTTCGCCAACCCACAAGGGCAATTGCTGAAAGCAGAAATCCTGATGTCGCCGCCAGAGCAAGCGCAATTATGAATTCCCTGACAAAATAGGCCTTCAATGAAAGCTGTGGGTCCAGCGCAATGCTGCGGACAGTCAGAGTCTCTGATTGAGTGCCTACCGCATCGCTTAGATATGCCAGAACTGGGGCGAATGCTGCCAGTGCGAGCAAAGTATTCAAAACATGCTCAAAACTGCTTATTATAGAGGCAGTAATTGTTCCTCCCAAAACTCCTATGGTCAACCATGGCAGTCTTGTTTTTATCATTGTTTCTGCTGAAGATTTGATCGTAGCATACTCTTTTCCGACTTTGTGGAATATCCCACCAAATTTGAAGATATCATCACGAACTTCTTCATTGAATACCTGAAGAACGGTGTCATATGGTACAATCCCGAGAAGGTGTCTTTCCCTATCAACAACCGGTATTGCCTTTATCTTGTTGGAGAGGGCGAGATAGATCAATCTTTCCTGATGTGTCAGAGGTCGTGCAACAACCAGCTTCTTTTCCATAATTTCCTCAATGCTAGCGTCTTTTTTGGAAGTATAGAGTTCCTTGATAGAGATTACACCTTTTAGCACGTTGTCATCGTCGACGACATACAAGTAGTCTATTGTGTCAAACACATCTGCATTGTCCAGAAGTAGCTTCTCTGCGTCTCTGATCTGCCCGCCAATCTTCACTCGGGGGAATGCTGTAACCATTCTGCTTCCAGCAGTTTTTTGGGAATACGTCTTTCTTCGCATGATTGGGTTTATTCAATCGCCGTTTATATGAGCTTTCATGGAAGCAGGTGAGAAGAAGCTTCTTGACGCAGCGCCCGATCCGTCCAATGTCGAGTCAACAAGATTGGCTCGACTTCACTTCCCGATTCGCAAGATTGATTCAGTCAGATTCTGGTTTGTGGAGAGCTATGGGCTCATCATTTGTGGTTTGGTGAGAATATTGCTCAAGTATTCAATTTTTCCATCACACCTGTATAAGTGCTTCTCTATGGTGTTATGCTAGATGACCAGTTCTTCTCCTTGTATCTGAGCAAGGTTGGAGAAGCTGTTTCTAGCGACAATCAGAAGCAGATTATAATAATCCAAATGCATTATAACACCAATAGCGAACAGCTCAGTTGAGGAAGGTGAGATGGGTCTGTTGGACGATTTCTTGGCATGGGCATTCTCTAATTTGGGCAGAATCGTGATATCAGCGGTGGCGATCATCGTAATTTCTGTTGTGTATAGGCTCCTCACGAGACAGATAGCAAAACTGAAAGAACAGCGGAAGCTTGAAGAAAACGTTGCTTTCGCTTTGAGAAGAATCTCTCAGTGGATAGCTGGGTTAGCGGTTATAGTTGTTATCATTGCCCAATTTGGTGTTGAGGTTGGTTTAATTGCTGGCTTGTTAGCCCTTGCTGGCGGGACCATCATAGGCTTTGCCGCAATGAACACTCTAGGTAATGCTATCGCTGGCATAATTGTGATGACGAGTAGACCATTCCAAATCGGGGATAGGATCTATTTCAATGGTCAGTTTGCTGATGTGGAAGCGGTGGATCTAATTTACACAAGAATGAGAACGTTGGATAACGTTCTTGTTTCAGTTCCGAATCAAGAATTGCTGAAGTCGGAAATTGATGATTATGGAAAAAAGGCAAATGTGAGGAGAAGCTGTTCAATCACGGCTGGATATGAGCTGGCCCCAAAAGACGTGGAAACTCCTCTGCTAGAAGCTGCAGGCAAAGTGGATGGAGTGCTGAGAGACCCAAAACCGTATGTTTGGATCACTGAGTTCGGTGATTATTCAGTCAAACACACTCTCTATGTGTTCGTTAACCAGATAAAACGGCTGCCAAAAATTGATGCTGATCTCAGGAGGGCTGTCTTGGAAACATGTCGACATCATGGAATCGACATCAGCACGCCTCAGCTGTTGCGGAGAGTAGACTGAGAGCATTCATCATGAATCTCAGTGAAATCAAATTTGAAAACTTATTAATCAACTGGAGAAAAACCTGCTTAGGGGTGGGATTGCCTTATCTCGAACCATCAGGAAAAGAGGAAAAAAAGCTGGCCTTCCACCAGGAACATTGGTTCACGTAGGAGAAAGAAAAGCTGGAAAGGCCAAGATAACGATCATCAACTACGATGAACACCATTTTGAGGAAAGGGAAGTCCAGAATGTTGAGGACTGCTTTCCGTTCAAAAGCAAACCTACTGTAACTTGGATTAATATTGATGGTCTCCATCAGTTAGAAATCATACAAAAAAGCGGTGAACACTTAAAAATTCACCCGCTTGTCTTGGAAGACATAGTCAACACGAGTCAACGTCCAAAAATGGAGGACTTCGACGATTATATCTTCGTGACGTTGAAAATGCTCCAATACTCCGATGAGAAAAAAGAAACTAGGACAGAACAAGTCAGCCTGATTCTCGGCTCAAGCTTTGTCGTTTCATTTCAGGAAAGCGAAGGGGATGTTTTTGACCCGATCAGAAACCGTATAAGCACTAACAAAGGTCGCATTCGAAAAATGGGCGCTGATTATCTAGCTTATGCTTTGATGGATGCTATCGTTGACAACTACTTCAGAATTCTGGAGAAGCTCGGGGAAGGAGTTGAAGACATGGAAGAAGAACTAGTAGTCAATCCAACGCCGGAGACTCTACAGGCTATCCACCAAATGAAACAGGAGATGATCTTCTTGCGAAAGTCTGTCTGGCCTTTGAGAGAGGTGATTAGTCGCTTGGAAAGATGGGAATCATCACTAATCAACAAGTCTACAAGCATATATTTGCGAGACCTTTATGATCACACTATTCAGGTTATTGACTCGATTGAAACGTTTAGGGATATTCTGTCAGGAATGCTTGATATCTACCTCTCCAGCGTCAGTAACAGAATGAACGAAGTCATGAAAGTACTCACGATTATCGCTACAATATTTATTCCGCTGACTCTAATAGCAGGTATCTATGGAATGAATTTCAGGTTCATGCCTGAGCTTGAGATGTCCGCAGGGTATCCAATGGTTCTGCTTATCATGTTCTGTATTGGAGTATTGATGGTTTTTTATTTCAGAAAGAAGAAATGGCTGTAATCCTTGAGTCACGCAAATGAGTTGCCTAGGCGCCCGCTTTGAGTACGCCTATGTCTTATTTTCTCTTTGTCTCGAGCAGATTTTCAAAGGCTTCTTCGTGCTGTATTTCTTCTGACAGTATGTGTTCTATTAAGTGGAAGGTTCTTACATCTTTGGCGTAGCAAGCAGCCACCGTCTTGAGTAGCTTGTTGTATACCTCAATTGCGCACCCCTCGGCGTCAGCAACTGCGGTGAGCACCCCTTCAAGGTCTCTTTCGTTCTTGGGAAAGACAACCTTTTTACAATTTGCGATCTTCTGCAAATCCTCAAGGTCTCTTTCAGGTTCTCCACCTAGTTCTAGGATTCGATCAGCAAGCTCCGACATGTGCTCGAATTC
>JABAOF010001544.1_pt9 | contig 12255 bp, 12 predicted proteins | sample 7062171 | NCBI WGS metagenome assembly JABAOF01 (sample SAMN14538628, study PRJNA623070) | marine sediment metagenome | biome: marine biome [ENVO:00000428]; feature: marine pelagic biome [ENVO:01000023]; material: deep marine sediment [ENVO:00002113] | place: India: Gulf of Khambhat ... | reverse complement strand
ACGCCTCCACGTTCTGTTTGATTTTTGGCTTGCGGAGTCCCATCCTCTCGAGCGGATCGAGCCCTGGAAAGACATCCTACACGGAGCAGTCAAAGCGTGTGGAGTTAAGATCATCGCCGAGAGCCTTCACCAGTTTGAGCCGCAGGGTATCACCGGCTTCTTGCTGCTGGCCGAGTCGCACCTCAGTGTCCACACCTAGCCAGAAGAAAGTCTGGCGACCTTTGATCTTTTCACCTGCGGGGACATGGATCTTGAGGCCGTCCTCGAGAATTTGCGTGCACGATTGCAGCCTGTTCATGAACAAATAACCTATGTGCATCGTGGAATAATCCCGTAACACCAGAACCCACCCAAACAACAGCCTGGTACACTCCGCGTCATACTAGACATCACCTAACTCGGAATGCTTTAAATGGATATTTGTAGGACTCGAGCAGATCCGGCCCCATTGTTCCATTTCGCCATAGCGCATCTGCAAGTAAGTTGGTGTAACCGGATCTTTGGAACAACACGCATCACTGTGTCTTGATTAATGGGACGTTGTCCTATATAATGACACAAGCCTATCTGTGGGTAAATTGTGCCTGAAAGTAAGAAGGCGAGGGGATCGCTACAACGGGCGCTGGCTATCCTCAATGCTTTCACAATTACGGAGCCCGAGCTCGGTGTGCGCGATCTCGCCCGCCGACTGGATCTTTCCCCCAGCACGGCAGGACGTATCGCTTCCATGCTGCATAAGGCGGGGGTGCTCTCACAAAATCCCACCAATCGCAAGTACAGGCTGGGCGCCAAAGTTCTTCACTGGGCTTGGGTATTTGAGGAAACACTCAATCTCGATCACGTCGCCCTGCCAGTCATGGAAGGGTTGCGCGAGGCAACCAGCGAAACCATCTCGCTCAACATCGCTCAGGGCGGCCATCGCATGTGTATCGCTTGGCTTCGCAGCCCCCACGCCATGGTCTATGAGACTCCACCCGGGGAGCCGATGCCCCTTCACTGCGGTGCTGCTGGAAAGGTCCTCTTAGCGTACCTCGAAGAAAAGGAGCGTGAGGAAGCGCTACGTCCCGAGCGACTCATTTCCTACACCAATGCGTCGGTGACCGACCGTACGAAGATCGAGCAGGTTTTAGAACAGATTAGAAAACAAGATTACGCCATCAGCTTTGGAGAATTTGTCAAGGGAACTGTGGCAGTTGCAGCGCCTGTACGCAACGCGCGCGGGGAGGTGATCGCCGCTCTCAGTATTTCCGGACCCGCCACCCGTATGGACGAAGACACGGCCCGCAGCTTCGTTGAACCCGTGGTCGAAGCGGCGAAAAAAATCTCCACGGAGTTAGGAAGCTCCTCTGTCTTCGAGGATTAATCGTTACCGCATCCGATTGCTGCAGTCATGTACTCGTTGCTCCGGGTATAGGTAAATCGTGTAGACAGGGGACAGAAGGACAAAGCAGTGATGTGCAAAAATGCGAAATTTAGGAGAACCTCCGCTGGGTGACAGGGTCATGGTCTCCGGTAACCCGCCGCAAACGGAATCAACAGATTACAAGTTGTTTCTCCAAAAGGTGAAACTCACATGGATGCGCGCTTGAACCAATTAAGAAAGGAGGAAGAAGAGGAGGAACAGTTCATCACACAGAGAAGGGGGATTCATACATACGTTTCCGCACATTTCATCAGAACGTTGATCACTTAAGGAAGGAGAGCGAGATGTCGAAAAGATCAACCTCCATCTGGACAGTTGGATGGATCGCCCTCACGGTGCTCCTCTTCGCCTCGCTGGTGGTTGGCTGCCAACCGACCGCCACACCTACTGTTGAAAAACCCGTTGAGACCGAGGAGGAAAAGGCGCCCGAACCCACAGCCGTGCCGCCCACGGAACCTGTGGTTGAAGAGAAGAAAGTTCTTACCGTAGCGGCATCTGCGGAGATCACGTCCTTCGATTCCGGCGCGGGCGGGGATTTTCCAAATTACGCTTTGAACTTGCTCATGTTCGACAACTTATTGCAGCAGGACGAGAACGGAGTTCCACAACCTATGCTCGCCGAATTCTACTCCGTCGCAGAAGACAACGTCACCTGGACCTTCAACCTTAAGCAAGGGATCGAGTTTAGTGATGGAACCCCCTTCACCTCCGAGGCGGTCTGCTTTACTGTGGACGCTTTGATCGCCGAAGACGCCACGAAGACGCACGCCAGCACATGGCGGCCGGTGGATGAATGCAAGGTGGTGGACGACTATACGGTTCAAATCATCACCGCAGATCCCTATGCGCCGATGATCAGCCGCATCATCTCGGGTGGTTTCGCTGGCCAGATCCTCTCGCCATCCATGGGAGAGTTCGGCGAGGATATGGGTCTCAACCCGATCGGCACAGGACCTTATAAGCTCAAGGAGTGGATTCGCGGTGATCGAGTCGTTTTAGAGCGTAACGAGAATTACTCCGAGGTTCTCGGACCGCCGGCCTACTTCGATGAAATTGTCTGGCTGATCGTCCCCGAGGACACCACGCGAATGTTAATGCTGGAGGCTGGGGAGGTCGATTTCGCCTACAAAGTCCCAGCGGAACGCGTCGCAGACCTGAGTCAAAATCCAGACATCACGATCTCGTCCGTGCCTGGCCTATGGCAGTGGTACCTGATCAATGTCCTCAAACCCCCTTTTGATGATGTACGGGTACGCCAGGCAGTCAACTACGCGGTCGACAAACAGACCATCGTCGACACCCTGCTTTACGGACGCGCCGTCATTGCCGAAGGTTCTGTTGGCAGCGCATTTGACGGTTTCTATCCAGCCGGAGCGTATGAGTACGATCCCGACAAGGCTGTGGAACTGCTCGAAGCTGCCGGTGCGATGGGCGCCAGCTTTGACGTGCACGCCCCATCAGGTCGCTACCCCAGCGACAGTACGGTCGCCGAAGCCGTCGTGGGCCAGTTACAGAGCATCGGGCTCAACGCCGAACTGGTGGTTATCGGTGACTGGCCTGCCTACATGGAGACCATATGGACCGACGATCCCATGCTGACTTTCCTCGGCTGGCAACCGACGGACGCCTCCGCCTTCTTTCTGAGAACGGCACTTTGCGACGGTGGAAACTGGAATCTCGGTCCGTACTGTGATCCCGAAGTTGACGAGCTCATCAACCAGGCCTCCTCCATCCTTGATCCGGAGGCGCGCAAGGAGGTCTTGGACGAGTTGCAAGCTCGTATCTTTGAGGAGGCACAAGGGCTCTTCATGTACAACGTAGCCCTCGATTTTGGTATGCGAAAGAACCTCGGTGGCGTTTACATCCAGCCCAACTCACTTGTGCACTTCGACAACGCCCACTACATTGAGTAGTGTGGCAGTGGCAGTACTCCTGATGACGTGAATGACAAGTAGAGAGGTGCCCTGCAAGCCAACGCAGGGCACCTCAGGAACCATTTCGGACACTGGCCTATATACAGAACCCAGAAACGGAGTTCTCACGATGAAGGAAATCAAGATTCTCATACCATTGGGATGTTTAGGTTATCACTTCAACATGGATTTGTTCGAACAGGCGCTCGATCACAAACCTGATGCGATCGCATGCGACGCTGGTTCTGTGGACCCAGGCCCCTATTATCTAGGATTCGGCACATCATACGTAAGTCGCAACGCCACGAAAACCGACCTGACTCCGATGCTCGTCGGCGCCATGCGATTGGGCATTCCACTGATCATCACAACTGCCGGCGGTGCTGGTGGGACTAAGCACCTCAATTGGATGGCCGACATCGCACGTGAGATCGCCGCGGAGCACGGTCTTTCTTTCCCCATGGCCCTGGTAAATGCCCAGATCGACAAAAAGTACCTAAAGAAGCGAGCGGCCTCCGAGACGATCGAGGGACTCGGCCACGATCGAGTACTCACACCGGAAGACGTGGAACGCAGCTCGGCGATCGTTGGGCAGATGGGTTGGGAGCCAGTCGTGGAGGCATTAAAAGGCGGCGCTCATGTCGTCCTCGCAGGTAGAGGCTGCGACGATGTCGGCATTGCCGCCTACCCCATCTACAAGGGTTTCGACAAGGCTTACTCGCTTTGTATGGGAAAGGTGACGGAATGTGGCGCTTCCTGCCTGGAAGGCGAAACAAGGAGGACAAAAGGTGGAAGTGTCCCTGTCTTCGGCATCGTCCGTGACGACGGATTTCTAATACAACCGTCCCCCGAAGCTACGCAAGCGAAGGCCACCGTGAAATCCATCGCCGATCATATGATGTACGAGGAGCGAGACCCACTACGCGTGGTCATCCCAGGTGGAGTAGAGGATTCCACGGAAAGTGTGATCGAACAGTACGATGAAAGAACGGTGATCATCCGCGGCAGTAAATTCGTAGAGGACCCTGTTTACAAGGTGAAGCTGGAAGGATCAGCATTTGTTGGCTATCGTTGCGTAATCGTGGGCGCCACACGTAGCCGGGAAATGATAGAGCAGATCGATGACATCCTAGAAGAGACCCGGCGGGTGATTAAGATCAACTACGCAGATGTCCCCGAAGACGAGTACCAGGTGCACTTCCATGTGTATGGAAAAGATGGTGTGATGGGTCACTTGGAGCCGAACAAAGACGTGGTACCTCACGAACTCGCCATTATCACCGAGGTCGTCGCCCCAGACCAGGACCTGGCTGATTCCATCGCCCACTACGCTTCAGGTACCTATCTTCATCACATGTGGTACCCAAATAGTCGTTCGGCTTGCTGCGGTAATATCGCATTCCCATTCTCACCATTAGAGATCGGGCGCGAGCCGGCTTACGAATGGAGCATTCACCATTTGCTTCCGCTTGATGATCCATGTGAGCTTTTCCCCTATACGATCGAACAAGTGGGATAACTCGAGCGGAGCGAAAACACCACATCCAAGCTCTTGAAGCCAATATAAGGAAATACGTAAATGCCTACACTCTACGAATTAACCAAAATTCTGCGGACCAAGCAGGCCGGACCGTTTGAAATGGCCATGGATCTGATTTTCCTTGACAAGGAGAGCTACAATAGAACAAAAGCATCCGGCGTCATCACCAAGGAACTCATCGCCTCGCTGTACCAAATGGATGTCGAAGACGTAAGAGTGCTCCGCTGGTTCGACGCCGGTAATGCTCTGAAAATTACCGTACCGCGCTGGCATCCTTCTGGCAGCCCTGGGGAAACCGATCTCTACGCCGATCAACAACATGTCCTCTTGGAGGACATTGAGATTCCACCTGAGATAGACGAAGAGGAATTGGAAAAGATTAGAAGGGTTTCTCAAGAACAGGAGGAAACAGGCTAAACCTACTGAGGTTTATCACGAGCGACCATCATAAGATATCGTACGTGTTTCTGACGAAGTGCCTTTGTGCTGTACACTATCAGAGTAGGCAAGGTCTTAACTGAGGCACCAAGAAGAATGGATGTGATGTTCTCACATCCCACATTTAGACGCGCGGGTCGTGCTTCACACGTATTTCAAAGCCTCAACTTCTTGATTGATCCAAACAGGGTGCAAAACTGTTACGATAGTAGCAGAATCTGACTATGAGAACTCAATCGTTTGGGGGACTTGAAGCGATAAATGAATAAGGCCCGACAACCTAACCACACACACTGTGTGCGTAATTTTTGGTGAACACGAAAACGAAAACTCGCTTTATGTGAACCTAGCCTCGGAGATTGCCTTCCCGCGACCGATCCTTTCGTTCTGTCTCCAGGTACTGAGGGTGGATAATTTATGACCCGCTACATTGCGCGACGGCTTCTGATCACCATCCCTCTGTTACTGCTCGTCTCCATGCTAGCCTTCGCGCTCACCCATGTCCTGCCAGGAGACCCTGCCAGGGTTCTAGCCGGAGTAGACTCCGACGAAGAAGTTGTGGAGCAGATCCGCATCGAACTCGGTTTGGATAAACCGATCTACACTCAATATTTCATCTACATTTCCAAGGTGCTTCGAGGTGACTTTGGTAAGTCATTATGGACCCGTATCCCGGTCACAGAGGAGATTTTCGCACGCTTTCCAGCCACGCTCGAACTGGCTTTGGCTGCCATGCTCATCGCTTCCAGTGGTGGCATCCTTCTGGGCATCATCTCTGCTGTCGGCCGTGGAAGGCTAGTCGATCAAATTGCCCTTCTTCTCTCCATCTCAGGGATGTCGATCCCGCACTTCTGGCTTGGATTAATCTTGCTTGTCTACTTAGCCGGCGCACTCGAATTGTTTCCCATTGGTGGCAGGGACGTACCCATCAACCTTGTCCTACCTGCGGTCACATTGGCAGCTCGTCCTCTCGCATTAATCACTCAATTGACGCGGACCAACATGATCGACGTCCTCAACCAGGACTATATTCGAACGGCGCGTGCCAAGGGCCTCAAAGAGCGTACTGTCTTATCCACGCATGCTTTGAAGAATTCCCTCCTCCCAACGATCACCGTCATCGGATTACAATTTGGCACCCTCCTGGGCGGCGTGATCGTCATCGAAACGGTGTTTACCTGGCCGGGTCTCGGTAGGTTGCTCATAACCTCGATTATGTCGCGCGATTTTCCTGTGATCCAGGCCATCGTTCTCATGCTCGCCGTCATCTTCACGGTCGTCAACTTGCTCGTCGATATCGCCTACGCCACATTCGATCCAAGGGTGGTATACGAGTGAATAAGCCTTGAAAGGGATCATGGTAAGGTCCACCAAGTCAGACCAGCCGTCACGGTCGATCGACGTACAGGAGCTCGGCCTCCTTCAAACACACGGAAGATCGAGGAGCAGCAGACTGCTACGGGTCGCTCGCCTCTACCCTCTCGGACTCTTGAGCAGCTTAATTTTGTTCGTGGTTTTCATGGCGGCAATCGTACCTGGTCGACTATCCCCACAGGATCCTCTCGCCCAAAACCTGCGCATGCGACTTTCACCGCCAAGCTCAGAGAATCTCTTGGGCACGGACGAGCTGGGCCGAGATCTTTTGAGCCGACTGATCCATGGTGCCAGGATTTCTCTCGGGATTGCGATTGGCGCAAATCTGATTGCAGGGATTATGGGCATCGCACTCGGTATTACGACCGGTTTCTTCGGTGGTGTGATCGATTTCATCGGCAACCGACCTCTGGATGTATTCTTGGCGTTTCCAGGGATCTTGCTTGCGATCGCAGTGGTCGCGGCGATCGGTCCGGGATTGATCAATATCACCATCGCCGTCGCCATCTTTTCCTTCCCAATCTACGCCAGAGTTGCTAGGTCGCTTGCCATCTCCTTCCGTGAAATGGAGTTTGTCCTGGCGGCGGAATCGGTCGGAGCCTCCCAACTACGCATCATCCGTAAACACATCCTGCCCAACTCCATCGGATCTCTGCTCGTAATTTTTGTCGTTCGATTCGCCGATTCATTACTCACAGCCGCAAGTCTTAGCTTTCTTGGCCTCGGCGCGCCACCCATCATCCCCGAATGGGGAGCCATGCTGAGCAACGCGCGCCCATTCATGTTGCAACACCCCCATGTGGTCATCTTCCCAGGTTTAGCGATCGCCTTTACTGTTATGGCAGCCAACTTCGTCGGTCAAATGCTGACCGATTACGCGGATCCGTTCAAGAAACATCGCGCCTGATCTGGTCGCGATAGCCCATGGTAATCCACGAATTTATCGCCCACTGGTGCTGATGCCTACCTGACAGCTACAACTGCTCGCAAAAAACGCCTGCATCGGAGATGGATGTAAGACACACATCCGGATACGCAAGATCCGAAATGAAATTCGGATTGTAACACTGCCCAATGGCATATACCTTCACAGATATTACTGAAAATGCGTGCCTCGAAAAGACACTCTACTCATGAAGAATTCCTGGACCACGAGGCGGATGTAGTCGTCGTAGGAACCGGATTCGCCGGTTTGGCGGCCGCAAATGCCGCCCTGGACAGGGGCGCAAGCGTGATGATGCTCGAAAAAAGTCACCACATCGGCGGAAATTCTATCGTTTCCGGTGGCGTGGCGAATGCCGTCAACCCAGAACGCCAGGAAGCGCAAGGAATCCGAGATTCCATTGACCTCTTTTACAAGCACACGTTAGATGGTGGAGACAATCTGGCGGATCCAGATAAAGTCCGCTTCTTAGTTGAGCATGCACTGGAAGGATGTATACACTACCTTGAAAATCTCGGAGTAAGTTGGTCACCCACCGCTTTCCGAGGTTTCGGGTCGCTCTTTGAGCGCTCGTTCGCTGCGCAGCGATACCAAAAATGGAAAGGCGGAGCGGCGATTGTCCATGCGCTTTATGATCACTTCAAGCGAAGAGGTGGCGAACTCCTGTTAAAACATCGCGCCGTCGAGATCGTTCGTCAGGAAAAATCTCCATACAGGATCGTGGGAATCAAAGCGCTCGCAGGGATAAATCAGGTTTTTGTGCATGCGCGTTGCGCGCTTATTCTCGCAGGCGGGGGGTTCGCAGCCAACCGGGAAATGGTGTCTAAATATCGCCCCGACCTCGCCGAGCTCGGCACGAGCAACCGCCCAACCGCAAAAGGAGATTGCATTGCGATGGCGGAACAGGTCGGTGCCGCCTTGGTGCACATGCAACATATCCAAGCGAGCCTCGGGAAAGTCCAGTCCCCCGCTCAAGCGATGCTAATCGCCATTGAGAGTGAGGAAGTACGCAAGTCTTGTGATAGCCTCCCCTATAAGATCTTTATAAATCGCAAAGGCGAGCGCTTCATAGACGAGGGCGCCCGGCGTGACGTTATCTGTGCCGCAGCACTTAAACAAGAAAAGTTTCAACCCATTTCCGGAAAAGTCGTTGCGCAATCAATCACAGAATTAAACCAGCGACTGGGGATGGAATCGGGAACATTGGATAAAACCATCCAAACGTACAATGACTATTGCGATTGGGGAAAAGATCAGGATTTTGCCAAAGACAGTTGCCTGCTCATCCCGCTGCGTGAACCGCCATTTGTGGCAGAGACCCTTTCAATGCTCCGACATTACACAATGGGGGGCGTGAAAACCCAGGACGTGAGTGGGAAAGTAATCGATCGCTGGGGGGAGCCGATTCACGGCCTCTATGCCGTGGGTGAAGTGACGGGAGGCGTGCACGGCAGCAACCGATTGGGGAACAGTTCATTATCCGAGAGTATGGTTTTTGGGACTGCATGCGGCAGACATGCCGTTGAGGACATCGAGGCTTTTCCGCCAACTTAGGAGGACCGAAGTGCAAAACGCCAAAGAAAATTCTTCAATTCATACTTCTCCCCTTTCTGATGTGCTCGTCCTGGACCTCTCTAGAATACTGGCAGGTCCGTACTGCACCATGTTCCTCGGTGACCTGGGAGCAGACGTGATCAAAATTGAGCAACCGGGCATGGGCGACGGCAGCCGCCAATGGGGTCCTCCATGGGCTGGGGGCGAAAGCGCCTACTATCTCTGCGTCAACCGCAACAAGAGAAGTGTCGCCATCAACCTGAAAACTGATCGTGGTCGCGAAATTGTGAAAGCATTGGCAACCAAAGCGGATGTGCTCATCGAAAATTTTAAACTTGGAACAATGGAGACGTGGGGCCTAGGTTACGAAAACCTGCGAGCGAGCAACCCAGGCTTGATCTATTGCTCCATCACAGGATACGGTCAATATGGACCCCACGCCGATCGGCCTGGGTATGACTTCATCATTCAAGCCGAGGGTGGAATCATGAGTATCTGTGGACCTACTGACGGTCCGCCACATAAGGTCGGTGTCGCTATTGTGGATATCACCGCCGGTATGTATGCCGGGATAGCCATCCTCGCCGCCTTGCATGAACGTAGCCGTTCCGGTGAGGGGCATTATATTGATATCGCTTTGCTCGACTCACAAGTTGCTTGGCTTGCCAACGTTGCTTCGAACTATCTAATCTCTGGAGATGTGCCCACCCGCTTTGGTAACGCACACCCCAACATCGTGCCGTATGAGGCCTTCAAGGCGCGCGACCGGTGGTTTGCAATCGGAGTGGGAACCGACCGTCAGTTTAGGCGACTATGCGAAATCCTTGGTGAACCTGATTTGGCAGACGATCCCCTTTACGCCACCAATCCCATGCGGGTTGAAAATCGCCGGGAGCTTGTCAGCATCCTCGGAAAGCTGCTCTTACACAAAGATGTGGAGTACTGGATCGAAAAGTTGACCGACGTTGGGATACCATGTGCGCCGATCAACACCATCGACCGAGTTTTCAACCACCCTCAGGTTAAAGCGAGAAACATGATCACAACACTATCCCATCCCACCGCAAAAACGATCAATCTAGTCGGCTCGCCGATCAAGATGTCACGCACACCAATTTCATTTCATAAGCACCCACCGCTCCTCGGGGAACATACCGATAGTGTGTTAGAAGGGCTGCTTGATCTCGACAAGGGGGAGCTAAAATCGTTGCACGAGGCGGGTGTCATCGCATAAATCAAACAACGTGTAGATGCACATTTATTAACAGACACATATCCACGGGCTAACTTGATGTCCCCCGACATTCCGTTTCGCATTCCCTCTCTGGACCGATTTTAGGTAATGATGAACATGGACCATAAGCGGCGTGACTCGATTGCGATGTTTAAGGTGCTCCACCGAGTTCCTCTCATCATCTTCTGGGCCGGTCAATTTCTTTCCACCGTCGGCGATCAGCTTCATGAAGTCGCCGTCGTGATATTGGCCGTCAAGCTAATCGGAAGTAACGCTGGTCTGATCCTCTCGTTTGGCGTCACCGCCAAAATCGTGTTTGGCCTCTTGGGCGGAGTAACTGCAGACCACTGGCAGCGGCAAAAGATCATGATCACCATCGATCTGTTGCGAGCAGCCTCGGTTTTAATTCTGCCTGTGGCGCACTGGCTCGGCGGGATTCAAGCCTGGCAAATTATGCTTGTGTCTGTGCTCCTTGGCAGCCTGAAAGCGCTTTTCGAACCAGCCCTGCACGCCAGCTTGCCAGAGCTTGCCGAAGATACACGAACACTCCAAGCCTTGAACGGTCTCATGGATATCAATCAACGTCTGGCGCGCATTTTCGGACCAGGATTAATCGGGATCCTGATCGCTCGCACGCCGATAGCCAATTTCTTCACACTCAATTCCCTCTCGTTCTTGATCTCGGCGCTTACGCTATACCAGCTATGGCTTAGATTGTTTCATCCATCGAAACGTAAGATTTCTCCACCCTCCCACGCCACTTTCATCCAAGAGATTCGTCTTGCCTTTCGGGTTGTAGGCAAACACAAGGCATTGATATGGAGCTTGTGCGCACTCGTGTTGGTGGCCTTGTTCTGGAACGCTGCAGTTTCCGTAGGTCTTGTCATGCTCGCGGAAAATCATTTCCCAAAGATAGCCGGGGCTTATGGGTGGCTCCTTGCGGCCTATGGCGTGGGCAACGTTTTAAGCAACCTCATCGTCGGAAACATCTCGATCCGACGACGGGCTTATGTTTTCTTCCTCGGGAAGATCGTCCTGGGATGTGGCATGTTTCTTCTGGCGATCTCCAAGTCGTTCTTGTCCTCGCTGCTCTCAGCCTGTCTGGCTGCTTTTGGTGGTCCCATGGGCGACATTACTCTGATGATGACCATCCAACGCGAATTTCCCGATCATCAAATTGGGAAGGTTTCTAGTTTGCGGATGATCCTAACCAGTCTGGGGGCCTCACTCGGTCTAATGATTGCTACACCGATGTTTTCCATTTTCGGCCCATCGATTGGGCTTGCACTTTGCGGCTTCGCCATCATACTTGTCGGCTTCATTGGCTCAATCCGCTTTAGAAGGACCAAATCTTAAATCCCCCTTCCTCACAAAACATGATACAGACCCACTTTCCACAAAACACCGCGAGCTTGAACCCTATTTACCCCACCACGATCCCCAATTTTAGGGATGACAACTCACCAACAAGGCGATTATAGTAACGACGAATTTGAGGGATAATCCTGGAAATTTCCATGCTCTTTGCTGAATCTAACAGGTCCCCCAAACACCATCTGAAAACGAGTAGAAACGAAGGCCAGGAGGATAAAGAATGAAAAAAGCCTACTTACTGTTATTAGTCCTGATCATGCTAGTGACGGGTTGCGTAGGACAGGTTGGTCAGGCGACACCCACTTCGACCACCCCAACCACGCAACCGAAAGCGACAAGTACCCTCGAACCGACGGCGACGCAAAGTCCCATCGCCAGATTCGAGGAAGGTCCTTGCGCCTTCAACGTCCCCGAAGGTGCCGACATGGCCTGCGGCCACGTGATCGTACCGGAGGACCATGC
>JABAOF010026452.1_pt1 | contig 12257 bp, 8 predicted proteins | sample 7062171 | NCBI WGS metagenome assembly JABAOF01 (sample SAMN14538628, study PRJNA623070) | marine sediment metagenome | biome: marine biome [ENVO:00000428]; feature: marine pelagic biome [ENVO:01000023]; material: deep marine sediment [ENVO:00002113] | place: India: Gulf of Khambhat ... | reverse complement strand
CCGCGGCGACGACCGTCGCGGCCAGAAAAATATAAATGCCCGCCAGGCGGCGAGCGCGCGAGACCGGCATATGGGCAAGGGGATAGTAGGCCAAAAGGAGCCCCGATTTTTCCAGGCCTTTCCAGCTGAGTACTGGCTCGAGCGAAGTCAACGTCGACAGGATGCGAACGACGAGGAAAGCCGCGATCGGAAAGTCGAGCGGCAGTAAGCGGAGGCGCCGCCAACCGTTCTTCNNCCGCGACGATCAGGAGGCCGAAATAAGCCATCGACGTCGCGAACAGCGGCGCCGGCGCAAGCGCTATTACGCCGACGAAAAACAAATCCTCGAGGCGCTTATTCGAAGAAGGCTGCCGGTCCGTTTCGACGCCCGACATAATATTATTTAATTACAGCTACTTTGCCGAACCGCTTCGCGCCGTGCCGGTCCTCGCTCACGAAGAGGTAAACGCCGGAGGCCGCGGGGTTCCCGCCGGCCGTAATCAGCGGCCACTCCGCGAGGCCAGACTCGTCAACCACCGTCGCCCATACCTCCGCGCCGCCGAGGTCGTAAAGTACGAGCGAGCTGCCCGGGGCGACGCCGGCGAAGCGGATGTGGCCGTGGCCTTTCGACGGCTTGGCCGGGTTGGGGTAGGCGACAACCTCCGACGGCGGCAGCGGCCCCGCCCGCGTCCCCGCGAGCGAGGCCGCCGCGGCGAGGTTTACGCGCGTCACGTCCGCGCCGAACGCCGGCGTGAGATGTTTCGGTAAATCCTCCGTAGTATGATACCACGGGTAAAACTCCTTGCCGGCGTACTCTATGGACAGGAGCGCCGGGTACCCGTAATCCCAAAACGACTCGTGGTCGCTGCCGCCCCGGCCTCCGGTCATCGGCCGCACGACGCAGGCCGGCACGTACAGTCGCGCCGCCTCGCGATACGACGACAGAAGCTCACGCGAAAATTCATTGTAATGGACCCGAACGTCGTGCACGGGTTCGTCGAGGTAAGATATCATATCCATATTAAATACGCCGCGTATATCCGCGCCGGCTTCGTACTCCTCGCGGGCGTAAGCGCGGGAGCCTATAAGGCCCTCCTCCTCGCCGGAGAAGGCGACGAACTTGAGGGTACGGTCGAAGCGGAAGTCGGCTAGCGCCGTCGCGGCCTCGAGCAGGGCCGCGGTCCCGGAGGCGTTATCTTCGGCGCCCGGCGCACGGTTCCACGGGTCTTGGGAGATGGAGTCGTAGTGGCCGCAAAGCACGTACGTTTCGTCGCCGCGGCCGCCGCCTCTCTTCGTGGCCTCGACGTTATCCCACATTATGGGGTCGCGGTTAATCATCTTTACCGCTTCCCAACTCTCGCCGCCGTCGGTGGTATGGATAATCGCGGCGGGGCCGCCGACGACCCAAGCTTCCTCCCTGCCGACGATCGATATGCCCGTGTAAGTATAGTAATCGCCGAAGGGGGTGCGCTGCCGCGTCCAGTTCGCGCCGCCGTCGTCGGTCCGATAAACCTTGCCGCTCGAGCCCGCGGCCCAACCGCGCTTGTCGTCCGCGAACGCGACCTCGGTGAAAAAAGGCCAGGCCGGGAAATAACCGGACACCCGCCGCCACGTTTCGCCCGCGTCCTCCGAGTAGAGGATGGTCCCCTCGTTGCCGACTATCGCCGCGTGGGTCGCGTCGGCGAACGCCATACGCCGCATGCCGAAGCCCTCGGTCTGCGGCACGTTTTTCACCTTCCACGTAGCGCCGCCGTCGTAGGAGCGCATCACCAAGCCCTCCATACCGAGGGCCCACCACTTAGCGGCCGTCTGCGCGTACACGCCGAGGATTAACTTCTTCGTCGGCGTCGCAACCTTGCGCCACGTCGCGCCGCCGTCCGCGGTCCGGTAAACGGCGCCGCGGTCGCCCGCGGCCACGCCCCGCGCCGTGCCAAAAAAATAGACGTCGCGCAAATAATCGCTCGGGTCTTCCAGCTCGAGCTGTTTCCAAGTCCGGCCGCCGTCGTCCGTGCGCGCGAGAAAACCCAACCCACCCACGACGAAGCCCACGTCGTCGGTCACGAAGCAGCCGTGGTCCAAGCGGCCCTCCGACTTATAGGCCTTCCACGTCCGGCCCCGGTCGTCGCTCCGCCAAACGTAGCCCCAAGTAGACAGCACCCACCCCAACCGGCCGCCGGCGCGAAAGACCGAGTCGGCGAAGTAATCGTTTTCGTTAGGTTGGTAGACGTAGGGGCGCCGGCTGGTCTCGTAGCCCAGATTGCGGAAATGTTCTTCGATATAGGCCGCGGCCTTTTCGATCTCCTCCGCGTAGGAGTAGCGCGTCTTGATCGCCGCGAGCTTCTCTATGTGCTCGAAATAGCGGTCGGCGCGGACGCGCGCGACCATTTGGCCAACGAGCGGGTCGTAGGAGATTCGCGGGTACGTAACGTCGCGCGGCGCCTTCAGCGGCTCTACGCCGACCCGTTTGAGCTCGGCGCCCAACGTCGCGAGCCGCTCGACCGCGGCCGCCTCCCCGCTTACGACGTACGTCCCGCCGAGTTGGGCCAGGACCGCGACGCCCGCTACCTCGGGCAACTTTTCGCCCGGGCGCGGCCAGGCCAGATACACCGGCCCGGGCGGCACGCCCAGGTCCACGTACGCGTAACCGTCGAGCAGGCCGAGGCTGTCGGGGAACGTGAGCACGAGCGCGAAAGAGGGCCTCGCCTCCACTACCGGGACGCCTCGCGCGAGCAGCTCGTAAGCCTGGGCCGGCCTTTCCAACGTCACCGCCGCCAGCGTACGCTCGGCCCCGGCGGCCGAAGCGGCAACGACGGCGAGCGTTATGAGAATCAATACGTCGCGCATATCGCCGCTTCCTATCGCAACTGGACGCGCCCTCGCCCCGCGAAACGCTCGAGGGACCGGATCAACTGGCGCGTCGGCTTACAACTGAACTCGGCGCGGGCGCGGATGACGACCTCGCGGCCGTCGCGGCGCACGTGGAAGTAGACGGGGCACCGGCCCGCGTTGCGCCCTATTATCTTCTCCATATCCGCGAGCAGCTCCGCGTCCGCGTTCTCCGGCAGCATTATGTGGACTTCCCGCGCGAACCGATACTCGGCGTCCTCGAGAGAGGTAACGTCGTCGGCGATAAGCTTATACGTTCCCTCGTCGTACTTGACGCGCCCCTGAACCAGGACCGGCCTGTCTACGAATATGACGAACTCGGCTTTCGCGTAGCAGTCCGCGAACGCCACTACCTCGAGGGCGCCGTCGTCCTCGAGCGTGAAGAACGCCATCTCGCGACCCTTCTTGTCGGCGATGGTTTTAATTCGCCCCACCATTCCGCCGACCCTCGCCGCCGGGGCCGCGCGGCCGGCCAAAATATCGCCCACCGTGACGGCGTCCTGTTTGGCCAATATGTCGCGGTAGCGGTCGAGCGGGTGGCCGGAGATGCTGATGCCGAGGAGCTCCTTCTCGTAACGCAGAAGCTCGAGGTGGTGCCACTCGTACCCGTCGCTTTCGACCTTTTCCGGCTCTTCCCCACCGGCCCACGAGCCGAGAAGGCTCCCTTGCCCCGCCACGCGGTCGCGGCTCAACCTCTTACCCACCTCCAACGCCGCGTCCACCTCCTCGTACAGCGACGCCCGGCCCCTCCCNNCCTCCCGAAGGAGTCGAACGCGCCCACCTTGATAAGGGACTCGATTACGGCGCGGTTGACGGCTCGGAGGTCGACCCGGCTGCAGAAGTCGGTCAGGCTCGTGAACGGCCCGCCGCGCTGGCGCGCGGCGACGATTTCGTCGATCGCGGCGCGGCCCACGTTCTTTATGGCCCCCATCCCCATCCTGATGCGTCTCTCGTCCTCGACCCAAAAGTTATACCAGGAGACGTTGATTTCGGGCGGCAGGATCTCGATGCCCATTTGCCGCGCGCTCCTGACGTATTGGACTATTTTGTCGGGGTTACCCTGCTCGGAGGTCAAGAGGGCGGCCATAAACTCGGGAGGGTAGTTGGCCTTGAGGTAAGCCGTCTGGTAGGAGAGGACGGCGTAGGCCGTGGCGTGAGCTTTATTGAAGCCGTACTCGGCGAAGGGCGCCACGACGTCGAAGATCGCCTCCGCCTCCTTCCGGGCGTAACCGCGCCCCTCCGCGCCCGCGACGAAAGATTCGCGCTGCGCCTTCATCTCGCGCCGCTTCTTTTTGCCCATGGCGCGGCGGAGGATGTCCGCCTGGCCCAGCGAGTAGCCGGCGACCTCGCTCGCGATCTTCATCACGTGTTCCTGGTAGAGTATGGCGCCGTAGGCGTCGGCGAGGATGGGCTCGAGCGAGGGGTGGATTAGGGGCGCCGCAGCCCGGCCGTGCTTCCGGTTTATGAATTGCTCCGTGGCGCCGGAGCCCATCGGCCCCGGCCTGAAAAGCGCGAGGATGGGGATCAACTCTTTGAAATTTCGGGGCGCGACGCGGCGACACAGGTCGCGCATACCCTCGGACTCGAGCTGGAATACGCCGTCCGTATCGGCCTGGCAAATAAGGTCGTAAGTGGCGTCGTCGTCGTACGGGATGCGCTCGACGTCGAGGTCCGCGCCGCGGCGTCTTCGGACGGCGCAGACGGCGTCCTCTATGACCGTCAGCGTCTTGAGGCCGAGGACGTCGACCTTGAGCAGGCCTATGGCCTCGACCGCGTTCATGTCGAATTGGGTCGTAACTTCGTTCTTACGGCCGCGGTACAGGCCCGCATAGTTCGTAAGTTCGTCCGGCGCGATCACGACGCCCGCGGCGTGCACCGACGGGTGCCGCGTCAGACCCTCGAGCTGAAGGGCCAGGTCGATGCACTCGCGAACGCGGGGATTGTCCTCGTACTCGCGCTTCAGGACCGGGTTCTCGTTCAAGGAATCCGCGAGGGGGGCCATGGGGTTGATCTCTTTTGAAATCATATCGGCTTCCGAGAACGGAATCTGAAGTACCCGGCCGACGTCTTTAACGGCCGCGCGGGCGGCCATAGTCCCGAAAGTTATTATCTGCGCGACGCTCTCCTGGCCGTATTTCTCGGTTATATAGGCCACGACCTCGTCCCGGCGCCGGTCGCCGAAGTCGATGTCGAAATCCGGCATGGAAATGCGCTCCGGGTTGAGGAACCTCTCGAAGACGAGGCCGTGCTCGATGGGGTCGACGCCGGTTATGCCCAACAGATAGGCCACGAGGGAGGACGCCGCGGAGCCCCGGCCCGGGCCGACCGTGATCCCCCGACTTTGAGCGAAACGGACGAGGTCCCACACGATGAGGTAGTAGGCCTCCATCCCCATCTGCGTGATGACGTCGAGCTCGAACTCGAGCCGCTCCCTTACGGCTTCGCCCGCCTCGGGGAAGCGGCGCCCGAGGCCGCCGTAGGCCAATTCGCGGAGGAACGCCGCGGGCGAAACGCCGTCCGGGACGTCGAAGCGCGGCAGGCGAACCTGGCCGAACTCCAGCTCCACGTTGCAGCGCGCGGCTACGTTGGCGGCCTCGCGCAGCGCCGCGGGAATCTCGGCGAAAAGGGCCGCCATCTCCTCGGGCGACTTTAAATACACCTGGTCCGTTTCGAAGCGCATCCGCCCCGGGTCGCTGAGGTTCTTCCCCGTCTGGATGCACAAGAGCACGTCGTGGGCGCGGGCGTCGCGGGCGTTCACGTAGTGGACGTCGTTGGTCGCGACGAGCTTCAAGTTGTGGCGGCCGGCCAGCTCGAAGAGGCCGCGGTTCACGCGGTGCTGCTCGGGCAGGCCGTGGTCCTGCAATTCGAGGAAGAAGTTCTCCCGCCCGAAGATATCCCCGTACTCGCCGACGACGCGGTCCGCCCGGGCCCAATCGCCCGCCAATATCGCCTGGCCCAGGTCGCTTTTAAGGCACGCGGAAAAAGCGATCAGGCCGCGGTGATACGCGCTCAAAAGTTCCCGGTCGACGCGGGGTTTGTAATAAAATCCCTCGAGGTAGCCCTTTGTCGATAGCTTCAGGAGGTTGCGATAACCCTCGTCGTTCTCGGCCAGGACGATGAGATGGCCGCCCGCCTCGCCGCGCGGGCCGGTTTTCTTTACGAACCTTCCCTCCGGCGCGACGTAGAGTTCGGCGCCGATGATCGGCTTCAACCCTTCGTCGCGCGCCGCCTTGTAAAATGGGACCGCGCCGAACAAGCCGCCGTGGTCCGTGAGCGCCACCGCGGACATGCCGAGCTCGCGCGCACGCTTCGCGAGCCCGCGGGGGCGGCACATACCGTCGAGGAAAGAATATTCGCTGTGGACGTGGAGGTGGGTAAATTCGGCCAAAATGAACACCCGAGGGTTATTATAACGAACGCGGGAGCAGGCCGCAAGTCCGGCAACGCGGCGCCGGGACTACGGCCTGGGAAGGACCTTTTCGTCCGAAGTCAGCCGTCGCGTGGCGCCGTCGAGGCCGGCGAGGAAGAGGTCCCCCGTTTGGCCGCGGCCCACGAGGTAGAAGACGGCGCGCGAACCTCGCGCGAAACGGAGAAGGCCGCCGCCTCGCAGCAAGACCTTGTATCGCTTACGCTCGAGGTCCACGGCGTAGATTACAGCCTCGCCCAAGACGCGCGACGTGCATTCCACGGCGAGATAACGGCCGTCGGGGGAGAGGGCCACGCGCGTGGCCGGCTCCTTGCCCCTTATCGACAACGACGGGCGGCTGCCGCCGCGCTCGCCCTCTATTACGTAGACCTCGTTCAGGACGTACTCGTGCGACTTCTCGTCGGCCTTTGGGGCCACGACGACGACTTTGTCGCCGGATGCGGCGGCCGGCGGCAACCACCCGAGCTCGTGANNCCGGAACTCGTAACGCGCCGCCGTCAACCCGCTCTCGAGTATCAAGGCCCCTTGGCCCGGGAAGCCGTAGACGGCCCGCGTCGGCAAGAGGTAGCGGGGCACGTCACTTTCGGGGTCTAAAAGGTACGCACCCGCGTCCATCCGAAAATCGGCGCGGGGCCGCGGCTGCCCGGCCGCTTCCGCCGACGCCGCGGCCGCCTCCGGGAGAGGGGTCTCGGTAGGCTCGACCAAGAACGCGAGCTGGCCGTCAGGTCCGAAGGTCAGGTCGCGGAAGCGCGCGCCGCACCGCCAAGCCGACGTCTTCACCCGGCCCGTTTCGTCCGGCCCGGTCTCGCAAGCGACGCCGCCGGTAAAAGCGGCGACGACGCGGTCCTTAGCCGTGGCCAACTCGCGCTCGTACAGGGAATTGTCGCGGCCGTAGTAGAGGAGGCGACCGTCGGGCGAAAGGGTTACCTCGCTCTGAGGGTCGCACCTGAGGCCGAGCTCTTTAACGCCTTCCGAGGCGGAAACGGCGAGAACCTCGGCGCCGGTCCCCACGGCCCGGGCACCGTAGACGGTGTCGGCCAAATCCTCTTGCGTCGCCGCAGGCCACACAACCTCCCCCGGCCTGCACGAGGCGACGAGGAAGGCCGTCGCAACGGAAATTAAGGGCACGAGTCGCGCGGGCCCGAAACGGGATTTAAGCATATTAAAATTTTAACATAAAAGGACAACGGGGCAAGAAAAACGAGGGACGCGCCGGTGCGCTAAGACTAAAAAACCGGGCCGGTCTGAAGACCGGCCCCTACATTCATTCGATTACGACGCGGGCGAATTTACGTTTACCAACCTTAATAACGAAAGAGTCGCTTTCCGCAAACGTTAAAGGGACATCTCCTTCGCCTTCCTCCAGCCTCCGGCCATCTATTTCCACCGCGCCCTGCTTAACTAGCCTTCTCGCCTCGCTCTTAGATTTAACCAAACCCGACTTCGACATTATCTCCACGGGAGTACCTTTAAGACGTTCACGTTTAAAATTAAAATGAAAAACGGGCATATCCGCCGGCGCGAGGCGCTCTTTGTGCACGCGCTCGAAGCGTTCCTCCGCGCCTTGAGCCGCGGCGGCGTCGTGGTACGTCTCGACGACGCGGCGCGCGAGTTCCATCTTCGCCTCTTTGGGGTGGACGCGGCCGCGAGCGATCTCGGCCTTTAGCGTCGCGACCTCCTCGGCCGTCCTGAGGCGAAGGACCTCGAGATAATCCAACATAAGCTCGTCCGAAACGGACATCAATTTGCCGTAGATCTCCTCGGGCGCCTCGGCCACGCCGACGTAGTTGCCGAAGGACTTGGACATCTTCTGGACGCCGTCCGTGCCCACCAACAAGGGCGTTATGACGGCGACCTCCGGCTCCTGGCCGAACTCGCGCTGGATGTCGCGCACGACCATCAGGTTGAACTTCTGGTCGGTGCCGCCGAACTCCACGTCGGCCTCGAGCGCCACCGAGTCGTAGGCCTGCGCGAGCGGGTAAAGTAACTCGTGGAGGCTGATGGGCAACCCCTCGGCGAGGCGTTTGGCGAAGTCGTCGCGTTCTATCATCCGGGCGACGGTATATTTGGCCGCGAGGCGGATGACGTCCGCGAAGGCCATCGGCTCGAGCCAACGGCTGTTGTAATCTACCGTCGTCTTCTTCTCGTCCAATATCTTGAAGGCCTGCTCGCAATAGGTCTCGGCGTTGGCGCGGATCTCCTCGGGCGACAACGGCGGCCTCGTCTTCGACCAGCCCGACGGGTCGCCGATGCGGGAGGTGAAGTCGCCCACGAGGAAGACGACCTCGTGGCCGAGCTTCTGGAAGTCCCGGAGCTTACCCAAGACGACCGTGTGGCCGAGGTGGATGTCGGGCGCGGTGGGGTCCAGGCCGAGCTTTACGCGAAGCGGCCGCGCCTCCGCGAGCGACGCGCGGAGCTTGGCCCGCATGTCGTCCTCGGTAACGACCTCGAGCGCCCCCTCGCGTATGAGCGCCAGCTGGCGTTCGACTTCGCCTTCCATCTTGGCCTCGGCCCGCGTCGTCATCCCTTTTTTACCTATCTCGTTTTGGCGTTCGACGGATATAAAAAAGGCATAGGACCTTCAAACGCCCTATGCCCCACCGCCCGGCGGCGAGGCTCTTACTGGTCGTAATACATAGCCTTTATGCGACCCCACGCGTTGCCCTCGGTAGTGGCGGCGGGGCGTTCGCGCGGGCTGTTGATGTTCTGAGGTTGGGGTTTGGGGCGCTCGCGGAAGTCCGTCGAGTTGTCGCCCGTGTCGTAGGAGTTGCCGTTAACCTCGTTGTGCGTGGGGCCGGACTTACGCTCCAGGCTATGCCCCTGGGCCACCGGCTCGTGAGGCGTGCCCTCGAAGAAACGCCAAGGCGCCAGGCCCCACCCGACCGCGTCCCGTACTGCGCCGTTCGGCCGGAGGAGCATGACGCCGCCTCTGCCCTTCGCGTACTCCATCGAGAGCTGGCAGTAGAAGTCGGGTTTATAAGACGAACTCGACCAGGCTCCGCGGTCTTTCTCCCGCCCGATAAGATAGAAACCGTAACCGGGGATGACGACCTTTTCTTTATCTCTCGATAAGGTAACGGTCTCGGGGCCGTCCTTAGCGGCGATACTTATGCGCCAACCGCTAAGGTCGACGTTGTCCTCGCTGGCGTTATAGAGTTCGATAAAGGGCAACGCGCCGGCGCCCGGGGCGTACAAAACCTCGGCCAGGAAAACTTTGTCCCCGGCGCCCTCCGCGGCCCAACTCGCGCCGGTTATTATGATACATATTATTATATAAAGCGCCGTCCGCACGCCGGATTTCACCTCTCCTATACCATTATGCCAGAAAGGCCATTCTTTGTCAAGCGAAAACGGACCCTTCCAGGATTCTTATGCGAAAGCGGCGTTACACGGTACTTGCGGCGAATCGTAAAAATAGAAAATTAGACGCCCCATATTATAAGTAACTAAACCTCAGCGTCCGTTTCGAATTTTTTCCGCGGGAGGCCGCTCTCTCGCGTCTTCGCTTCCCCCCGGCGGCTATCCCGACCGGCGCCGTCTCGCGCGTCCCCTTTTGCTATATTTATAGATACGCGTCTCCCGCGTTTCCATAACCGCGCGGCAGACTTCCGGCGGCCCTCCGGCTTCCAACGGCTCAGCTCGACGTAGGTATCGCCCGAGCGTCGAGCTAATGGTACTCGGTCCCCTCGCAATTCGGGCACGGCGGCAGCACGTCGTCCGCGTCGTTGAGGCGGACGAGCTGGTCGCAGGTCCCGCATACGTACAAACCCGGCCCCGGTTGTTCGCCGGTCTTGGGCATTTGGGTCACCCCTTTCCGCAACCTGGACCTAGCTACGTAATATAAAATAGACGAATTATACTAACTCACCTCGTGCCGATTGTCAAAAATATTTTGCCGCTAAGCCGAGCCGCGCCGACGGTAAAAGAGATGGGCCCGCCTCTATTATCCGTTATCCGGCCGGGGGTGAGGCCGAGGGCCGGGAAATCGAAATTTTCTATAAATATACCCGGCCCCCTCCGACGCCGACGACGCTCGTGCCGGACGGCTCCGCGACCAGCCCCGTTAACCGCGAAGGCAAGCAAACGGGCCGCGCCGTAAACCTTGCCCGCGCGTCTTGGTTTATGGTATATTCCCAATTAAAAGGGAGAAAACGATGGCCAAGTTCGACCCCAAAAAAATCGCCGTAACGTTCGACGACATCCTCCTCAAGCCGCGCTACAGCGCCGTCCTCCCCGCCGACCGTCGACGTCCGCACGCGGTTCACGCGCCACATCGAACTCAACGTCCCCATAGCTTCCGCGGCGATGGATACGGTGACCGAGGCCGGGCTCGCCATCGCGCTCGCGCAGGAGGGCGGCATCGGCGTCGTCCACCGCAACATGTCGGCCGAGGCGCAGGCCGCGGAGGTCAACAAGGTCAAGCGGTACGTATCCGGCATGATCGTGGACCCCTATACGGTTGCGCCGGAGGCCCCGGTCGCCGACGCGCTCGCCATCATGGCCAACTACAAGGTCTCGGGCGTCCCGGTCGTGGACGAGGAGGGCGTCCTCGTCGGCATCATCACCAACCGCGACCTCCGCTTCGAGAAGCGGCGCGACATCCCCGTCGGCGAGTTAATGACGCGCGAGGCGCTCGTAACCGCGCCGGTGGGGACTTCGCTCGAGCGGGCCAAGGAGTTGCTCCACGAGCACCGCATCGAGAAGCTCCCCATCGTCGACGCCGGCGGCCGGCTCAAAGGTCTGATAACCGTCAAGGACATCGTGAAGGCCCTCGAGTATCCGAACGCCGCCAAGGACGAGACGGGGCGGCTGCGCGTGGCCGCGGCGGTGGGCGTCGGCGAGCGCCGCCTCGAGCGCGTAGAAATGCTCCTGGAAAACGGGTGCGACGTCGTCGTCGTCGATACGGCCCACGGCCACACGACGGGCGTCATCGACACGGTAAAGTTGATCAAACGTAAGTTCAAAAAGGTCGAGGTCGTCGCGGGCAACGTGGCCACCGCGGAGGGGGCGGCGGCGCTAGTCGCGGCGGGCGCGGACGGCGTCAAGGTGGGCATAGGCCCGAGCGCCATCTGCACGACGCGCGTCGTCGCGGGCGCGGGCGTCCCCCAGGCCGGCGCGATAATGGAGGTCGCGCCCGTATGCCACAAAGATAAAGTTCCCCTCGTCGCCGACGGCGGCATAAAATATTCGGGCGACATCACGAAAGCCGTCGCCGCGGGCGCCTCAGCGGTGATGATCGGCTCGCTCTTCGCCGGCACCGAGGAGAGCCCGGGCGAGCTCATTCTCTACGAGGGGCGCTCGTACAAATCCTATCGCGGCATGGGCAGTATGGGCGCGTTGGGCGGCTCGAGCCTGTCCCGCGACCGCTACGGCCAGCCGGAAGAGGCCGAGGCGGCCAAGCTCGTACCCGAGGGGATCGAGGGCCGCGTTCCCTACCGCGGGCCGCTCTCGCAAGTGGTCTACCAGCTCGTCGGCGGCCTGCGCGCCGGCATGGGTTACTGCGGCGCCAAAGACATCAAGACGCTCTGGCGGACCGCGGAGTTCGTCCGCGTAACGGCCGCCGGCCTCGCCGAGAGCCACCCCCACGACATCCAGATAACGAAAGAAGCCCCCAATTACGGCGTACGCACGCCGTGGGATAAGAAATAAGGGCCCGGGAGGTCGGCCGTTTCTCCGACAATCGTGTCCCCCGCCCGCACGCTCGGCACCTCGAACGCCGCCGGGATTAATATATACGTAAACGCGCCCGGCGCCGACAGCGACCGACGTTCGAAATGAAGGATAAAGCTAAAATCTTCGCGATCGTGTGCGGCGCTCTTAGCGCCGCCGTACCGTTCGCGGCATATCTGATATCGCTGCCGCCGACCATCACCTTCGAGGACTCGGGGCAGATAACCACGGCCGCGGCGACGCTCGGCGTCTCGCACCCCTCGGGGTATCCGCTCGAGTCGCACTTAGGCCAACT
>JABAOF010019199.1_pt1 | contig 12257 bp, 11 predicted proteins | sample 7062171 | NCBI WGS metagenome assembly JABAOF01 (sample SAMN14538628, study PRJNA623070) | marine sediment metagenome | biome: marine biome [ENVO:00000428]; feature: marine pelagic biome [ENVO:01000023]; material: deep marine sediment [ENVO:00002113] | place: India: Gulf of Khambhat ... | reverse complement strand
GAAAAGGATCAGATTTTCATTTCCATGGCTTATGTTGAAGGTCAAAGCTTAAAAGACAGGGTAAAATCTGGAGCTTTGGATGTTAAGGAAGCGGTTGATATTGCGGTCCAAGTTGCGGAAGGATTGAAGGAGGCCCATGAAAAAGGAATCGTTCACAGAGATATCAAGCCTGCCAACATCATGCTCACAGAGAAAGGTCAGGCAAAAATCACCGACTTTGGGTTGGCAAAACTCTCCTGGGGAGCTGATCTTACAAAAACGTCTACTGTTATGGGTACAGTAGCCTACATGTCGCCTGAACAAGCAAGAGGTGAGGAGGTTGACCAGCAAACGGATATCTGGTCGCTTGGGGCAATGCTTTATGAGATGCTAACAGGCAAGCGTCCTTTTCAGAAGAGCCATGAGCAGGCACTTATTTATTCTATCTTGAATGAAGAACCGAAGCCACTCAGTTCTTTTCGGTCTGACATTCCAAAATACATCGAGCAGGTCGTTAATAAAGCATTAGAGAAGAATCTGGAGCTTCGATATCAAAACTTAGGAGAATTTATCCAAAATTTGAAGAAAGCTCTTCCTGTTACAGTGCCTAAGATTGAGAAGTCGATAGCTGTACTTCCCTTCACGAACATGAGCGCAGACCCGGAACAGGATTACTTTTGTGATGGGTTGGCAGAAGAGCTTATTAATGCTTTGACTCATATTAGGGACCTGCGGGTTGTGGCCCGCACCTCTGCATTTTCCTTTAAAGGAAAAGATGTTGACATAGGGGAGATCGGCAAGAAGCTGAAGGTGGACAAGGTGCTAGAGGGGAGCGTGCGGAAGGCTGGCAACCGGCTGCGCATCACAGCCCAGCTCATCAATGTGGAAGACGGGTATCATCTCTGGTCGGAGCGGTATGACCGTGAGATGGAAGACATATTTGCCATCCAGGATGAAGTCACTCTGGCGATTGTTGATAAGCTAAAGGTCGACCTTTTGGGAGGGGAGAAAGAAAAATTAGTAAAGCGGTATACTGAAAACATGGAAGCTTATAACCTCTATTTAAAAGGTCGCTACTTTTGGAATAAGAGAACAGGAGATGGCTTGAAAAAAGCCATCGAGTTTTTTCAAGAAGCCATAGAAAATGATCCTTCATATGCACCAGCATATTCTGGTTTGTCCGACTCCTTTAGTGTCTTTGGCTTTTATGGCTTCAGTCCTTCTCGAGAAGCATTCCCGAAGGCAAAAGCAGCAGCTCAGAAGGCCTTGAAAATCGACGATACTCTTGCCGAGGCTCACGTTTCTATTGCTTACATCAGTATATTTTATGATTGGGATTGGGATAATGCGGAAAGTAGTCTTAAGCGGGCTCTTGAAATCAATCCTGGATACGCATACGCTCACCACGTTTATGCTTGCTATTTAGCGATAATAGGACGTTTCGATGAATCCATTGCAGAGATGAAACGAGCTGTGGAGATTGATCCGCTCTCGATCAGGTTCCATACAGAGTTGGGTAATTATTTTGGCTGGGCTGGCAGATTGGATGAAGCGATTAAACAGCTTCAGAAAACTATCGAGATGGACCAGAATTTTGGCCTTGCTTATGGACATATTGGACTTTGCTATGCACATAAAAAGAAATATGAAGAGGCAATTAGAGCCACGCAAAAGGCGGGTGAGCTCATGGGAAAATCACCATTTTTTCTTGGATATCTAGCAAGTATTTATGCTAAAGCAGGAAAGAAAGAAAAAGCAGGAGAAATACTTCAAGAATTGGAAGGAATATCAAAAAAGATATATGTTCAGCCGACGTTAATAGCCAATAGCCATGCTGAACTTGGAGAACTCGATGAAGCATTCGAGTGGACGAAGAAGGCCTACGAAGAGCACGATGTATTCATGGTTATGATCAAAACGCGGCGTGAATTTGAAAAACTGCGTTCTGACCCAAGAGTTATGGCACTGTTGAAGAAAATAGGCCTGGGCGATTGAGAATATAAAAATTCGTAAAAGGAGATAATATAAATGACTGCTATCAGAAAACAAGGAAAGATAAACGAAAATACTACACTCATCGATTACGGATTGTTTGGAGTCGCGCGTGCAGGCGCCGTGTATTTGATTGAGGGAGAGAAAAAGTGTCTTATCGATGGAGGAACAGGGGGTGAAGTATCCCGAATTTATAAGACTCTCAAAGATATGAACGCTTTCCCTCCGGATATTATTATCCTTACGCATGCTCACTGGGACCATACTCAAGGCGTGCCTTTTTTACGTAAAAAGGCTGCTTCTCTGAAGAAAGACATAGAAGTCATGGCCTCAAAGGAATCTCTTCCTTTGCTCGAGGACCAGTCATGGAATAAAGGCCTAGCTCAAGGTTCTTTAGAGAGTATAAAAGATGTCACTCCTCTTAATGAAGGCGATACAGTAGATTTGGGAGGCATATCCCTGAAGATCTTTGACGTTCCCGGGCACTCCAAAGACCATATAGCAATCCTGGATGAGAAGAATAAGAATATCTTTGTCGGGGATTCAATCGGGGCTAAAAACGGAGATCATTCTTTCATTCCTACATTTATGCCTCCCTTTTGGGATTGGGACGATTTTAATAATTCTGTGAATAAGCTCAGAGAAATTGATTATGACAGCCTCTGCCTGGCTCACTTTGGTTATATATATGAAGACGAAGCCAAGAGTTTTTTAGATGAGGCTGTTTCGATGCATGAATTGTGGTGGGGGCTGTTTGAAAAGAATATCGATAAGTTGGATGATACTGGTTATATGGCGAGTATCATTTCTAAAGAAGCAAATATTATTCATCCAGAAATTAAAATACTTAATCCAAAGCTTAAAGCTATGTTCGGCCTGATGACTGGTTTTAAGAAATTAATCGGGAAAGAACCTCCACATTTTGGTGAGCTCATCTTGTGCCAGTTAATTGAACAACTAGTCCAAGGCTTTAGAATCTATAAATCTAAATAATCCCTTCCAAATATTGACTCTTTTTTCTCTAATTGTTATTCTTTTGCCGCATAAGCAATAGGAGACATGGGCATGAAATGTCCTGAATGTAATTTTGACAATCCCGCTGATACAAAATTCTGCGGCGAGTGCGCAGCACCGCTCCCTCCTTCTGAAGAAATCTCTGCAGCAGATACGGAGACTGCTGAAACTCCTAAAGAAGAATTATCCACAGGCTCCACCTTTGCCGGGAGATACCAGATAATCGAGNNGAACGAGCTGAAATTTGCCCGTAAGATCAGACATAAGAATGTCTGCCAGATGTATGACCTGAATAGAGAGGAAAGTTCGCATTATATCACTATGGAATATGTGCCTGGGGAAGATCTAAAGAGCATGATAAGGATGATGGGGCAGTTAAGCTCAGGGAAGACGATTTCCATAGCAAAGCAAGTTTGCGAGGGTCTAGTAGAGGCGCACAGGTTAGGGGTAGTGCATCGTGATCTAAAACCTCAGAATATAATGATTGACAAAGATGGAAATGCAAGGATCATGGATTTCGGGATAGCTCGCTCCATTAAAGAAAAGGGGATAACAGCCGCTGGGGTTATGATAGGGACACCCGAGTACATGTCTCCTGAGCAGGTAGAGAGCAAGGAAGTCGACCAGCGTTCCGACATTTATTCGTTAGGAGTCATTCTTTATGAGATGGTAACCGGCAGAGTCCCCTTTGAGGGAGATACGCCTTTCACCATAGGCATGAAGCACAAAGGCGAGGAACCGAAAGACCCCAAGGAGTTAAACACGCAGCTTCCAGAAGACCTCAACCTTGTTATCCTTCGCTGCCTGGAAAAGGATAGGGAAAAAAGATACCAGAGCGCAGGGGAAGTGCGTTCAGAACTAATGAGGATAGAGGAAGGCATTCCGAGTGCAGAGAGAGTAGTTCCCAAGAGAAAGCCGCCTACTTCAAAAGAAATAACAGTTCATTTTAGTTTCCGGAAGCTTTTAATCCCTGTTTTAGTCGTAGTAGCTCTCTTGATATTAGTATCCCTTGTTATCATCTGGCGGTTTCTTCCCAAAAAAGAAGCAGTCCCTATCCCCTTAGATAAGCCCTCTATCGCTGTGCTTCCTTTTGAAGATTTAAGTCCAGAAAAAGACCAGGAATCCTTTTGTGATGGCTTGGTAAATTCAATCATAAACGCCCTCTCCAATATCGATGGCTTAAGTGTTCGTGCTAGAGGCTCTTCGTTCATATTCAAGGGCAAACAACGAGACCTAAAAGAGATTGCCAATAAGCTGAATGTGGAGACAGTGCTTGAAGGGAGTGTCCAGAAAATGGGAGACAAGCTTCGGATAACTGCTCAACTTATTAATACTTCTGATGAATCTGTCCTTTGGTCAGAGCTGTACAACCGGGAGCAGGGCGATGTATTTGCCATCCAGGATGAGATTACTCTGGCGGTTGCAGATAAACTGAGGATCGAACTCCTGGGAGAGGAAAAGGCGGAACTCGTAAAACGCTATACTGAAGACATTGAGGCCTTTAACCTTTATTCGAAGGGCCTGTTTTACCTGAATAAGAGGACAGGAGAGGATTTAAAGAAGGCTATTCAGTATTTCGAAAAGGCAGTTGAAAAGGACTCTGGCTACGCGCTTGCTTATGCAAGGCTGGCTGAGTCGCAATATCTCATAACAGATTACATTTCCTTACCACCAAAGGAGGCTTATCTGGAAGGGCTTAAAGCGAGGCAAGCAGCACTAAAGGCGCTTGAAATCGACAACACTCTCGCCGAAGCATTCACATCACTTGGATCGATAAAATGGAAATATGATTGGGATTGGGAAGGAAGCGAGAGGGAATTCATGCGAGCCATTGAACTGAATCCCGGCTATGCTAATGTTCACTTCGTTTATGCATACTTGTTGATGTTAATGGCTCGGTTTGAAGAGGCTATCACGGAGATGAAACTGGCCCTTGAACTTGATCCTCTCTCCCTTATTATAAACAGAAACCTGGGGCAGTTGTTTTATCGCGCCCGAAAATACGATCAGGCGATAGAGGCCTTGCAGAAGACGCTCGAAATGGATTCGAACTTCAGCGCTACACACCTTTATCTTGGCTACACATACTTGCAAAAATCCATGTTTGAAGAGGCTCTGGCAGAGTTTCAAAAAGAAAAGGATATTAGAAAAGGTGCGGACCTAGCTCCAGACGCCATGATTATAGCCACCAATGCGATCATGGGGGAGAGGAACGAGGCTCTGAAAATGCTAAATGATTTTAGGGAGCAATCAAAGCATAGATATATCCATCCATACCTCTTCGCATATATTTATGCTTCACTCGGAGAAAACGATCTTTGTTTTGAGTATCTCGAAAAAGCATATGAAGAACGTGATACCTACCTGCGGTGGATTAAGGTGGATCCGCTATTTGATGGCATTCGCTCAGATCCCAGGTTCAAAGCACTGCTGAAGAAAATGAATCTGGATTAGCAGTCCTCAAAAGTTTAAAGCTGCGTAATTTTTATCCTTCCTGATATGGCAAGGCTTATTTTGTGCTTTCCCCATGAATTAGAGATGTAGATAGAAGCTAAATTGGACACGGTTCCCGTCGGATGGAAGGTGGGGCTGTTGTTTGCTCGAAGCGCTACTCCACTGAGAAAGTACTCTCGCTCTCTCTTCCATTCATTCTTCTCCTCGTCATATGTTTCGATGGCATAGCTGTGTTCGCTAAATTTAACCCTGACTTTTACTCCCTCGAATATGGATTTATACCTGGCATAATTCAGGCGGGAGTTTATTTCCCGAACAGCGCTATTAAGCCTGTATTTTGGGGCAAGGTTCAGGAATGAAGTAGAAGCAAGGCCCAGAATGATGGCGACGATGAAACTGGCGATAAGCACTTCCACGAGTGAAAACCCTCTTTCCCGATTCTCATAATAGTTTATCTTTTTATTTTTCATTCAGAATTCCTTCCACTCCATAGGTTTAAAAAAAGAAAGACAAATTACAGGCTTTGCTGTCTTCGGAGAGTTCTGGACGAGGTCGCTCTTTTCCAAAAGCCTCTCGTCGAACGTGAATGTTAGTTTGTTTTCGTTTGATGAATAATCCGAGGCATGAAGGCTTCCCAGAATATGAACAGTTTTTCCCTTTCCTTCTACGGCAAATCCTTTATCAACGGCGGTAATAGATGCTTGAATCTTTATCTCTTGGGGAGAGTCTTTACCGATTATTATTTGTCCCTCTCTCTCTGCGTTTCCCAGAAAGTCCTTTCCTGTGACAAAGATATTCAGTTGGGAATTTCGGTCTTTCACATAGGGCACTCTATCTATCCATTTGACTCCCTGGTGGATGAGGTGGGAGGAGAGTGTGATTTTGTCAGAGGAGATAATTGTTAAATTTACGCCGTTGAGGATTGAGGGGATTTCTTTGTCGGTAACCAGGATGGCTTGACCGGAAGGGTCCATCACCCCACCGCCTAGTGAATTGATCTTACCGTTGACGATGATGATACCCAGAGGGATTAGGTCGTAATAGAAGACTTCCTCAGGTGTTGAAAAAATCGTTTTGCTCTTCTGAGGGCTGAACTTGAGAATCCAGCAGCCTTGTTCTTTCAGGAATGATACAACCTGGAAGTCCTCTTCGATGGCTGTGACCATCTTCTCCAAATCTCCCTGGACATAAATCCCTCCTAAGCCCGAGTCGTCCTTGATTAAATAAACTCCTTCAGGGATTGGCNNGGTAAAAGAATTTTATTTTCAGGGCTTTTTTCACCTGGGAATCTGCATCTTTAGGAATTAGATCCCCCTCGGAAAAGCTCACCTGAGGAGAGATGAGATTGTTCTTTGAGGGGAGAAAGTCTATTTTATTCTTTTCTGTAAAATCTTTTTTCTGATCTGGATCAAGCTTTTTATCTACGAGTAAAGGAATATACGGAAGAGGAAGGTTGCCGGCGAAAATTCCTAGGAAAGCTTCAAGGCTGGATTCCCTGGCCTCTTTAAAATTTTTTATTTTTCCTTTTGATGAAATCTCTGCTTTGTAGGTTGCATGGAAATAATCTTCTTTTTCCTCGATCTCTTCGAAGTGAAAATTTGTAATGCTCTCCCATCTGAGGTTTTCCCAGGCTTGTGAATTCTGGAGCGGAAGACGCGACGCAAGGATTTTTTCTACTATTTCTAAACCTTTGTTTAATGTATCTTGTCTGAGTTCATTAGATTCATGAGGGGAGAGAAGGGAGGGAGTCATCGTCTGAGAAAGCAGGTTGAGAAGGTGATCGAAGCCAAGCTTTATTCNNATAATCAAGGAGAGTCGAGTTTTTTTTATAAGCGCTTAATTTAAGATAGATTTGAGAAAAATAAAGCATGCTTAATCCAAGCGTTGAAAAGATAAAAAAAAGAAATACGGAGACCAGAGTCATAGCGCCTTTCGCTGTTTTTCTATTTAGGTCAATGCGTGGCTGTCGTTGCTGTTTCTGGTCACCATTCAGATCATTGTTACGGTCAATGTTTCGGCTAACGCTTATGTCATCGTTCCGGCGATCGTCCCTGCTTTCGTTCTGGTCGACGCTCGGGCCACCCTTCCAGCTAGCGTCTGGATGCCAGAGCCGCATTCTTGGGAAAAACGGAAATTTCATACTTTTTCTCCTTATTTGATTCGAGAGCAATATGCAGTCTCGCCAGGTTTGAGGCTTTTTCATAGCAAAAAACAAATAGGACCGCATCTTCCAAAAGAGGTTGGGCAGGGCTGGAGTTAACCTTTCTTCTGAGAATTTGTTTATCCTTATCAAGAAAGATAGATATCTTTTTTAGTAGGCAAACTTGAGATTTTTCCTTTAAAAAAGAGAAATTAAGGGGAGAAGAGAGGACTATGCTTTTTTTGTCCACTCGAGATATGGATTTAACCTCTCCCTTGGAACGGTCAAAAATGCAGATCTCTCTTCCTTTTTTGACCTTATGGGTGCTTTGGAGACGGATTCTTGTCTGCCCTTCGAGTAGGTCGTTGAGGGGAGATAGATCTTTTTCTCTGCTGAAGATAACCAAGGTGCCTTCATACTGTGCTATTCCTTCGAGCACTCCGAGCTCGATGAGCTCGAGAAGTCCCGAGCCTCCAGCAAGAAGGTCAACTCTCATTTTCTCCAAAGCAGAGAGAGCTGCTTCTCTTGTTTCTTCCTTTGTCTTGAGCTTTAAAAAGATACTTCGGGTAAACCCAAAAAACTCAAGGCTGGCAATAACAACGATAAGGAATAGCGCAAGAGCAAGGGTGCTCTCCATAAGGGAAAAGCCCTTTTCTGAATTTTTTCGCAATTTTCTCTCTCTCCCGTCCCCTTAAAATCCAAGGTCCTTGGATATAAAAAGGACCACTCTGAGCTTTTTTTGAGTAAAATTCTCGGAGAAGATCTCAATTTCCACTCTTTTCATGTTCGAAGATATATCCTGGATTCTCCATTCTCTCCAGAAGGTCTCAAGAAGGCCTTCTCCTCTTACGGATTCAACCTGGAAGCCTGCTTTCAATTCATCGCTTTCATAAGGAAGAGATCTGAGATGCTCAAGCTTTGAAGAGGCTAATTCCGCTGTTCTTAGGTTACAGTCAGCCCTCCTCTTGACAAGAAGAGAATGTATAGTAAGTTGAGCCGTTCCGGTGATCAGGATAAAGACAAGGGCAAGAGATACGAGGGCTTCTACGAGAGTGAACCCGCGCTGGTGCCTTTGGTCATCCATTGGTCTCCTCGCTTTGAGATTTTTAGTTAATCTTGTGCTTTTTCTCTGAAGTTTCGTTATTATATTTCGCCCTTAAGGATGCGCTATTATGCGTCATTGCGAGCGACCGAAGGGAGCGTGGCAATCTCATAGGAATAAATAATTCCTTTTTTTATGAGATTGCTTCGTCACTCCGCTCCTCGCAATGACAAATGCGTATAATGTGCCAGGATGGAGGATTAGATTTTCTGGAGAGAAACAAGGAAGGCATAAATATAGATGTAAACTAATGGGGAAAATAGGGAAATTAGGATGATAATTTTGTCTACAAAAGTTTACATTGGATGAAAAGCTTGGCGCGCTAATAATGACGCTATCGCCAAGTTCTATTCAGCCTGGAGACCAGCCAGCCTCTTCTTCGCATCCATAACCTCTGCCATGCCTGGGTCAGCATCCTTCCAGAGGTCGAGGAATTTCTCGTAATGCTCTATGGCTTTTCCTTTCCAGCCTTTCTGTTCATAAATCTTCCCAAGCATATAGAAGCTCTTAGCGTAGATGTCTCCATAATAGAGTTTGCTTACTGGAAGGGAGATTATTTTTTCATACTCTTCTCGAGCCTTTTCCAATTCTCCATGCTTGTAATATGCCATGGCCAGGGGATCAATAAATAACGCATGATTATTCTGAAGCCAACGGTGAGATGGTAGCAGGGATATAGCTTCCTCAAATTTTTCAATGGCACTAGAAAAATTCTCTCTTTCAAGCTCTATCATTCCTATTAGATGAAAATAATATCTTATAGCTTTCTTGTTCATTCCTGTTTCTATCAGCTCCTTGAGTTCATCTGCAGCTCCTTGAGCTTCATCCATTGATCTCATCTTAAGGTAAGCCAAACCTAAATAGTATGAAACCTCTCTCTGCCCAGATAAATCCTCTAGTTCAATGTAACCATCCCATGCCTCTTCGGACTCTTTTAAAGCTTTATCAGGTTTTCCAGATTTTAGGTATATATATGCTAAAAAACTGTGGAAGTACGATTCTTCCTGCTTTTTGTTAAATTTATTTGCCAGTTGAATTCCTTGTATAATCTGGTCTTTTGCTTTCTCAAATTTTCCCTGCGATAAATACAAGATTGCCAAACCTTCTCTGCCTTTTAAGTACTGTGACTGTTCCTCTAAACCAAAGATCTTCTGATATTCTTTTTCTGCTCCGATAAAATCACCTTTACAAAGATAAAGACTACCTTTCAGCCAGAAATCGCTCGGCCTAGCAGGATAAATGGACATTCTTTTGTCCACCTCAGCGAGAGCAAGATTATATTTCCTTTGGTGAATATAAGTATGAACCAAAAGGTAGCGGATACCAGGATGGTCTGAAAAATTATTTAGATAATTCTTAAGTATTTCTCTTGCCTTATCATATAATCCTTTTCGCATGTATGTTGATGCTAGATTATGATGGAGGAAGAAACTCTCTTCTTTATTCTTGATTGGTACTTCAAATATATCTATGGCCTTATCCCATTCTTCCAGATTTATATACAATACCCCCAAGCTATTATTCCCAAGCGAATCATCTGGGTATAGCTCAAGTAATTTATTGTATGCATCAATAGCTTTGTCGTGAGTTTTCGTTGATTGGGAGTAGAATTGTGCTTGAATGAGATAGCGCTCTCTTTCCGAAACTCGATTTGTCAATTCAAAAGCCTTTTTCATGTACTTCTTGTTCTCAGACAAATAACCCATATTGCTATAAGCCATTGCTATGGACCTGTAGGCCATTGCAAACTCAGGATCTATAGCCACAGCTCTTTCCATCAATTGAATACCTTTCCTGTAGTTTCCACGCTGGTGATGCCTTCTTCCTTCGATGTAGTATTTAAACGCTTCAGGAGAGCTGCTGGTGATATTTCTGATTTCATTATCTAGGTCGCTTGCTATCTCTTCAGCAGAAAGATCAAAGTTTGCCTTGATTCTCCTAGTCAAGTCATCCACCATAATGTAAAAACTCTTTTCTCCTGTTCCCTCGACCCTCTCTGACCCTATGAGCTCCCCTGTGGCTGCTTCCTGAAGAGTAATGTTGATCCGGAACTCCTCGCCTGCTTTAGTATAGTTTCCCTGAAGTATGTAATTGACTCTTCCCCTAGCAGCCACTTCTTTTAAGGTTTTTGACGAATAGCTCTTTGCATCCAGTTGATTCAAATCGCCAAGGATGTTGTATAATTTGTCTTCACTCAATACTCTGAGATATTTCGATTGCGCCAGGTCTGTGATAAGAAGATCAGCAAGAGCCGTTCTCCAATGGTCCAAACTATCATTTCCTGTGTTGTTCTTAAAATACATGATGGCCAGCGAAGGCTTGCCTGAAGGGATTGGGGCTGCTTCCTTCTTGGGAAGAATACGCCAGATGATCACGGCTGCAATCATGACAGCGGCTATAGCTACAGCAGGAATTAAGAGTTTCTTTAATCCAAATGTTACTGTAATCTCTCTTGAGGTGATTGGTTTTCTCTTAGAGACTATTCTCTCTGTAGTAGGAATACCTTTCTCTATATTTTCTAGTTCAGAACGCACTTCACCTGCGCTCTGATATCTCTTCTCCTTATCTTTCTCCAGGCATCGAAGGATTACATCGCTCAAATCTTCAGGAATCTGGGAATTTAGCTTTCTGGGATCTTCGGGCGTTTCTGTCTTCTGCTTCACAGCCACGCTCAAAGGGGTGTCTCCTTCGAAAGGCACTCGACCTGTCGCCATCTCATAGAGGATGACTCCCAATGAGTAAATATCAGAACGCTGGTCTACTTCTTTTGCTTCGACCTGCTCTGGAGACATATATTCGGGTGTCCCGATCATCACTCCAGCACCTGTAATCCCTTTGGCCTTGAGTGAGCGGGCTATCCCAAAGTCCATTATCCGGGAATTTCCTTCTCTATCTATCATTACGTTCTGTGGTTTTAAGTCCCGGTGTACGACTCCTAATCCGTGAGCTTCCACAAGCCCTTCGCAGACCTGCTTGGCTATGTTAACTACAGTTCCTGCCGCTAATTGCCCTGATTGTCTGATCAATCCCTTTAAATCTTGACCTGGAACATACTCCATAGTGATGAAATGAGTTCCTTTTTCTTCCATGAGCTCGTACATCCGGCCAACATTCTTGTGGGTGATTTTGCGGGCAATCTTCAACTCGTTGCTGAATCTCTCGAGTGTCCTTTTGTCCGAGGCTATCTCTGGTTTAATCATTTTTAGCGCAACTTCTTCTTTTAGTTTCTTATCAAGTGCTCTGTAGACTTTTCCCATCCCCCCTTTACCCAATACCTCGATAATCTGGTATCTTCCGGCAAAGGTAGAGCCTGTAGTCAGTTCTTCTTTAGGGGTTTCGAGAGTTTCGGTAGGAGAGATAGAGATTTCTTCTGAGAAGGGGAGAGGCGTTGCACACTCTTTACAAAACTTTGAGTCGGCGGGATTATTAGTGTCGCATTGAGGGCACTTTATTCCCATTTTCCCTTATTCCCTATGTGCCAAGAGAATAACAATTAAGGCGGAAAAATGCAAGACAACGAAAACATAATAGTTATTATCCTGCTCTTTTTGCGTTTGTGAGTTATAAATACAGAGA
>JABAOF010005704.1_pt1 | contig 12259 bp, 14 predicted proteins | sample 7062171 | NCBI WGS metagenome assembly JABAOF01 (sample SAMN14538628, study PRJNA623070) | marine sediment metagenome | biome: marine biome [ENVO:00000428]; feature: marine pelagic biome [ENVO:01000023]; material: deep marine sediment [ENVO:00002113] | place: India: Gulf of Khambhat ... | reverse complement strand
AAATGATCCATAACTTTTTCGCTATACATTCATTTCACCTCAACATTTCTTTTGGTGTCAAGGGAGACATTGCCCTCAACTTCTTTACCACGCCAGGCAAGACATCCAGCACATAGTTGACGTCTTCCTCTGAGTTTTGCTTGCCCATAGTGAATACCAAAGAACCATGGGCCTCTTCGTGGGTTAAACCTATCGCAAGTAGTACATGGGAAGGTTCTAGAGTTTTCGATGTGCATGCCGAGCCCGAAGACACCTGAATGCCAAGCATATCTAGCCCTAAGATGAGAGATTCCCCTTCTACATAACTGAATCTGAGGTTGTCGGTGTTGGGAAGTCTTTTAGTGGGGTGCCCATTCAAGTACGAACGTTCAATCGTGTCCAGAACGCCCTTTGCGAGTTTGTCCCGTAGTTGGCTTAACCGTCTGCCTTCAGTTTCCATTTCTTCTTGGGCGATCTCAGCTGCCTTACCCATGCCTACTATGCCGGTTGTGTTTTCTGTGCCTGAACGCAATCCTCTCTCTTGGCCGCCACCCTGTATAACTGGTTGAATTCTGGTCCCCTTTCTTATGTAGAGGGCTCCCATTCCCTTTGGTCCATACATGGTGTTGGAAGAAATTGACAAGAGATCTATGTTTTCCTCTTTAACGTTGATGGGTACCTTTCCTGTTGCGTCTACAGCGTCCACGTGAAAAAAGATTTTGTTCTCGTGGGCTATCTTCCCTATCTCTTTTATTGGTTGAATTGTTCCGATTTCGCCATTTGCGTACATGACGGAGATGAGTATTGTTTTATCGGTTATTGCTTCTTTGATTTTTTGAGGGAAAACCATCCCGTGTTTGTCCACTGGTAAGTAAGTTATGTCGAAGCCCTGTTTTTGAAGATGTTTGCATATGTTTAACACCGATATGTGTTCAATGGCAGTCGTGATTAGGTGGTTTCCCTTTTCCTTATTTCGGTAGGCAACTCCCTTTATTGCTAGATTATTTGATTCTGTGCCCCCTGAAGTGAAAAAGACCTCTTCAGGTTTCTCTGCTCCTATTAGTCGAGCAACTTTTTCTCTAGACTCCATCAAGGCATTCTTGGCAGCTGCTCCAAAGGAATGAGAAGATGAAGGGTTTCCATAGTTTTCCATAAAATACGGTTTCATAGCTTCGAAGACTCTTGAATCGATGGGCATTCCAGCTGCGTGATCCATATACACTTTTCTCAATTCTTGTTTGCCGTCCTATTTTACTTTCTTTATGAAAAAATGAAATCCATCTTTCTCTTTGCGTAATGAAAGGAGTTGGTGCCCAAGCCTCTTAACTAATCGTTTTATGTCTTCTTCAGCCGCTGGGTCATCAGCAATTACCTCTAAGATCTGTCCAACCTCTAGCTTGTCAATTTCCTGTCTAGTCCTAAAAACTGGTTCAGGACAGTAAAGACCTAGGCAATCTAGTTGTCGATTGGTTTTGATTTGACCACCCACTTCCAAACCTCCGTGCCAACATATACCAGAGTTGCTTTGCTAAACTAAAATTTTAATTATTCATACAAAATTAAAACAGCTTCGGCCTATTTATCTATAACGATGTTATAAATAAACGTTTGAAATTTATTGGCGCGTAAAAGTAGCTTCCGCGTGCAACGTCGTTTTATTTCTTCTTAAAAAATAACCAGTTCTTTCGTCCCTTGAACCTTACTAGGCAATATTCTCCCCGAAGTTTTTTGCCATGGATCTCAAAAACTAGTTTGCCTTCGTCCCTTTCTTTCAAGAAGTATTGTCCGTTGTCCCAGATTTCCACGGTGCCTGCGCCGTATTGTCCCTCAGGGATTGCTCCTTCAAAGTTTGCGTAGTCGATGGGGTGGTCTTCTACTTGCACTGCCAGTCTTCTTATGGCTTTTTCTGTAGGGGGCTCTTTTGGAACTGCCCAGCTTTTAAGAACTCCATCCATCTCTAACCTTAGGTCATAGTGTAAATGTCTGGCCTGGTGTTTTTGAACTACGTAGATGTTTCCGCCGCTTGTTCTCTCGTCACCTTTTGGTTCGTTTGTCTTTTTGAAATTCCTTTTCTTCCTGTATTTTTCAAGGCTCATTTGTCTAACCCGTAGAAGACTGAGAGCAACTGCTTATGTATATATTTGGCTTTAGAATAAAGGGTTCTGTTAACCCTACCAAAGGAGAGATAAGTATTACGGACACCAGTTTCTTTCTCAGGGGACTCATCATTGGTTTTTCGATTGCCGCACCTGTCGGACCAATTGGCGTGTTATGTATACGACGTACTTTAACCGAAGGACGAGCCTTTGGCCTCTTCTCTGGTCTGGGGGCTGCTACTGCTGATACGATCTATGGTCTCATTGCAGGATTTGGGTTGACCTTTGTTTCAAATTTCCTAATCAGTCAACAGATATGGCTTCGTTTTATTGGCGGTGGTTTTCTTTGTTTTTTAGGCGTTAAGACTTTCCTATCCAAACCTGCTGCACATGCGGCTTCAGCTAAAGGAAACGGACTGGTTGGCGCTTATGTGTCGACTTTTTTCTTGACGATCACAAATCCGATGACAATCCTTTCTTTTGCGGCGATATTTGCCGGATTGGGGATGGTAGGCACTGGTGGGAGCTATGTCTCTGCTGTAGTATTAGTCCTAGGTGTGTTTATGGGCTCAGCCCTATGGTGGCTAATCTTGAGCAGCGTTGTAAGCATATTTCGTGCAAGGTTTACCACTCACAGGTTGTGGTGGGTAAATAGAATTGCAGGCATAATCATTACAGCGTTTGGCTTGATCGCCCTCCTTAGTCTGGGACTGTGAGAGCGCAACCTCATATAGCAAAAAGTTAATAGTTTCTACCAAAGAAAAAAGTAAAAAGTTTCAACAGGCTTCTTTAGTTTTGTTCTACTTGGGGGAATTCTGTGACTGTTGTCTGGCTGTATAGTCTGGCGAGCGTTGTTATCGTTAGTTTAATCTCTCTAGTTGGTGTGCTGGTTTTTTCGTTGAAAGAAGAAAATCTAAAGAAGGTACTCATGTATTTCGTAAGTTTTTCTGCTGGAGGACTTTTTGGACACGCCTTCATTCACATGATTCCTGAAGCGGTAGGAGAGAACGGTTTTGGATTGCAGGTATCTTTATACATTTTGATGGGCATAGTTACCTCCTTCGTTGTGGAGAAGTTGCTCCAGTGGAGACACTGTCACATACCAACCTCAAAGGAACACCCCCATTCCTTTGCTTACATGAATCTCTTTGGTGATGCTGTTCACAATTTCATAGACGGACTAATAATAGGTGGAAGTTACTTGGCAAGCATACCTTTAGGAGTAGCCACCACCCTAGCTGTTGTTTTACATGAGATTCCTCAAGAAATCGGAGATTTCGGAGTTCTGATATATGGAGGATTAAATAGATCTAGGGCTATTTTCTTCAATTTTTCAACCGCCTTCACAGCAATATTCGGAACCATCGTAGCTCTCAGCGTGGGTTTTTTAATTCAAGATTTTATTCCCTTTTTGATCCCTTTCGCCGCGGGCAACTTCATTTACATAGCGGGTTCAGATTTGATTCCAGAACTTCATAAAGAAGAGTCCGGACTTTTAAAATCAGCATTGCAGCTAACAGCCTTTATTCTAGGAGTTCTTATTTTGTTCTCACTCGTCCTCTTAGATTGAGTTTCCTTCGATTGAAGAGAAGATGTATTCTGTTTTCTGTTAATTCATGCTCTACTAACTGTTGTTTACTTGTTTTAAAATTGAAACTCATATGCAATCGATCGCATGTTTTGTACATGAAAGTCTTGTTCATGCAGCAAAATAGTCATCCAATGATGGAGCACCCGAATGTATGCGGAATTTAAATTCTAATGCGGGCACATTATAAAGAGGTGCCTTTAAATATTCCTTATGTCATATTTCTCTTAGTCAACTACAGGACCAGCAGAATAATATGAAAAGAACCTTTTTTGTCGCTTTAATCACAATAATAACTGTAGTGTTGGTCGTAACTTCCTCAGGTTGGGTTCCGGAACTTGTCTCCAGTTATGGGACTCCTACTGACGCAGAGATAAACTCTGCGAGAGCAGAGTGGCAATTAACTGTGGACGGGCTTGTTGAGCATCCGTTGACTCTGAGCTGGGCTGAAATAATCTCTATGCCTCGAAGCACCGTGAATGCCGAGCTTATCTGCGTAGACATGCCTAATTATGTGATTATGGAAGGCAACTGGACTGGAGTCAAACTTCGCCTTTTGTTGGAAAAAGCAGGAATTTCCCCAAAGGCGATTAAGGTTGGATTTTACGCCGAAGACAGTTATTCAACAGACTTAACCTTGGAGACGGCTATACGTGACGACATAATTTTAGCCTATGAGATAGATGGTGAGCCCCTGAGAGAAGTGTTGCGTTTAGTCGTGCCTGGAAAGTGGGGTTATAAGTGGATTAGCCAAGTTGTCGGCGTTCAACTTGTTGATTACGACTTCAAGGGTCTTTGGGAAAGCCGTGGATACTCCGACGAAGCGGAAATCACATCAAATCTAATGCGCCCACAAATACCTAGCCCACAACCTCCAGAAACAATACCTGAGTTTCAATCAGTTCTGGCGCTATTGATACCAGTGATTTTGATTACACTTGTTGTTGTAATAATGAAAAGGAAGATTAAGAAGCGAGTGCATGTCTAGGTTGGAAATGTGCGCTCTGAAATGAAGGACTATTTTTGCAGAAATATCAACAAACTCCTATTGTACTAACCGATGGAGCCTCACATTTGTTTTATTAAAAATCTTCGCCGCCTTGAAACAAGTATCTAAAAGTTTGCAGCCTTTTTGATTTGTTTAGTCTTCATGTCCATCTAGGATTTGGTCTGTCCTATTATCTGGATCCTAACGTTTGGATACGTGTGGAGGATTAAATTTTAGTCCTCAAAACGCAAAAGGCAGTATACCGACGAGATAGCTAAGGTATGAAAAAGAAAAGAGGGAACAGATCGCCTAAATAACTGAACTTCTTAGAACCACATTGTTGCGTCAGACTCTAAAACAAGGTCGTTCAGGGTTGCCGCACCTACGATTTTCACTCCAGGTATCAAATCAATTTTCTGCCAACCCAACATCTGTTTAGATGCTTCACAAACGTATATGTTGATACCCATTGAGAGAGTTCGGTCAATCATTTCTTTAACGCTTGGAAAATTCCCCAATTTTATCTTTTCAGCTTCCCCAGGAAGCAAGATTCTCAGTGCTTGGCCGAGATAATATACTTTGGCTTCGACATCCATGGACTTTGCAGTCTGTGCCAACACCAAAGGAGAATATTGTCTCTCAGGCATATCGCTTGTCTGCACATATAGAATCGATTTTTTGTCTTTCATCACAAATACACCTCCTATTATCATTTTTATCTCCTATCATAAATGTGTTTTATCTTGAATCTTGGAACATCGAACCGAATTTAAACCAACAATTACTGTATGTAAAGCACAAATTTCTAATACTTTTTTAGGTTTTTTAAAGTTTACGACGTAACCTATAATATAACACTGTTATAAGTCTTTTGAGATAAGACACGTTAGAACAGGTACGCAACATAAAGTATTAAAATGTCTTGCTTCCTGAATAAATACAAAGTTGAGGTGGATACTATGGTAAAGGTTGCAGTTGACTGGGAAAAGTGCAATGGAGACAGTGTGTGTGCGGATGTTTGTCCTGTCGAAGTCTTCGAACTTCAAGATCTTGCTGAATATCCTGACACTCAGAAATCTGTTCCTGTGAGAGCAGAGGACTGCATTTTATGCATGGCTTGCGTAACTTCTTGTCCCACAGGAGCTATAACTGTGGAAGAAGAATAGAAAATCGATAACGAAAAACTAAAAACTACACAGCGGTACATTACTCAGGATATCAATTTCCTTAGAGCCTAACTTTTATTTCCAATCTTGTATTATTTCTATTGAACCTCCGGGAAAGTTAGACTTTGGTTAGCTCCATAAAAATTAGAGGGCGAACCTTTAGAGGGGTTTTTCATGAGCGACCGAACCGTTTCTTGACCCTAGTCAGAGTCGAAGATAGAGTATTGCAAAGTTTTTTACCCAACCCTGGAAGAATGCACGAGCTTCTGACTCCGGGAACCGAAGTTATCCTCAGAAAGGTGACTAAAGAGGATAGAAAAACTGATTATGATTTGATCGGAGTTTTCTACAACGGTCAAGTGGTGTCCGTTGATTCTCGGGTGCCCAACAAACTAATCTTAGAAGCCTTAAGAAACAAAGACATAAGAGAACTTTCGGAATACAACATAATAAAGCCAGAATATGGCTATGGGCACACTAGATTTGATTTCTTTTTGACTAACGAATACGAGAGTTGTTTGTTAGAGACAAAGTCGTGTACACTGGTGAAAAACGGCGTAGCCTTGTTTCCTGATGCTGAGACTGAAAGGGGGAGGAGACATGTGAGGGATTTGATGAAGGCTAAGAAAGAAGGCTATAGAGCGTGTGTGTTGTTTGTTGTTCAAAGAACCGATGCTCACGTGTTTACTTATAATGATGAAACTGATCCGGAATTTGGAAAGGTTCTTCGAGAAGCTGCCATGGAGGGAGTTGAAGTTTACGCTTATTGTTCTGAGTTCGTTGGAAACACGATCACCTTAAAGGGAAAAATCAAGGTTGAATTGGAACCACATTAAAAACCGTCAATTCGCACGCAATTTACATGTCTATCCCGTCAATTTTAGCGCCACAATAAGAACACGCAGAGATTTTAATCTTGTTTTCCAGAATTTGGTAGCCATACCGGCGAATTAGCAGTTTCCCACATTTGTAGCAGTAGGTGTTTTCTCCAGCTTCGCCACGCACATTCCCTTCATAAACGTATCTTAGCCCTACCTCAAAGCCAATCTGCCTAGCCCTTCTGAGGGTTGCCACGGGAGTTCGAGGTAAATCTATAAGGTTATATGTTGGATAGAACTGACTGATGTGCCAAGGTATCTCCTCGCCCACTTCTTTAATGAACTCTGCAATTTTTCGCAATTCCTCTTCTGAATCGTTCAGGGTTGGAATAATCAGGGTTGTAATTTCAATCCAGATTCCGAGGTCTTTGTGAAGCCTTATAGAATCCAAAACAGGTTTTAAGCGGGCGCCACAGTTCTTGCGGTAAAAGCCATCGCTGAAACTCTTCAGGTCGATGTTGGCTGCGTCCAGGTAAGGCTTTATTTCAATCAGAGCCTCTTCAGTGATGTATCCATTTGTCACGAAGACGTTTTTGATTCCCTCTTTCCTCGCTAGTTTGGCTGTGTCATAGGCATACTCGAAGAAGATGGTGGGCTCAGTATACGTGTATGCTATGCTTTCACAATTATTTCGTTTAGCCGCCACAACAATTTCTTCAGGAGAAACGTCTTGTCCAAGGATTGTTTTTCGGTCTTTAGGCATCTGGGAAATGTCAAAGTTCTGACAGTTCTCACACTTGAAGTTGCATCCTGTCGTGGCGATTGAATAAGCTCGCGAACCGGGAAGAAAATGGAATAAAGGCTTCTTCTCTATGGGGTCCACAGCGCGGGCTACGGCCTTCCCGTAGACCAAGCTGTAGAGTATCCCGTTTCTATTTTCTCGAACTGCACAGATTCCTCTCTTTGAATCGGCTACTCTGCATCTGTGACTACACAAATTGCATTTTACCACGCCTTCGCCTAATTTTTCGTAAAACATAGCTTCTTTCATTTTTAGCCCTCCATCTCTAAAATGAGTATGATTTTACTTAAATATTCAAGTTTGTTTCATTAACGAATGCATAAATTGAAATTTACTCGAGCCCCCTAAAAAAGCAACAGTTATATGCGCGACACAAATTGGGTTAAATCTCTAGTAAAAAGATTACCAGGGGTTAAATGATGAAGGTTGTGATTCGTACAGACAAGTTGTCGAAGTATTATGGTAAGGGCGGCGAGATCAAAGCTGTTGATGACCTTGATCTCGAAGTCTATGAGGGTGAAACCTTTGGTCTGCTCGGCCCAAACGGAGCAGGGAAGACGACGACCGTTCGCCTACTAAATTGCATAATAAAACCAACTAGCGGTACAGCCACCGTAAATAACTATGCCATTCTCAAAGAGGAAACAGAGGTAAAACGGGTCACAGGGTTGCTTGCTGAGTCTCCTGGATTGTATGAGAAACTTAGCGCCTACGAATTTCTCGAGTTCATGGGAGCCCTCTACGATGTTCCAAGTGATATTCTGCCTGAAAGAATAGAAGATCTACTGAAGCTCTTCGGTCTTCAGGAGAGACGTGACTACCTGCTTGAAGGCTACAGCCGAGGTATGAAACAAAAAATCTTGATCGCAGCAGCTCTAATCCACGATCCCTCAATTCTTTTCTTTGACGAGCCCACATCGATGTTAGACCCCCGCGCAGCTCTCATGGTAAAAGATCTGATCAAAAAGTTAGCTGACAGTGCTGGGAAAACTATTTTCATTTGCAGTCACATTCTACCCGTTGTAGAGGAACTATGTGACAGAATAGGCATCATCAACCAAGGCAGACTTGTGGCATTAGGCGCTGTAGATGAAATTATCGCCCAGACAGAAACGAAGACTTTGGAAGAAGCTTTTATCGCTTTGACCGGAGGAGTGGAGGAGAAGGAGCTCTTAGCTTGGAGGGAGCAGAAGGGTGCTGATGCCTAAGTGGCTCGTCGTGGCAAGAAACGAGTATCGCATCCGCATAAACAGTATACGGAGTATAAAACGCTACTTTCCGTATCTAGTAATTGGATTGCTAGCGATTTATGTGGCATTTATTGCGCCAAATTTAGTTAGCATCTTCGTCGACGACCTTCTCGCTTTCTTCTTGTCCCAACTTGCGGTAACAATGGTGCCAATCATAATGTTCATGATCTTTTTCTACATCATAATACTGCCAATCACTTACACATTACAGGGAATGCAAGCTGGGCAGGTGGAGATTTTTCTCGCAGCCCCCATAAAGCCAAGCGATGTTCTACTAGGAGAATTTCTGGGGGTGATGCCTTTCTACGCCATAGCAATGACGATTATGGCTGGCTTTTTCACTGCTGCTCTAAATCCGCTGGGGCTGGATATTATTCAGATATCGATAACCGTAATGATTTTCGTAGTCACGTTTCTTTCTGCTCTATGGATCGGCACAGTAATTGCCGCCTTAGTACGTACAAAGTTTGTAAAATCCGCCCGTGGAAGAGATATTGGAAGAGCCCTTTCGCTTATCCTTGCTTTACCCATGATCGCAGTTATGTACGCAATCATTGGGGGAGGCTTGCTTGAAGCTCTTGCCGATCCCGGCACAAGCGGAATTGTTAGAGCCATTCTCAGTCTTTTACCAAGTTCTTGGGGAGCTGAAGTTATAGTCGGCTTCGCCTCCAACCCCAGCAACATTGGCGCAGTTGGTTTTGAGATACTCACCCGATTCGGAGGCCTTGTCATCTTCTTTGTAGCCGTGCTTTGGTTAGGCACAAAAGTGGCTAATCGCGCCTACAGCATTGAACCCACCACCTTCACAGCCTCTAAAGCTAAACCGGACAGCTTCTTATATAGAACCATTAGAAATCTGGGGGGCGGCGGGTCTTTCGGAACTCTCCTAGTATCCATTTTCAAGAATTATAGTCGAAGGCTCGAAAACCTGTCAAGAATCGCGTATATTGTGGGTTTAATAGCTATGGTAAATATCTTCTTCGGAGGGGGCCAAGAAGATCCAGAAGGTGCTCTTCTAATGGGGCTATTTTTGTTTCCTTTACTTGCCGTCTTAGTGGTCGGCCAAGTGACGGCGGGAGGTAAGGAAAACCTCTTCATATACAAGAAAACTCCTTCTGGTCTGGGAAGGTTCATCAAGGCGAGATTGCTGCAAGGTTGGCTAGTGGCAGTTCCTATCGGTGCGGCGATCACAGCTTTTTCAATGATCTCAATTCCTCAAGCTACACTTGTTTCTTCGTTGACTTACACAGGATTCCTAGCTCAACTCGTTGCAGCGAATGTGGCTCTAGCTCTCGGCCTCTCCCTCCTGAACCCAGTATTCTCGGAGAATACTCGCGCACAGATGCTCGGGCTAATGGTAAACGCGCAAGTAGTCATTTTTGCTTCAATAGGGATTTTCATTGGTTCTCAGGTCGTTCTAGACCTAGGCTTTTTTGACACCTTGCTGTTGCAAACGGCGGTGATTTGGGTAATGGGGATTATTTTCCTATACCTTGGAAAAAGAAAACTGAATAGAATTGAATAGGAAAGTTTTGGTCTTAGAGGCCTTTGGTTTAGATATCTTCAACCTAGATGGTTCTTGCAGTAAGCGCGTGTTATCTAACCCGAGCGTGAGCGTAGAAACGCTTATTCTTTCTCGGGTGTGATTTTAGAGGGGATGATAAGTTTTGTCTTACATCATCAAGTTGCCTTATCGGAACAACGTAAAACTGAAACTGCTAGTGGATGAAGTGAATAAAGATGAGAGGCTGCAGGCTTACTGGAAGTGTGTAAACGTTGCGGCTATAGATCGTATGGGTTTTTCAGATCACGGTCCTATCCACGTAAAAATCGTTGCCAACTCCGCTCTCAAGCTTCTGAGGCTCCTAGTCGAAAGCGGAGCTGTGCCAAACGTAGTAAAAGATTATGATTTAGCAAACGAAGATGCTGAAGTAGTTGTGTTTCTTGCCTCAGTCATGCACGACTTAGGTATGGCTGTCGCAAGGGAAAGACATGAAGAATACAGCGTCCTTTTGGCTTTAAGCTTTCTCCAAAAATATTTAGAGCTTGTCTATCCTAAAGACCAAGCCGCAATAGTTACTACCGAAGTCCTCCACGTCCTTGTTTCCCATCACCGCCAACAACATCCTGTTACTTTAGAAGCTGGTGTGGTAAGGGTAGCCGACGCCTTGGATATGGAAAAGGGGAGAGCAAGAATTCCCTTCGAAGCCGGAAAAATCAACATCCACTCCATATCCGCGCTATCAATAGAAAATGTGGAGATAAGAAAGGGAACCGAAAAACCGGTGACCATAAAAATAAAAATGTCCAATTCCGCCGGCATCTTTCAGGTCGACGAGCTCCTGAAGGGGAAGATACAGGGCTCGGGCCTAGAAAAATACATCCATGTAGTCGCGGAAATAACGGGAGAAAGAGAAAGAAAGATAATTGAAAGATTTGAAATCTAAGTCCTGTGCCCGCGATCGATTTTTCCAATGGAAACGTGCCCAACAAATATGAGATTGTGGGCTAACAGCTTCCTATCACTTCAACCACAAAATATATTGAAATTAAATTGAAAACATTGTTCCTACGAAATCAAAAGCTGAACCAAGAGATTAGATGAGCATCGGAACTCACTCTTATCTTAGCCCACCGATTAATCTACAAAAGAAGATGATAACTTTTATCTGTTCCATTGTGGTGTAGCTCTACGGTCAAGGCGTGGAACAACAGTTTGAGCACGAAGCGAACATCTCTCCAACGATTTCGTCTGAAAAGAGCATTGGAAACGCTGGCGGCCAAGGAGGGCAGAGGAACAGAACTGGTTTCCCTTTATGTGCCGCCTGGCCGTCAAATCAGTGAAGTAGTTTCCATGCTCAAGCAGGAGTATGGAACGGCTTCTAACATAAAATCGACCACCACTCGAAAAAATGTTCAGGATGCCATCGTCAAAGTCCAGCAGCGTCTTAAACTCTTCAAGGAGGTGCCTGAAAATGGTCTGGTAATATTCTGTGGAGCCATCCCCCAAAACGGTCCTGGGAGCGAAAGAATTGAAACTTATGTAATACTTCCACCCGAACCCGTTCAAGTTTATCTCTACCGCTGCGATTCTAGATTCCACACTGAATACCTCCAAGAGTTTTTGAAGGCAAAAGAAACGTATGGAATTATTGTAGTAGACGCTAGTGCAACAACTTATGCCATCCTTCGAGGCAAACGCTTNNGTGCCGGGAAAATTTCGAGCTGGAGGCCAATCTGCTAGAAGATTTGAAAGGCAGCGAGAAGCCAAAATGTTGAGCTACTTCAAACGTATCGGAGAACACGCCGACAAAATTTTTGTGCCTATATCTGACCTGAAAGGTTTGATCATAGGAGGACCAGGACCTACAAAATATGATTTTCAGAAGGGAAGCTACCTTCATTACACATTGAAGGACAAGATCATGGCCACCATAGACACCGCATATGTGGATGAACAGGGAGTGGAAGAAGTTGTGGAACGCTCTCCCGAAGTCTTGCGGCACATTCGATATGTTGAGGAAAAGAGAATCATGCAAGGTTTCCTTTATGAAATCGGCCACGACACTGGC
>JABAOF010001645.1_pt5 | contig 12259 bp, 11 predicted proteins | sample 7062171 | NCBI WGS metagenome assembly JABAOF01 (sample SAMN14538628, study PRJNA623070) | marine sediment metagenome | biome: marine biome [ENVO:00000428]; feature: marine pelagic biome [ENVO:01000023]; material: deep marine sediment [ENVO:00002113] | place: India: Gulf of Khambhat ... | reverse complement strand
AGGTCGTAAAGGTTCCTTCGACCTCGTTCGCCACTCGCGCGGCTCCTCTGCTCAGGAGTATATTTATTGGAATACAAACGCCCTTATAACCGATCCCTGATCGCATCCACGATCTGGGTCGCGACATCCTGGGGGGTTCCTTCTAGGAAGATCTTTCTCCGCTCCCTGGTCTCGGCATGATCTAGGCCAATGACGATGGTCGGAGAGCCCTTCTGACCGATGTGAGCTTCATCCGCACCCAACATCTCCTGATCCCAAACCAGGACCGAGGCCTCATCAAACGCCCATTCCTTGATGCCGAAATCCATAAAACGAGGCTCGTTCGAAGCAGTCTTGACCGAAATCACAGCCGGAGTTGGAACCTCGAGCACTTCATGCCCACCTTTGATTTCACGCTTGCCTTTCACCCTACCCCGCGAGCGATCCAATTCGATGTGCCTCACCAGCGTAATCTGAGCGGCATTGAGCCATTCCGCCAATCCCGATGGAACCTGACCCGTGGCCCCGTCGGAAGATTCTTCCCCGCAGAATATCAGATCGACGGAACCTAAACTCTCGATCCCTTTTGCCAGCGTGTAGGTAGTCGCCAATGTGTCGGCGCCGGCGAAAGCGCGATCGCTAAGCAAGATTGCCTCGTCGGCGCCCATCGCCAGTGCGATCCTCAAGAAAGGCTCCACAAACGGAGGACCCATAGAGAGGATTGTGACACGTCCCCCATGATGATCCTTAACCTGCAACGCCATCTCGAGCGCGTTCATGTCGGGAGGATTAAATTCCGACCGTGCATTTGCCCGATCCAATCGATGCGTCTCGGAGTCGACGCGGATCTCCTCCGATTTGGGGACCACCTTCATACACACGACCATATGAAGCTCATGCATGGGTCACTTCAACTTCGGCTCGCATCGTTTCGATAAGCGCAGGCACCACTTCAGCCACGTTCCCGACGACACAGTAATCGGAATAATCGAAGATCGGCGCCTCCGGATCCGAGTTAATGGAGACGATGACACCTGCATTCTGGATACCGACCACGAAATGAAAAGCACCGCTGATCCCACACGCAAATGCGACGTTCGGTCGACAAACGACGCCCGTCTGGCCAATCTGACGTTCGCGCTCAATATGCCCCTCGTCAACTGGCGGACGGGTTGCGCCGATCTCCCCACCCAGTAAACGGGCTAAGTCTTGCATGAGCTCGAAATCACCGTCAATTCCACGACCCCCGCAAACGAGAACAGGCGCCTGGGTCAAATCTACGCCCTTGCCAACAATCCGCTCTACAATGCGAGTTTGGATCTGAGTCTCATCTAGCTGGAATGAGACCTCTAGCATCTCTCGAGATCGTCTTTTTTCCACTCTTTGAGCTGTGAATACCCCAGGCCTCACAGTGGACATTTGAGGTCGATGGTCGGGAGCTTCAAGCAAAGCCAATACTCCCCCACCAAACCCTGTCACTTCGGAAGTGAGTACACCGCGTTCGGAATCCAAACGTAAGTCGGTGCAATCTGCGTTCAGGCCCGTTCGTAAACGAACGGCTAGCCGCCCTGCGAGATCGCGCCCATTGGGCGTAGCTCCACAGAGAAACACGCTCGGTTTACCCTGCTGAATCGCCTGGTATGCTGCATGTGTATAGGCGTCAACCGTGAAGCGCTTTAGAAGCGGATGGTTCAACAACCAAACTTGATCGGCACCGAAATCAAAGGCTTGCTTTGCTAAGCCTTTGACCCTGTATCCGAGCATGAGACCCACCAAAGGCCAATCAGCCTCGTCCGCAAGTTGTCGACCTTTTGAAAGCAACTCTAATGAGACGTTTTCTAGATTTCCCCCAGATTGTTCCAGGAACACCCAGACGCTCTTCTGCTCTTCCTGAACGCCGTATAGGGATGCGACCAAATGATCTTCTCCTTCAAGTGCCAGACTGCGTCTCAAGCGATACACGTTCCTCGCAGTCGTTCAGAGCCGGCGATTCTTAAATTTTCATGGTGTCAATGGAGCTTCCTATAAGAGTACTTCTGATACGATCTCCGCAATGTCTAATACCCTGAGATTTGGTATCTTCAACGCCTTGATACTGTCCTCCAGACAAGCGACACAATACGGACAGCTGGTCGCGATAAGAGAGGCGTCTGTCCCAACCGCCTCACGAACGCGCATATCGGAGAATCGTTCGTTCGCTGGCGTCTCCATCCACATCCTACCTCCCCCACCACCACAACACAGCGCATCCTCCCTGGAGTGCTCCATCTCCACGAACTCAAGGGACTTTATCGATTCGAGAATTCGTCTAGGAGCCTCAAAACTTTGATTCCTTCGTCCCAAGAAGCAAGGGTCTTGGTAGGTCACCCTTTCCTCCAGTGTCCCTCGCAGTACAAGGCGATTCGTGGTCAGAAGCTCGTCCAGGACCTGGGTGTAATGCATGGGGAAGAAGGATTCGTGGACAGATGTGTACTCGTTCAGAAAGACATCGTAGCAATGAGGGGAGACTGTCATCAACCTGCTCACACTTCGCGCCTTAAAAACCTGAGCCGCTCTTTCTGCAACCTCCTCGAAGTAAGGCCGGTGCCCGACACTCAACACTGCCTCTCCACAGCAAGGCTCATCTTCTCCGATCACGCCAAAGGTTACTCCCGCATGCTGCAAGATATTCGCCAATGCCTTCGAGATTCGCTGCGAGCGGCGATCATAGGAAGAGGTACATCCTATGTAGAGTAATAGATCGTCTCGGCTAGGATCAAAGATGGGAATATCAAGTTCCTTCGCCCAACCCATTCGCTGTGATGGAGGCTGGAACAACGGATTGTTGTTCCAGTATACAGACCACAACATGGATGGAAGACCGTCCAGGCTTTTTCGACGCTTCCAGAGCATGTACCTCAAACCACGCAAGACTTCGGCAATCGGAACATCCCGCGGACAATATGCCTCACACTGTGCACAGGCCGTGCACAGCCAGAGAGATTCCTGCCCATCATTGATGCCGAGTTGCGCGCGCCGAACGAGATCGCGGACTATGATCGTTTCGTCACGTACCAAGCCCCAGGGACAGCTAGCCGTGCAGACTCCGCACTGAAAGCACGGCGACGCTGCGCCGTCGGTTAACTCGATCAACTCTTCCCAGAGATCGTCGTCCAGAACCCTCGATTCATGCGTGTCCATCATACTCACCGCTCAGTGATGCAAACCCACTCTCCAACACCTATCCTTCCTCTTCAGAACCAGAAACTATCTCCCTCAATCCATGTATGTGGTTTTGTATGATTGAGTCCATCTCGGCAATTTTCTCAGCGAACTCCCTACCCTCAGCTGCCGAAATCCACTGCAATTGCAGACGCTCTTTGTCGATTCCTTTACGGGCGAATTTCTTTTGCCAATGCTGAAAACGTTTCCAGGTAAGGCGATTGGCGTAGTTGTAATGGCAGTCCGATCCGGTGTCGGTCAATCGGCAGCCGGTGATCAGTACCGCCCCGGCACCTCTATCAAATGCGTGGGAGACAAAATCCTCATCGAAGCGAGCCGAGCACATCGTACGGATAATCAGGGCGGACGGTGAATATTGTCGCTTCTCGATCCCTGCGAGATCTGCCCCGGCATACGAACACCAGTTGCAGGTAAATACGAGGCACTTCTCTTCAGGTCTCTCTTCCAAGGCTGCGTCCACCTGTGCAAGGATTTGATCTTTCGTGAAGTAAGGCATCTCGATGGCGTCAAAATTGCATTCCGCAGCGCAATTCCCACAACCCATGCACACCGCCTTGAGGACCTTGATCGTGCCCTTCCCAGGCTCCCCGATCTGCTCTATGGCACCATACGGGCACACCTTTACACACCGCATGCACCCGTTACACAAGTCGTCAAAGACTTGAGCTGTAAGTGGCTCTTTCTCGATCACTCCTCGGGCAAGCAAAGCAGCAGCTTTTCCTGTCGCTGCAAGCGCTTGCGCCATGGACTCGCGTACATCCTTCGCACTTTGAGCTGTTCCGGCCAGGAAGATCCCCTGTGAGGACGTTTCAGCTGGCCCCAGTTTCGGATGCAGCTCCATAAAGAAACCGTCTTCGCTATGAGCCAGCTTTAATTGATCGGTCAGGTTGTCCTCCGTCGGACGCAATCCGACGACGAGCACGAGCAGATCGGTTGGGATGAGGATCCTCTCACCCAAAAGGTGATCGAGCAACTCGACGTGTCCCTCTTTGAACAAAAGTGCTTCGCCAGGTTCGCGATCCACGTCATAGCGGAAGAATTGAATACCAGCTCGCATGGCGGCTTCGTATTCTTCCTCCGCTTGGCGGCTGTAGGTGCGAATGTCCTTAGATATCACCCGCACTTTCTTCCCCATCTCCCGCAAACGTTTCGCTTGAGAGATCATCGAACTGCAACAATAGCGAGAACAACCCATCGCTTCGTTGCGAGATCCGACACAAGCGATAAAGGTGATACGCTCAGCTTCCGGACCGCCATCCAATAACAAGGATTCCAATTCCAGGTTGGTAATCACACATGGATTGTCGCCATAACCGAATTCATCAGGCCGGTAGGGGATCGAGCCCGTCGCCACGATGATCGCTCCAGCCTGAAGTTCTTCTCCTGTTGTCAACTTGGCATGGAAATCACCAACGATGCCACCTATGGTCTCAATTTCCGTACCCAAATACACTTTCACGTCGCTGTGATCGATTTCCTTCAACTTGGTCTCGAGCAACTCACACGCCTTATACCCAGCAGGAGAAATCTCGTCGAGCCTACGAAGCAAGCCGCCAAGCTGTTGCTGCTTCTCTACAAGATAGGTCTCAAATCCCTGGTCGTCGAGTGCAGCAGCTGCTGTCATACCTGCGATCCCGCCACCGACGATCAGCACGCTCTGCTTGAGTGGGAGTTGTTGGATTTCAAGCGGTTCCAGACGTCTTGCCTTCTCCACCGCCATCCACACCATATCCATCGCCTTGCGAGTGGCAGCCGGCTTGTCCTCTTTGTGAACCCAGGAGTCCATGTTGCGGATATTCGACATCACCAACAGGAATGGATTCAGGCCCGCGCGTGTCATCACACCCCGGAAGATTGACTCATGCGTTTTAGGAGAACAGGCTGCCACAACGACGCGGTTGATGTTTTCCTTTCGTATCGCCGTCTCGATCTCAGCTTGTGTATTCCCCGCGCAAGAGAACATCTGATCCGATGCTAGAACCACGTCAGGCAATTTCTTCGCAAATTCTACAACCGCCCCGACATCAACCACTCCAGCGATGTTATTTCCACAATGACAAACGAAAACTCCAATTCGAGGCGTCTCGATATCTTCCATAGGCTCGATCTCAGGTGCTTCCGGCCAAAATCTCGTCCTGAGGTGGCTGAGTGCCAGGGAAGCAGCGCCACTGGCTTCCGCCACGCTGTCCGGGATATCTTTGGGTCCCGACACGCAGCCGGCCGCATAAACACCCTCGCGCGTGGTCGCCACCAGGCCGCCGCGTGATTCCAACGAGCGAATAAACCCATCTTCATCCAGTTCGATTCCCAAGCGAGCGGATAATTCCTTCAGGCCATCGGGCGGCCGCACGGCATTGGCAAGGACAACCATGTCGTATGTTTCTTGCACACGAGCCGCGTTCTGGGTGTCCTCATAGGTGACCTGTATTCGGCGGCCATTGGGAGCGATGCGAGACGGACGCCCTCGAACAAAGCGGGCACCAGCTTGCTCCGTTCTGGCCCAGAATCCATCAAATCCTTTTCCGTAGGCGCGTATATCCATGTACAGTACTGTGACTTCAGCCACACCGTGATCGAGTGCCTGATAGGCGTGTTTGATCGAGTACATGCAACAGAATCGCGAACAATAGTGGAAAAATCTTCGATCGCGCGATCCAACGCATAATACAAAAAGGATCTTCTCAGGATGATCTCCGTCTGATGGTCTGATGATCTCGCCTCCGGTGGGTCCTGCGGAGTTGATCAGCCGCTCGAATTCGAGCGCTGTCAAGACATCCGCATGTGCACCATAGCCGAATTCTCGCATCCGACGAGGATCGAAGCTGTCGTATCCCACAGCTACGACGATTGAACCCACGCGTCTTTTATGCACGACCTCATGGGGCATGAGAAAATTAATGGCTTTCGGAGTACATGCTTCATAACATCGATTACAGGGTAGATAATTTGGCGGGTCGTTCAGGCAGTGGAGGATATCGACCAAGTAGGCACCGGGCACAGATTGCGGGATGGGTGTGTAAATCGCCCTGCGCACGGCCATCCCCGAATCGTACTCATTCGGAAGCACGACCGGGCAAACCTGGGCGCAATCACCGCAGCGCGTGCACTCATCTGTGACCAATCGCCCACGCTGTCGAATGCCAACCTCAAAATCCCCTGGCCACCCCTCGACCGTGTCCAACTCGGCCAGGGACAATATCTCGATGTTAGGATGAAGATCGACCTGCGACATTTTTGGAGCTTCAATACAGATAGAGCAGTCGAGTGTGGGAAAGTTCTTGTCCAGCACGGCCATAATGCCGCCGATCGTCGGCTGGCGTTCCACAAGGACAACACGCGCGCCCGCTTGTGCTAAGTCGAGCGAGGCTTGAATACCCGCAATGCCACCGCCGATGACAAGAACCGAGTCGCTCATTCTATCTGTTCCTGCAACGGAACATAGGAAAATCCCACTTCGAACGCTTTTCTATTCAGCTCGAATGTGCTCGGACGCACCGTCGTCTCAACCGCACGCTCGACGGCTTCCCTCACGATGAGATCGTCCGCTGCGGTGAGAAAACCGATCATGATCATATTGGCGACAATGCGGCGCCCAAGCTCTTCGGCCATTCTTGTCGCCGGAATTCCTAACACTTGATCGCCACTTTCTGGGACCACGAGATCGCCCTCGATGATTACAAGTGCATCCGCTTTGGCTAGTGGACGGAAGCGGCTGTAACCTTCCTGTGAGAGCGCAACCAAAACGTCCGCTTGTTGGATGAAGGGAAAATCTATGGGGCGGTCTGCAACCACGACGCTGGCGCTAGACGCCCCACCACGCGCTTCCGGGCCGTAGGACTGCGTCATCACGGCGAAAAGATCTTGATACAACGAGAACGCCTTTCCAAGGATGTAACCGAACAGGCCTACACCTTGTCCTCCGAATCCGGAAATGCGGATCTCCCTTCTCAAGAATCAGCCCCCTTCCTCACAGGTTGAAAAGGCGTCAGACTACGGTCAACAAAACGCCCAACATAGATCGGATTGTCACCGGTTAAATCGATGCCCACATCATCCAGAGGGACGCCGTCCGCAAGCAAACATCGCTGGCGATAAAGCATCATTTCTTCCAATCCGTCTTCAAGATTATTGGACTTACCAAATCCAACCGGGCAGGGGGATAAAACCTCAATGAAAGAGAACCCGGGTTTCTCGAATGCATAGAGAATGTCTTGTCTGACTTGGCGAACGTGCATCGTCGTCCATCGCGATACGAAGTTAGCGCCGGCGGCTGCAAGCAGGTACGGGAAATTGAATGGATGTTCGGGATTACCATAGGGGGAGGTTGTTGTCTTTGCCCCGAAAGGTGTCGTGGGTCCGGATTGACCTCCTGTCATGCCGTAGTTGAAGTTATTAGCGCACAGTACTGTGATATCAACATTCCGTCTGGCGGCGTGGATTAAATGGTTCCCTCCAATAGCAGCGAGGTCGCCATCCCCACTAAACACTAGAATCTCCAATTCTGGTTTGGCAAGCTTCAATCCAATAGCGAACGGGATCGCCCGGCCGTGTGTGGTGTGATAGGAGTCTATTTCCATATAACCCGCCACTCGACCGGAACAACCGATGCCCGATACGACGACATGTAGGTCGGGAGGGACGCCCGAATCTAAAATCGCATGGGCATAACAACGCATAGCGATCCCGATACCGCAGCCAGGGCACCAGATGTGCGGCATACGGTCTGCACGTATGATCTCGTCTAATGGGTGTTTATCGACGACGACCGTCGCCATGACGTGCGACCTCCCTGATCTTCTCTAGAATCGGCTCAGGGGGCATCATGGCGCCACCGGCATGATGCACACCCAACACGGGTTGGGTAACATGACGCTCGAGCTCGCGGATCATTTGCCCAAGATTCATTTCGGCAACGATAAACGCGTCGGCTTGTTGAGCGATCTCCTTAATTTGTTTTTCCGGAAAGGGCCATAGTGAGACCAGGCGCATGAACCCAACCGGAACGCCCTCCTGACGCGCGTCTTTCACTGCACGGCGGGCCGAGCGGGCTGTGCTACCAAAAGCAAGCACCACAATGCGTGCGTCGTCCATCCAGTGTTCTTCAGTGAGGATCATCTTGTCAGCGTTGCAGCGGACCTTTTCCACCAAGCGCTTAACCAACTGGTCGTGGACTGAGGCGGACATATCTGGGTAGCCACGCTCATCGTGTGTTAGACCCGTGTAATGGATACGGTAACCCTCTCCCGCATGCACCATGGGCGGGACAAGGTCTTCGTCCTCCACCAAAAAGGGCTCAAACGACTCTCCGGGCTTCTTCTCGGGTCGCTTCCTCTCCCAGCGATCAATTTGATCTATTCCTGGGATATCGACTCTTTCCACCATATGCCCAACGACTTCATCGGCCATCAGCAGAACGGGGATCCGATAACGATCGGAGACGTTGAAAGCATGCACGGTGAGGTCGAACATTTCCTGAGGAGACCAGGGTGAATACGCGACGATTTCGTAATCCCCATGAGTCCCCCATTTCGCCTGCATCACGTCAGCCTGCCCTGGAAGTGTGGGAAGCCCGGTTGATGGCGAACCGCGTTGAACGTTGACCAACACGCAAGGGATTTCAAGCATGACCGCAAGTCCGAGATTTTCCATCATCAGACTGAAACCCGGCCCGGAGGTTGCTGTCATCGCACGAGAACCAGCGGCAGAAGCTCCTAGCACCGCCGCAATACTGCCTAGCTCGTCCTCCATCTGAATAAAAACGCCTCCCGTTTGAGGGAGCCGTCTCGCCAAAAGCTCTGCAATTTCTGTGGAGGGGGTGATCGGATATCCACCAAAGAAAGTGCACCCCGCCGCAATCGCGCCTTCGGCGCATGCATGGTCGCCGTGCATGAAGTGTTTTCCACTCAGAATGCTCGTATCACTCACTCGCTGGCCTCCTGAGTGAAGATGGCGAACTCGGGACACACCATGGTGCAGAAATCGCAATACACACAGGAATTCTCTTTTCCAGGTGCGATTTCAGGGTAATGATATCCTTTGGTGTTGGTGCCGGAAGATACCTGCAGCACTTGTTGCGGGCACAAATCAATGCAAATGCGGCAACCCTTGCAACGCTCGGGGATAAGATACACGATCCCCTGAGGGATTGTCACTTGCTCCAAATCTAGTGGTGTACGGGCGAAAACTCTCATGCAGCCCTCACAACACGCACGATGATCTCATGAAAGCGAAGGATACCAATCCTACACTTCACCTCCCATAAAAGCAAAGACAAACGATTTGCGCGTCGAAGCGTTAGAGCCTGACATAGATTAATTAAAGCACGATGCTTCCTACGCAATGTAGGTTGAAAACCCGCAGGGTACAAGTACCGTCTGTCAGAGAAAGGCATGAATTTTGGCACGTACCAACGTACAAATTGCATCCAAATTATGCGTTATTATCAAAAATCAGGTGACCGGCACTTTAAAAGTGCCGGTCACCTGACGACTAGCGGGGATGACACCCCTGCTGTCGTCCAGTTTGTTGTGGTTTAGCTCCAAGATGTCAGGCAAGTAATTGTTCCCCACCCGAATGAACTCTGTACACCATGAATCTCCCCGAGCCATGATTGCTCCTAACCTTTTAGGCAGGTATAATCGCGTCGATCTCACGGGCCGTGAATCATCGGATGGGTATTAAGAAAACGTGCGCGAGGAGGAGCATGCTTGGGCGTCCATGCCGGCGAAACGCTGGTGTGTGCCCATGTTTTTCATTCTAGACAGCATGTAACATTTCCATCCTTGCTCCAGCTTCGAACAATCGAACGAACAAGGGGTACCGATGGCCCGCCTGCATGAATACCAAGGAAAGGCACTGCTTAGAGACGCGCAAATACCCATCCCCAGGGGTGGTCCTGCGAACTCGCCCAAGGAGGCCAAGGCAGTCGCTGAGGAGATTGGCGATAGCGTTGTTGTCAAGGCTCAGGCTTGGGTCACTGGCAGGGCCGGATTGGGAGCCATCCGTTTCGCAGATACACCCGAGCAGGCCTTCCAAGCTGCGGATGACATCCTGGGTACGAAGATTGATGGCTTCTCCGTCGACACAGTCCTGGTTGAAGAACGTCTGGAGATCGAGCGTGAATTTTTCGCAAGCGTCATTATCGACGACCAGGCGCAGGCACCGTTAATAATCTTCAGTCGTATTGGCGGCACAGGGATCGAGCAAATCGTTCAGGAGCATCCAGATGCAGTCGCCCGACGTACCATCGACATTCGTAGCGCTCTTCTAGACCATCAAGCTCGAGACCTTGTACGCAAAACGGATCTGCACGGTAAGCTACAGCTCAAACTCGCCACCCTACTAGTTCGGCTATACGCAGTGGCCCACCGCTATGATGCCCGCGTCGCCGAGATCAACCCACTGGCACTCACCACTGATGGTGAGCTCGTTGCGGTCGATTGCCGCATCACATTAGACGATTATGCCGTCTACCGCCATCCGGAATTGGGGATCGAAATCGCTCGCGAGTTCGACCGACCTCCCACCCCATTAGAAAGAATCGCTTGGGAAGTTGAAAAAAACGACTACCGTGGGACATTCTACTTCATTCAATTAAAGGAAGAATTCAAGTCCGGAGAAGGTGTCATTGGATTCCACGGCGCCGGCGGCGGCGGATCGATGATGAGCATGGACGCCGTTCTGAATCAAGGCTATACCCTCGCCAACTATGTGGACACTTCTGGCAACCCTCCCGCCTCTAAGGTTTACCGAGCTGCACGTATCATCCTGGCACAGAAAGGCATCGATGGCTACTTCGCATCTGGATCTGGTGTGGCTTCGCAAGAGCAGTTTCATAGTGCGCGCGGCCTCGTCAAAGCTTTTCTGGAGGTGCCTCTCACCGTACCCGCCATCATACGGCTCGGGGGGAACGCTGAGGAACGGGCCATCGAGATTCTTGCGCGTGCAACCGAAGCCATCCCTGCACCAGTCGAGGGATACGGAAAAGACAATGCCCCTGAGTTCTGTGCTGAAAGACTGAACGAATTGATCAAGGCTCACAAACCACGAAACGACGAACCACCTGGCCGTACGAAGCCAGAGCCTCAAGAGCCCTACCGCTTTGAGACTGTCACAGGTGGCATGGTGACACTCGATCACAGTGTCTGCAAGGAGTGCGCCACGAAGTTTTGCGTCGAGAGCTGCGTGCCGCAGATCCTCGAACTCAAGGACGATGTGCCCGTGTTGAACATCTCCCTTGAACAAGCCAAGAAAGGTGGTTGCACCGAGTGCTTGGCGTGCGATATCGAATGCTACTTTGAAGGCGAACGCGGCGGTTTCGTCGCGCTGCCAATTCCAGGACTTGATGAACTTGCTTTTATCTCATAAACGAACCATCCCTGTCGAAGTAGCTCGGAGCCGACATGTCCATACTCATCGATGAAACGAAGAAGGTGCTCGTCCAAGGCATTACCGGACGCGAGGGACGATCACGCACCCGTCTGATGAAGGAGTACGGAACCCAGGTCATCGCTGGCGTGACTCCAGGAAAAGGCGGGCAGAAAGTTGAAGACATCCCCGTGTTCGATACCATACTGGAAGCCCGGGAAAATGTCGGAGCGATTGACATTAGCGTCCTATTCATCCCCGCTCCACTCGTCAAAGGCGCAGCGCTAGAGGCGATCGACGCTGGAATTCACTTGCTCGTGATCGTCCCAGACAGAGTCCCGATCTACGATGTGCTCGAGGTCGCGGAAGCTGCCCGGCGAGCCGGGGCTCGCTTCGTTGGTCCAAACACGCTGGGTGTTCTTTCGCCAGACAAAGCTGTGTTGGGGATGATAGGAGGGAGAGCGGTGTCGGCGCGTTCCTGGTTTTTCCCTGGTCCTGTCGGCATCTGTTCCCGCTCGGGCGGGATAACATCATCGATGGCGTATTATTTGGCACAGGTTGGAATTGGCGCCTCAACCCTTGTCCACGTTGGTGGTGACGTCGTCGTCGGGATGCCACTCCCTGAAGTCGTAAGAGAGTTCGAATCAGACGACGAGACGCAAGCCATCGTAATGTTTGGGGAGATTGGTGG
>JABAOF010014831.1_pt4 | contig 12265 bp, 11 predicted proteins | sample 7062171 | NCBI WGS metagenome assembly JABAOF01 (sample SAMN14538628, study PRJNA623070) | marine sediment metagenome | biome: marine biome [ENVO:00000428]; feature: marine pelagic biome [ENVO:01000023]; material: deep marine sediment [ENVO:00002113] | place: India: Gulf of Khambhat ... | reverse complement strand
GGCAGGGGGCGGGGGGGATGGGTTGATGGCATCCAGTTCCTCCAGAGATATTTCCGCCGATTCACGAACCCTCACACCCACCACTTGAACCTTGCCATCGTCAGGGCAGATGGCGCGGCCCATGAGAACCTCCCCGTTTTTCAGTCGAAAAGTCAGTTCCCCCTCCGAAGACAGGCAGACGACCTCCTGCCAACCTATTTTCACTTCCCCTGCATAGGCGGTCTTCAAGGTGAGAAAGTCTTTNNAATCTCCCCCGTCAGCCGATCACCGTTTTTGAGGCGAACCTCGTCGGCCACGGCCGACGACACCAGAAAGAAACAAGCGAAAAAACCTAACCACGTTTTGATGCAAAGCCTTCTTGTCATGACAAACCGTAACACCAACTCCCCCCTTTGATTCGAATCTACAATCGTTGGTGGAAGCGCTTTATCAGATGAGATGACCCGATTGCGGTTCCTTCTCGCCTAGTATTCCAAGACGCCCGTGGAGCGAAACCGTAGCATCGCCTGGCCAGAATCAACACCCCAGCTACGCTGCCTGCAACTCGGAGGTGCAAAAGGCACAGCGAGTCGCCTTGATCGATATCGTCGATAGACAGTGAGGGCAATCCCTGGTCGTCGGCTCCTCGGCTGGGGCTTCCTCTTCCCGCTTGAGTTTATTGAGACTACGAATCATCAGAAACAAAGCAAAGGCGATGATAAGGAAGTTGATGACCGTATTGATGAACAGCCCGTAGTTGACGGTGACCGCACCCACCTTCTGAGCGTCAGCAAGCGCGGCATAAGGCCCGGCAGCGGTGCCCTCTTTCAGAATGACGAAAAGGTTGGAGAAATCCACATTCCCCAACAAGAGCCCGATAGGCGGCATGATGACATCAGCCACGAGCGACTTGATAATCGCTCCGAAGGCTACCCCGATGATGATTCCTACGGCCATGTCAATCACGTTCCCCCGCATGGCAAATTCTTTGAAATCTTTCAGCATTTTTTTACTCCTCCTTTCAAGCATTTCTGTGAGTGACCTCAAACATCAGGGAACCCTGTGGACAAGAGCCGACGAGGTTCACCTCCGCATGAGCTCGCTGGTATTTGGCCTTATCCGCTGGCAAACTCCTTTTTTGGAAGAAAGGAATTCGCCTTAGCCCGATAACGATGATGGTTGTTTTTCTTGCGAAGGCTGGTAAGGCTTAGAAAGAGCAAACAAATCGCTGGCTGGCAGATCATTGAGTGCGGAAAAGAGGCGATGTCTGACTCTTTCGTTAGACGAAATTTAAGCAAATCGAGTTCCTTCTTGTCAAGACGTTTCGGATTTGATATATTCACGTCTGCTTGCGGGATCGAGAGTTTCTGAAAGAAACCCTTTGAAAGGGGGACGGGCATGAAAGGCAGGACAAACATTGTGCTTTACTCGGTCTCTCTTCTCTTGCTCCTCACAGGCCTCGCATTGGTGAGGACGGGAAAAGCAAGGGAGGCTGGCAATGGATGCATGAACTGTCATCAAAGCATCGAGTCGATCATGCCGGAAGATAACGAAATGATGCAGCTGATCGAGGGGATTGGGGGCGATGATGGATCTTGTGTCGTCTGTCACGGAGGAAACCCGGCAGCGACGACAGCAAAGGAGGCCCACCAGGGAGCACCCGAGGACGTGGAGGCCGAGACCTTCTACCCTGATCCGGGCAGTTTGTGGATCGCCGATAAGACCTGTGGCATCTCGGGCTGTCACGAGGGCTACGCCTACCGGCTGATGCGCTCTGTCAAGAACACGGAGATTGGGAAGATCCAGGGAAACGAGTGGGCCTGGGGGATCCATCCCGAGGATCGCACCCCCCGGTACAGCAACTACGCTCTCGACGACCCGGACGGCCCAACCCCCGCCGCCGGAACTCCGGCTTACAAGGAATACATAAAGAACATGATCGAAGACAAAAATGTCCTCAACCTCTTCGCCATTCCGTCGGTAAAGAAGATTCCAAATCCATCTCCTGAAGACATTGCGAAAGATCCCGCATTGGCTGCCTACGTTTACAGCAGAATTGGGTGTCAGCGCTGCCACGTGGGGGTCCGGGGACGGGCCAGACGTGGTGACTACCGGGGGATGGGATGCTCTTCCTGCCATATTCCGTATAGCAACGAGGGCTTCTACGAGGGGAAGGACCGCACGATTCCAAAAGACAAACCCGGACATCCTCTGGTCCACGAGATACAGAGCAGTAGAAAAATGAGGAAAGGCATTCCTGTTGAGACCTGCGTGACCTGTCACAACCGGGGAAAGCGGATCGGTGTCAGTTTTCAAGGATTGATGGAGTTTCCCTATGGAACGCCCTTCAATGAGAAGGGAGAGGGGCAACCGAAGCTCCACACCAAGAAGTATATTTTTGTCAACGGGGACCTCCATCACCAGTGGGAGAGTCGCCCCGAGAACTCGCCTGGGGGAATGCTCTGCCAGGACTGTCACACGACTGTTGAAATGCACGGCGATGGCAATATCTTTGGGACCACACTGGCCCAAGTGGAGATCGAGTGCACCGACTGCCATGGAACGCCTGACCGTTATCCATGGGAACTTCCTCTGGGTTTCATGGATGAGTTTGGAAGAGAGCTGGAGGCCAAGGCTCGCAAGACAACCACAGAGCTTTTGCCAGAACAGAAAACCGCTACGGTTTACGAACCAGAGGATGGCTACCTTTTGACCGCGAGGGGAAATCCATTTGGCAATGTGGTGCGTCGCGATGATAAGGTGATTGTCCACTCTGCCACTGGGCGAGATTATGAAGTCCCTGTCCTTAAGAATATTTTGAAGGAGAACCGCTGGCGATCAGCCACAGGAAAGGTTTCCATGGTTTCAATACGAGCCCATATTGACGAAGCAGAGTGTTACAGCTGCCACTCTAACTGGGCTCCTCAATGCTATGGATGCCATGTCAAGATGGATTTCTCAAAAGGCAAGAAATCTTTTGACTGGGTGGCCTCAGGAAACAGTCACCTGAAGAACGGTCTCACCCTCGAGAGTCTGGGCGAGGAGGAGCGCGAAAAAGCCATGGCGGCGGGAGTTGCCGTGGGGACAGGCAGCGTCGATGCGGCGGCTACTGAATCGAGAAGCTATTTGCGCTGGGAGGACCCGGTCTTGGGGATCAACGGTGAAGGCCGCGTGACCCCCATCATGCCGGGCTGTCAGGTGACGACAACGGTTTTCGGCCCGGAAGGAGATCTTCTGGTATTGAACAAGCAGTGGGTCGGACCTGATGGCATCCGTGGAATCGATATGGCCCCTGCGCAACCCCACACGGCGGCCCGAACGGCCAGAACCTGCCCCAGCTGCCATGCCAACCCCAAGGCATTGGGTTACGGTATTGAAAGTGGGAGATTCCAGAAGAACAACGTGAACATTGTGATCGATCTGAAGGACGCCGATGGTCAGGTGATTCCTCAAAAAGGACAGGTCCAGATACCCGCGATTCCGGGGATGGATTTTGATTGGAGTCAAGTGGTCACACGGGATGGGAAACAGACCCAGACGGTGGGCTCCCACTGGACCCTCTCCGGACCGCTACCCAAGGAAATGAGGGACAAGATGGAACGGACGGGGGTCTGTTTTGGATGCCACCAGCTCATGGGTGACGAATCGTTCTGGTCCAAGATGGCACAGCCCGGCTATCTGACCGACGAGGAGCATCTGGAACTGATGAGAAAGGCGATTGAGGCTTTCGCCGACCAATTGTCACCTCAGTAGATCGCCATGGGCAATCGATAGAGAACACACGTTCATTAGGTCAAACGCGGCTTTAGCCAGAAGTCCACCCTTCAGGAGTCCCTGCCCAATTGAGCACAGACAATTTGCAATGTTTCGGTCATTTGGGCGGCATGGGTTGATTTGAACGGTGGCTTTCGCAAGAAGAGTCCCTAGATCCAGAGGACCCAATCCGAGCGGGTCTCCCAGTCCCTGCATTCGTCTGTGATCCTCGTCTGTTCATTCAGCGTTAATTTCCTTGACTTGTCACCAAATTTTCCGTATTGGACAAGCAGCCTCGCGCGCCGCTTCTTGGCTGCGCAGGGGTTCTTGCGCGTTTGGAAGCCTGGAGTTCTATCCCATTCGGAATCGAGAAAGGAGAAAAACGGTGAAGCTCAGGACCAGATCAATCGAGTTTTGGTTGATTATCTTTTCCTGTCTTCTTTTCGCCGCAGGCTGCGGAGATCGGCCCCCCAGACAGATTCATCTCTCCGTTCAGGGGGACAGCGCCACATCTGTCACTGTCACCTGGGTGACGCTGGGTGAGCTGGATACGGAGACGCACACCGTCCAGTATGGACTCTCACCGGGGAGGTATAGCGACCTAGCTGAAGGGACATCTCACGAGCTTCCCAATGAGCCCTTCGGTTACGTGCACGAGGTCGAGCTAACAGACCTCGAGCCAAATACGACCTACTATTACGTCTGCGGCGACGAGTTCGGCGGATGGAGTCCCGAGTATCGCTTCACAACTGCGCCGGAGGATACCCAGGATTTCACCTTCCTCGTGGTCGCCGACATGGGGATCCTGCCACCGGCGAAAATGATTATCGGCCGGATGCTTTTGGAGGATGCTTCTTTTGTTCTTCATCCAGGGGATCTCTCTTATGCGAACGGCTTGACCTTTGTATGGGGCCTCTGGTTCGACCAGATCATGCCGCTGGCTGCCCGGGTTCCCTACATGCCGAGTATAGGAAATCACGAGGATGAACCAGACCTCGGCGTAACCTCATATCTTGGAAGGTTCACACTCCCTAACAATGAGCGCTGGTATTCTTTCGACTGGGGAAACGCCCATATCGTGTCGCTCGACACCGAAAGCCCCTATACCCTGGACAGCGATCAGCTGATCTGGTTGGAGAATGACCTTGCCTCAGCCAGTGCGGATCCAGATACGGACTGGATCGTGGCTTTCTTTCACGCGCCTCCATATAGCGCCTCCCCAGAACGCGGGAGTAATCCATCGGTAAGGAACCTGATCAGTCCCCTCCTTGAGACCTATGGCGTCGATGTCGTGTTTAACGGACACGCGCATGTTTATGAGCGGTCTCACCCGATTCGCGACGAAGTCGTCGTCGATCGAGATCCGGGACTCTACGAAGATCCAGAAGGCACCATCTACGTCGTGACCGGTGGGGGAGGTGCCCTCCTCTACCGGTCCGGAACCGCGGACTGGACCGCCGTAACCCGCTCAATTTACCATTATGTGAGGGTGGATGTTCTGGCGGAGGGGACTCTTCACCTTCAGGCGATTTCTAAGGATGGTGTCGTCATAGACGAGTTTCGGATCCACAAATCTTAAGAAACAGGGCCCTCGGGTGTCGTGAATTTCGAGGGAGAAGCGACATTCTTCTCGAGAAAGACCGGAGGGTATGGGGACCATTCCGGTTGTCATCATCGAGATTTGAGAGGGACACCCGTTATGGGCGGGAGATTTCAGAGAGTTCCCGTTTTGCCGTATCGAGCTCCCTTTCGAACCTCTCGATATCAGATTGGATCCGCCGTCTCTCCTCGGATTCCTTGGTTCTTTTCTCTCTCGGCACAACCGGCCACGTTTGTGTTGCCCAGATCGCTCCCGGGTCTTTGTAGCTTGCCGGGACCTTCTCTCCGGTTTTCCGGTCGATGACAAACCAATACCCTCTCCGATCGGTCAATGGAACCTGTTTTAACGCTCGTTTCGCCGCTGACAGGTTCTGCTCAAGCATTGAAATCTCCCACTCGAGCTCTTCTTTATCCTCCAGATCCTCATCCCGCTTTTCCAAGTAGGCTCCTACCGGGGGGGTGTTTTCACTCTCGACGGCAGCCCTGCTAGCACCCCCCTCTGAGGCTGGAGACTCGGGTGATTCCTCTGTGGTCATGATCCTCTCGAATTGGCCCTGTGCCTCCTTTGGGAGGTTCCTGGGATCATCGGTGAGCCAGATGGTCCCGTTCTTGTCGACCCATTTATAGATATCTGCGTACCCGGGAGAGGCTAACAGGAGAAGACATACACAGGCGGTCATCGCTACGGCAATTACGAATGGAAGAGATCTCATCATCCTTCCCTCCTTCCTCCCGTTATTATAGCACAATACCAGACACCTGGAGATAAAATAAAAGCACTTGTTCGGTGCTCCAGATCAAAGCCGAATGGAAAACGATTCACACTGAGCCTGAGGCTGTCGCAACGGTTTTTACGGGTGTTTGCAAATCATGTTGAGAACGGCCTGCCGCCCCTCCTCTCGAACGGCCTTAAGGGCTCGCTCCAGGGCAGGTCTGACCTCAGGCGCCTTTTCCACACGCTCGCCGTACCCTCCACTGGCGGTGGCCACAACTTCAAAATGGGGAGAGGGGATCAGTTCAGTCAGCGGAAAATTCTTTTTTTTCGCGGCCCACCCCCTGGGATACATCCTCAGATTGGCATGTCGTACGGCGTTCCACCCCTGGTTGTTAAAGATCACGATGAGCGTCGGTATTCCCAACGCCTGAGACACCAGATGACAGGCAGTCGGGTTGCCAAAAATGTAGCTTCCATCACCGAGGGCAGAAATCACCAACCTATTTGCGGCGCCCAGCCCAGCACCGATGGACGCTCCCAACCCCCAGCCGAGACCGCCAGCGGCTCCGCTTCCGAAGAAAGTACCCGGTCGCACGAATTTCACCTGGGTGAGGGCGAGGTTGTACTCATTCACAATGATGGTCTCGTCATCTTTGATCTCATCGATACAATACGAAATCCAAAGGGGATCCAGCGGAGAATCGTCCTTTACACGCTCCAGCGCCTCCCTCCAGACGATCCGCTCCTCATCGTGGATGGCTTGCATGCTCTTGAACCGCTCCTCTATTCGCCTCTGAGCCTTTTTGCGATGGGGTGAGAGTGCTTCGCCGAGGATGGGGATCGCGACATTGGGATCCGCCCGGATCACGATGTCACCGGGGAAGCTTCGAATCGGGTAGTTCTGGTAGATGGGATCGATACCCATTTGGATGACCTGGGTTCCATCCCGCGGCTTTTTTACACTGGGATACCACGGCACATCGCTTTCGAGGACAAGAATGACATCCGCCTTGTCGAGGAAGGGCTTGGGATTGAAGCCGAGGTGCATGGGATGTTGGGTGGGAAAACACATGTACCTCGGGTTGAAAACCACGACCGGGATGGCGTAACTCTCCGCCAGAGTCACCAGGTGTCCCACGGTCTCAGGATTGCGTCCGACACTCGTCGTGATGATCAGCGGATGCTCCGCTGCTGCGAGCATTGCTGCCGCGGATTCGATCGACTGCGGGTCTGGATGGGGAACACTGCTCAGATCACGCCGCGGCGCCAGGGACATCGTAAACTCGGCTTGCGGTTCAGCCAGTACCTCGCGAGGGAGCGTCAAATAGACAGGGCCTCGCGGTTCGGTCATGGCGATCTCCAGGGCCCGATCGACCACGGCTTCGAGTTGGGTGACGTTACGAAGCTCGTAATCCCACTTCACATACTCCCGCACCATGCCGGCCTGGTCGAATGCTTCCTGCCCCCAATGGATATAAAGGTCGCGAGTTCCTGGGAGTCCTTCCTCAGTTAGCGGCGTTCGCCCAGCCGTGATGATTATGGGAACATTATCGCGGGCTGCATTGATGATCCCATTGATGGCGTTTGCGGTACCAACGTTGACGTGAACCATAACGACCTGGGGCTTCCCCGTGACCATGTAGTATCCGTGCGCCATCGCGACCGCCGCGTTCTCATGAGGGACGGTAACGGGCGTCGGCGTACTCTCCCCTTGCTCGGTCCGCCACGCGAAAGCGTCGATCAGGGGGGCAAAATCCGTCCCTGCGTTTGCAAAGAAGTACTCGATCCCACGTCGCGCGAGGAGCTCCAAGTATGCCTGGGCAGTCGTTTCTACGGGGACGGCTTTACGATCCATTAGAATTATCCTTCCTTTCGGGTGAGTCTCCGGGGTCCTGTGAGAACTCCCATTTCACGTGGATCCTTCGGCACGTTTGAGAAGCTCTTCACGGATTTTCACCATGGCAAGGGTGTCTTGCCGAGAGTACTCCAAGAGGGATCCTCGGATCCTGGCTTTCTCCTCCGCTTGTGTTTCTGGATCGATCATGCGGAGATACTCCAGTCCGGCCTGTGCTCCCTCCTGAATGGACAAGGCTTTATAAGACATTGAAGGCACGAGGGCAGGGAGAACATCTTTGATCGAAAAGGACCCGTGAAATTCAGGATGATAATAGCCCCTGCGGATTTCTGTATGAAGGTCTCGGCAGCGGCTCCTCAATGCCTCCAATTGATCCCGGTATTGTGGCAGATGGTCGGCAAGGTCGGCAATCACCTGACTCTCATAGTTACTGTAGGTGCAGATACTCCCCTCTTTGCCCAAGGCTTCGAGGAGCGTTTGAGCCAATTCCTCCCTTGGATCCTTGTCTTCACTGCACAGATAGGCTCTATGAGTCAGCGTTCCATCTTCAGAAAGCGCATGGTCTGACCACTGGAAGGGAATCGTTTGATAGGGACGGGTATTCGCATATCGAGGAATCGGCGGAGCGACGGTCTCGAAGTCCACGAAATGAATAGGATATTCATAGGCCCCTAATGCCGCTCGGAGGTCGGTCTCTACATGCTCGGCATTTTTGATCACACACTCCCTAATCCTCGCTTGCAGTGCCGACATCTCCAGGGATTCAGGGATATCTCGAATGTCGAAGATCCCCTTCATGGCGAAATACTCGAGTTGGTCTCGCCGCAGTCCCCAGAGCTCCTCGACCCAGTGATCGGGCAAGTTCTTCCGACAATGACCGAAGAATTCGCATGAATAGGGTTTATAACAATGCTTCGAGACATCCACCTTCGGGGGAGCCGTCTCCCGGAGGAGGGCTTTCAGATCTTCAAGCTTGGATGCGATTTCCGGTTGGATTGTGACCACGCGATCCTTAAGGTCACTGAAAGTAAAGAGTCGCATCAAATCCAGTTTGCGCCCTTCATAAACGTATTCCCTGTTCAAATGGAGGATTCCGGCCTGGCCGACATTGAGACCGATGCCACGTAAGACATGGTACTGGACGGCCACATCGTAGACGTTCTCCTCCTTGACGGATGTCCCCGATTTGACCTCAACGAGATTCCACGACTCACCATGGAACCTTTCGAGAACATCAACCCGGATTCGAATTCCGTCGAACGTGAAGGCGGCCTCGTAGATCGCAGGTGTCATTGGGCCGCTCAAGGCCTCCCTTGTGGCTCGCACCGCATCGTCATGGTGAAAGTGGTTCTGCCCAATGAGGGCTCCTCCAGGATACCGCTGCCGAGCCAACTCCCCTACCCTCTGGCCCATGGAGAATAAGGCCTTTTGGCTCGGCGTGAGTGGAGCGGCTAAATCCGGCTCGTAGCACACATACCAAAGACGGAGTGGGCACTGCAGTCCCGCAAGAAACTTGGACTTGGAAAGGAGAGGGATGACCATTTGTCTGTTGGTTCCTATGGCCCCGATTGATAGTAACCGTGGTAAGGATCTTCAATACTCACCATAATCCTCGTTTCATCCGAGGTGACCACATAGTTCAAGAGATTCGATACCATAAGGTATGCCCTCACGGTCCCATCCTGATCGCTGATGGTTAGGGTCCTGTGACCCTTGATCCGGCCTTCGAATTCATCCAAATAGTTTTGAGGAGAATCGAGACCGGTCTTCTTGATGAAGGAGCCCGGTTTCATGAACACCTCTATACCATCATGAGGGACATCAAATAGCACCGCAAAGGACCCTCCAGTCGGACCGCTGAAAACCGTGACATCGTACGTTTGATCTGGAACCGATGACGTCCCAGCGAATGTGTGAACCCTGGAGCTCTGGCATGCCCCCAGGGCGATCGACGCCAGCATCGCCAGGATGAGAAAGAGACGCTTCTTCATTTCCTCACGCTCCCTATTGAGTCCTCCGATAAGATTTAGCAGCCCTTGGTGCGGGCTTCCACCCCCCACTTCCTTTTGAGGCCTTCCAAATCGTGACGCGAAGAGGGCTCGGAAAGGGGCTACCCAAATCATAACGAAAATATGCCCGCTTCACAATTGCTGCGAATTGTGCCTCCCATTTGCTTCCGCAGGAGAGAACACCCCTCTGGGCTCAAGACATCGCAAAACCTCACGGATATCACCACCGGGTGGGATAACAAGAGAGAGTCGATTCCTGAAATCTCCTCGTCCTAGGCTTTTTTTCCAAGAGCCTTATCGAGATTATAGGCGGCGCTGATCAGCGCCAGGTGGGTGAAGGCCTGTGGGAAATTCCCCAGCGCCTCTCCACGGCGGCCGGTCTCCTCGGCGTAAAGTCCCAGGTGATTCGCGTAGCCCAACATCTGTTCGAACACGAGCCGGGCCTCGTCCAGACGCGCAGAATCAATCCGACCTGCTCGTGTCAGGGCCTCAACGAGCCAGAAGGTGCAGATGTTGAAAGTTCCCTCTTCTCCTCCAACCCCATCGGGGGTCTCTTCCGGGTTGTACCGATAAACCAGACTGTTGGAGACGAGCCCACCATTCTCGGGTGATTGGTTGATGGCGTCCAGGGTCTTCAGCATTCTCGGGTCTGTCGGGGAGAGAAAGAAGACCAGCGGCATCATCAGGTTTGATGCATCCAGGGATTTGCTGCCATAATGCTGCACAAAGGCCTTGCGCTCCGTATTCCACCCCTGGGTCATGATCTCCTCGTAGATTTGATCTCGGGCTTTCAACCATCGGTCCCGGTCTGCGGGAAAGGAGCGTTTGTCTGCCAGGCGTATTGCACGGTCAAGCGCGACCCAGCACATGAGCTTCGAATAGACAAAGTGCTGCTGTCCGCCGCGAACTTCCCAAATACCCTCGTCTTTTCTCTTCCAGTTATCACCCACCCAGTTGACCAGACGCCTCAGGTGCGTCCAGAGCTCATGCGAAATCGGGCTCCCATACTTGTTGAAGAGGTATACCGAATCCATCAGCTCACCGTAAATGTCCAACTGGAGTTGGTTGTAAGCGCCATTACCGATCCGTACCGGACGGGAGCCCTTGTAGCCTTCAAGGTGATCCAAGGTCTCTTCTGAAAGGGTATGCTCCCCCTCAATGCCGTACATGATTTGTAGAGAGCCGTCTGGACTGAGCTCATTGCAGCGAGCCTCGAGCCACTGCATGAAGCGAGCGGCCTCATCCGTTAGGCCGATGCGAAGCAGGCCATAGAGCGTGAAGGCGGCATCCCGAATCCAGGTGTACCGGTAATCCCAGTTGCGCCCTCTCCCGATCGCTTCCGGAAGGCTGCAGGTGGGAGCCGCAACGATCGCACCGGTCGGTTCATAGGTCAAGAGCTTCAGTGCCAAGGCGGACCGATGAACCGTTTCCCTCCACCTCCCGGTATACGTACACTTCGATAGCCAGCGCCGCCAGAATTCAACTGTCTTGACGAAAACCTCGACGGCCTCCCGCTCGGTGAGACAGGCGGTGCAGCCGGCGCCGGACTCGATTTCCTGAAGAATGAAGATCGCCGATTGCCCCTCATGGAGCTGGAATTCGCGGACGGCGCTGTTTCCATCTTGCTTCAAAAGAACACTGGACGAGAGTCCAAGGCTAAGGTCTGAAGAGTAGAAGGAGGCCCCTTCCATTCCGATTTCGAGGGTGTGCTCATCCCGCCCGTAATTGAACGCTGGGCAGCACTCCACTCGGAATTCCATGGTTCCCCGCACCACGTTGACACGGCGGAACAACTGATGGGGGTGTTTACCTCCTGCGCCCGGTTCCGGCGCTGTCATGTAGTCCGTGATCTCACCGACGCCATCTGCTGAAAGGAAACGTGTGATGAGAACGTTCGTCTCTGGCCAGTAGAACTGCTTGTGCGTGATCTCCTCGGCTGTCGGAGAGATCTGGAATCGCCCCCCCTTCTGGTCGTCAAGGATGCCGGCAAAGACACTCGGCGAGTCAAAATGAGGAAAGCAGAACCAGTCGATGGACCCGTTCATTCCCATGAGGGCCACGGTGTGCATGTTCCCAATGATTCCGTAGTTCTCGATTGGTTGGTAAACCATGTGTATCCCTCCTCAACGTTTGGCAGCGCCTGACTCACAAACACACGGAGACCCGCTCGCTATGCAGACGTCTATCATATATGAATTCGGCCGTCCCATCAACGGAGCCCATGCCGAGGAGTTACCCTGTTTTTCAATGCAGCGTTCCCCTATGATTTGCATTTTGTTGTAAAACTCCAATCTGAGAAGTGGATTGTCTCATCCCTTCGGTCCCACGCTCTCTCGCCCGCTCCCCTTCGACTTT
>JABAOF010003739.1_pt1 | contig 12266 bp, 13 predicted proteins | sample 7062171 | NCBI WGS metagenome assembly JABAOF01 (sample SAMN14538628, study PRJNA623070) | marine sediment metagenome | biome: marine biome [ENVO:00000428]; feature: marine pelagic biome [ENVO:01000023]; material: deep marine sediment [ENVO:00002113] | place: India: Gulf of Khambhat ... | reverse complement strand
TCGCCCTCTTCTCGACATCAACGATGTGGATTGGATTATACGCCTGGCGGTCGTTCTTCACGTAGACGATCCTGTGACTGTCCGGCATCCAAGCAGGTCCCTGCTCTACATCCGGGATAATGTCCACAGCCACTACCTTCATGGCAAGTCCTTCGCCTTCCCTGGGGTCCGAACCATCAGCGGCAATCACCACGAGGGACCATACCTTCGGGTCATTCTCCTCGTTATAGTTGGTATAGAAGGCGATCTTTGTGCCATCCGGGGACCATACCGGCCTCAGGTCGTCATAGGGCCAGGTGGTCAGCGGTTGCAGGGTCCTAAAAGGGTCTTTCACATTGCCGATGAGATAAATGTCGTGATTATCGTTGCTTCCATAGGTCATCACGATTTTTTGGCCGTCCGGGGACCACTGGGGGTACAGATATGCCTTGTCCCCTCGGGTCAGCCGCCTCAGCCAATGGTTTGTAAGATCCATCAGATAGATATCCCCATGACCCGTGCGACCCGATACAAAAACCAGGTGATCGTCGACAGGGGACCAATGGGCAAGGCCGTCCTTTGCCGTATGCCGGGTGAGTCTCTTCGTCTCGTCGCTGCCGACGGAACCGAGGTAGAGATCGTAGTTTCCGCTGCCACCATTGCTCATGACTACAAAGCGATCTCCCCCAGGGGACCAACTGAGCCCTGAGTTGTAGCTCACGTCCTCGAAGACTCCAGGAAGAAAGAACTGCATCCCATCATCATCGGCTGGCTGCAAATATACTTTCTGGGCAATCGCGCCCTCCGGACTGGCGATGATGATTTCCTTCTTGTCGCCAATGCTTCGCTCGAATGCGATGAACTCCCCGGACGGGGACCACACGGGGTTCGAATCGTTGTGGCCGGGGTTAACCTCGGTTAGTTCACGGACCCACAGGGGTTCTACCACTTTCGACACCTCTGTTTCCGGCTCCCTTTCCACCGTAACGCGCTTGGGCGGTTCTTTCGCGGGCGCCGGTTCTTCCTCCGTCACAAGGGCTTCGCCTTCCTCGAGCGCTGATTCCTCTCCAATTTCAGGAGCAGTATTTTCACCGGGTTCATCTATCTCCGTCGCCCCCCCCGATTCGCCTTGTTCGGGGAGCAGCACCTCTGCAACCTTTTCCGCGGCCGTATCCTGGTCCACCACGGATGACTGCAGCTCAGCAGCCAGGCTCACGCCGGCAATGATCCCTGCTACAATAACCGTACAAGCCCACCTCCGGAATTTCACGCCGCCAACCTCCACCGCACACTAGCTCAATTCTCTTATCTGAGCCCAGTATCTCCTTGCTGCATTGCGACACTTTACAAAGCTGCTGTTTCCCTCCAGCTTTTTTGGAAAGAAATCGAAGTATTCACGCCATGCTAGATTGGCTTTCCGAAGAACCGATCTTTTCTTGGTGATCAAGAAAAGCTTATGATACGAAATAGCCCGGTAATAATAGGTGTCATGGACGGCCTCCGCATGGTCCCGAGTTGGGAAAAAGCGCACATTCTGCTTGGCTATTTTTAGTTTTTCTATCGCCCTGGCGAGATTCTGGGCAGCGGCCTTCTTGTCTTTGTGAATAAGTTGATTTCCCCTTTCATAGTAGGCATGCCCCAGATTGGTGTAAGTCACCGCGAATTGCTTATAGATTATCTGTTGGTTTTCAGGAAGCGATAACACGTTCTCAAACTCACTAATAGCGGCATCATAATCATCTTTTTCGTCCAGATACAGCTGGCCCAGCCTGTGGCGAGCGTCCGAATAATCAGGATGCCCTTTTTCAGTGCTGGCATAAGCCTGGATCGCCGCATCGATGTCGCCATTCTGTTCAGCCATCTTTCCTATTTTCAGATAATTCTTCACGAAAACAATCTTGTTTTCTCCGATGCGTTCTGTAGTTGGTTCATTGAACTCCAATACCTCTTCCCAGTCGCGGTAATCACCTCCCACCGAAAGTCTTACCTTGCGAAATCCAAAGTTCACGGGTTTCCCGTCCAGAAGAGGGGTCTTACCGATGTTGACGCCATCAACAAAAACATCCGCCTCGGAGGGCGCAGACTCGACCTTGAACAGGGCGGTGGCAACATCAAGGGTGAACTCTTTTACCTCCTTGCTTGCTTCCACGCTGATCGTCTCGCGGACCGGCTGGTAACCGTAACGGGAGAGGAGAATTTCATATTCTCGATAGAGACGCACAGGTATCTCCACCCTACCATTCGAGCGAGTAGTTCCAACCCAGGTATTATTGAGATATACATTTACCCCCCACAATGGCGTTCCATTGTGCGAAGATCCGCCTTTAGCCAGGAGAACAAAGGAATCCTTCGCAACCTCCCTTTCTTCTTCAAGGTATACCCGCCGGACGACCTTGTCCCCGACATTGATTTGCTCACCCTCATTTAAGGTGACAATCTCGGCCCAGGAGGATGTATCATCGTTCTCCGCGACAATCAGCACTCCTGCTTCACGATAGTCGTTCGCTCTGCCGGAGGTGTCCAGATCAGCGGCCATATATTTGAACTCATTACCCCGTCTGATCTTATAGTCGAGCTTTCCGAGATTGACTCTGTAGCGGTCGCCTTGAACAGCGTCAATTGTTCCTTCAAAGGGAAATTGATCTATGATGTTGTTAACAATCAATGTTACGGTGTTCTCAATGTCCTTTTTCTTTTTGACTTTGTTTATCTGGCTCAGGATTGGGTTTCCATCTGAGAAGTTGACGATGGTTTCGATCGTCATTCCCCCACCATCCTTCGTTATGCTCCCTGCGATAATCAAATCAACGGATCTGATAAGCGGCGTATTTTGCCAACCTTGGGTCGCAGCGGTTTCCATATCGAGGATTGCTCCCAACATCTCCTCCCGGAGTTTTGGCTTCGGCACCTCCACAAGGCTTGAATAAATCGATAGATTTTGGCTCAGCGATCTTTCAATCGTGCTCACGATGTCTGACAAATCCTCTTCCGGGGTGTTGTTTACATATCCATATATGCCCACCTTGAGGGGCGCTGGTTTGGTGGGATAGAAAAACCGTTGAATGCTCTGATTGCCGTCCACGTTGATCGATGTCTGCCACTGTTCAGGGATATAACCCGGCGCAGTGAGTTTGAATTGTGCCTCTTTACCCGGTTTGCCTTTATATACGTAGGTGTACATGCCTTTTGCATTGGTCTTGCCAACCTGTTTTTCATTTACATGTACGATGACATCCGGAATTCCCCTCGAAACACCATATGTCTCGGTACGGGCCGCGATAGAGACCGTTGCCTTGATGACTTTTCCCTTTGCCGCCGGCGCTTTCACTGTTGGCGTTTTTGGTGCCGGTGCCTTTGCGGCCGGTGTCTCTGCTACAGGTGCCTTTGGTGCGTCCGCTTCTGCTGCGGGTGCCTTTACTGCTGGCGCCTCTGCCACCGGCGCCTTTGCTACTTCTTTCTTCTGAGAAAGAGAGATTTCTACCCTTTCACCCGGTTCTACCCTGAACCTCTTCCGCCACGTCGTAAATCCTTTTTTGGTTACTGTAATTTTCAAGCCTCTCTTCGGCAGTACCCGGTAATTATATACGTACTCTCCATTCTCGTCCGTCTTTACATTCACTTTATCTTCAATACGGATGGAAGCACCCTGAAGTGGCTCACCATCATCGGTGACAACGAAGGCAACATACTTCGTTGCTTCCAGGTCGACTGTGAACGGGTACTTTCGCACAGCCCGGTCTTTCGGTAGCTTTACCACGAACGAATTCTTCCATGCCTCGATATCATAACCTGGGGCTTCTTTCTGAACAGCCATGAACACCTCTGCACCGGGTTGCCTCTTTACTCTCGTTGAGAAATATCCATTTTTGTCAGTGGCCCCCAGCTCGACCCCGTCTAATAGAACCGCGGCCTGGGGCGCCGGTTTGCCGTCCAGAGCCACATTCAGCTCCACGTCAATTTCTACTTGTTTCCCGGCTTCACAGGCAAAGATCAGAATCGATGAGAGCAGGATTAACCCTATTCTTATGATTTGCTTGGCCATGGTGGATACCTCCTCCAAAAATGAAAATTCGTTAAGACTATCGGCCTGGAAATAAACAGCGCCTCCCTCATGATCCGTGCGAAATATCTGATCCTGGGAACCGTCCTTTGGGAATCGGAAGAGATTGAGGCTACATTCCAGGCGGCCGAATATTTACTTCTCCGGGATTTATGATCTTATCCGCATCGGAACTGGCTCCCGCAATAGATTTACGCTTGCCTTCGGGAATCTTCTTGAGCTCGAACTCCAGCTTTTTACGGGTGCTGCGCCCTATCTCCACAGTTCGCGTTTCCGTGTCATAGCCGATTCTGGTTGCCTCCACCTTGTAGGTGCCCCGTGTTATTGCCTCCTTTTCGGACTCAAATTTTCCATCTTCATCCACGATCACCGAGTACGAGGCCTTTTCCACTTTGGCGGTGACATTAATCATGTTCACTACGGTGCCTTTCGGGCTTTCTCCAACAACGGGCTTCATATCAGGGTCCACGAGCTTAACGGTGCCGCGAATCTTTGGCGAACAAGCCGAAAGGAGCAATGCCACGGCGGCAAATAGGAATAATAGGGTGATTCTATATTTCATAGCTCTCTCCTCCCATGATGTTGAAATTGAAAGGATCTGTATCTACAATCGTCTGGGGATAGAAGGACGGCCCGTTCCTCGCTACCTGGTCTTCTTTTTTCGAGCCGAAGTTCTCTTTTTCTTTTGGGTTTTCGTTTTCGTGCTTTTTTGAGCTTTCTTGCCCTCCATCTTTTGAACTTTCATTGTCTGAGCTTTAATTTCCTTAGTAAGTCTTTTAATCCTCAGTTCAGTAGTGTCAAACTCAGCTTTGACTTTAATGCCATCAGATTCCATGCTGAGTTTCTTCGTCTTCAGATTCGCTATCTGTTTTATGTTGTTCTCCTTGTCCCCCAGATTTGAGTTGTCGATCGCCTCCACTTTTCTGATCTCTACCTCCAACTCCGCCTTCTTCTCTCTGATTTGGGCCAGTTCCATTCCATAATCCGCGTATTTCCTCTCAAGAAGCGTCCGTTCTTTTTGCAGCTCGGCAAGCTTCACTTTTTCTCCGGCGATTTCCGCTTTAGACTTAGCCTGCTGCAGATCGAACTCCGCCTCTCGGACAGGGGCTCGATTGGCCGCCGGGACCTGGGAATAGAGGCCCTCATTCGTTTTTTCTACCGAGCTTTTGGTCAGTGGAATTTTCGCCGTTGCACCTTTGAGCTTTGGGATTGACGAACATCCGATGAGAAAGGAAAGTGCCATCAGAAACGTTAAGCCCACATAAGATAACCTTTTCATGACGTTTTCCCTCCCTTGGTGACAGGTAAGATTTGAGTTTTGTGTTTCAAACCTGAAATGATCTGATGCACGAGTGCAGTGCACCCGCTATTTTCATGATTCCCCATTTATTTGCCCGCGTGGTGTGTTAGTCAGCATAGTCGGAATTTCAATCCCGCTGGCATTTATCCGAAATGCCCCCAGACAATATCTCTCACTGCCGATCTTCAAGAGAGACCTCCCGGCCCAGCATGCGCTGGCATTCGGTCAAGATGAACGAAGACAATCCATGCGAGGAAGGGTGAATCGGCGGCCGGCATTTTGGTCAGATGGGTGAATTCAAGAGGTCTAATCGAGCTTGAGGCCTTCCAGTAGCCGTGCTTCCCGAGGTCGATCAAGCTATTTTCCCCCTAATGTAAGCCCTTCCAAATGTAGCTTACTTAGTTCAATAATCCGAGTATATTTGCCACGCCAGGCGTGAAGCAAAATAGATGCCAAAATATTGTCCGGGAGGGGCACCCCCGATAAGCCACTGAAATTATAATCGGAATAAAAAACTGGAGATCCCGGGGGGATGGAGTGGCCTGGAATGGGCTGAAAAAAGTATATGAAAATCGATCAATTTTGACCTTTTTGCATATTTGCTCCACCGAGGGCTGGCCAATGAGGACTCGATGAACCCGCAGGGATCAATTTACGAGAAAAATTCACTACTTACTGAATAGAGAGACAGTGCTATTGGAGGCATGTGAAACCCTGGAATATTGGATGAAATTGAGCCAGCGATTACATTTGGTTCAGATGTGGTGATACATCCTGGCAGGGTATTATCCTCCCCTGAGCTTGGTGTTTACCGTGAATTGATGGAACCTCATCTCAGGAAGAAGAGAAAAAGGTGGTTTGCGAAAACGGTGAGGTAGAAGAAGAAGATNNAAAAGGCCCAGCGCGGTTAAGATATATTTTATGGCGAAGAAGTAGATGTTTCCATAGCCAATCAGGAAATCCATGAAGGGGTTGATTTCCCGGGCTCCTCTTTCAACATGGAAGATGGTGAAGTAGGCATCAAAGATGGAAAGCAAGATAATGAGGAGAAGGGTAAGAAGTAAATAATGCCCATACAGATCGACATACATATGGGTTTTGCGATCCGTCCGCCTCCGAATGGACCGACGACGACCGAGGAGCATATATTTACTGAATGGTTTCGTTGGTTTTTGGCGTCGATCCCTTACTCTTCGTTTATCTTTTTCGGACCTGGTCATTCTTCACCCTCGCATGCCTCCTAGCAAAAACGATTCCAGCATATCTGAAGTTGTGAGGCATAACCATCCATGCCGTGTGAAACGTGGTCGTCCGCCTTCTCACTTCCAGTAAATTTTGCCAAGCTTTTTCAAGGATAAGAATATTGAGGAGATATGTAGTGCGTGGAAAATATCACCCTCCTCAATCAATTTAACGGCCCTCCGTAGAGGTGTCAAAACGACATCAATCTGTTCCGTATCATCGAGCTGCGGAGTAGCAGCAAGGGTTGCATCTATAGCCAAGAAACAATGGGTTAGGTTGGTATGATTAGCTGGATTTGCCGAAATTCTGCCCGTCTCAATGAAATTCTCACTGATATCCCCTGCTTCTTCTAACAAATCCCGCCTTGCCGCCTGAATAGGTGATGTGTCGTTTTCCGTAATGATCCCACACGGTAATTCCAAAACAGTCTTTCAAATACCGTGACGGTATTGTTTTACCAATATAACCTCTTCTTTGTTTGTCAAGGCAACAATATTTACCCATTCGGGAAACTCGAATACATAATACGGTTCAACCAATCGGCCGTTTGGCATCTGACACCTGTCAGCTCGCAAAGCGAGCCACTCGTCCTTGACGATGTATTTGGATTCCAAAATGTCCCAATCATACCTACTCATTTTGGCAGCCCCCATTCTGTTTTGCCTTTTAGAGGTTCCAGACGATAGTGTATAACGAAATTATCCTAACCGAAACCGTGTAAGATGAAAAGCACGGTCAAGGGAAAAAGGATGCAAAAATAAAGAAGCAGAGGGTGCTATGTTAAGCCAGTTACGCACTATTATCCGACGCTGGCAGGTTGCAATCCCTCCCATCATTCCTCAAGGATGGCGGAAGGGGAGCAACATTGCACTCGGCGAGTGATTCCCAATCTGAAGGGAAGAAATAGGAACCCGATACAGAAGGATCGTCTTTTTGCGGAGACGCAGAAAAGCCAGAGTGGAACGACTATACGTTTATTTCATTATCTTGGAATTGGGATATTTCTTAATCCACTTACTCCACTTGGTGTCCTCGGAGGGAATTTGGAGGAGCCATCTCTTGAAGTATTTCCCCTGGATACTCATGAGGCCCTTTCTATAAGGATACCAGAGGCTACTCGTCTCTCTGTCGTATAACACGAAGGTGTTGTTATAGGTCCAACCGGAGGGTACAAGGGTTAACGTTTGACCGTCTATCTGGCGGCTGTACACAGCCGCTAAATCGACGAGGGGTCAGTAACCCACCGCGATTGGTTTTGATCCTATCTCGCTATTGGCGATTTCGTGGCCCCGGAGTCGCGGGATTGAATAGGCTTGTACCTGAGAATCATTTTCAACCCCGAGAACGCGAAGGTTCTCCGGAACATGACCGATATCATCACTCAGAAAGGTATCGTCCAGAGGGGTAAAGGCGTTCCTCCCCAATCCAAACTGAAACCCCTCGGGCTTAAACCCGATCGACTCGGCCTGGGTCACGTCCCAACGCTCCCCCGTACCGTCTACAATATACGTCTTGCCGCCTTCCCTCATAACGCGGGAAAAAGCCCGATTATCCCCCATCCAAAAGATAACCGTAAGGATGATCATAAAAGAAGAGAATGGTCTTTTAAACACAGTTCCCTCTTGCCCTTTCAGGCTGGGCCTTATCGTTTATAGTGTCTTAAGAAACGCCAGCAAGGCCTCAACCTCTTCCTCCGACAGATCAGCAAAGGGTGGCATAGCACGGAATGGTGTCTTCAGCTGCTTTCGGACATTATCCTCCGTTACGGCCCGGCCACTCGTCGGGAGTTTATCCCGTTTGAAAAGGTTCTTGAACCCTGGGCCGATCTTAGTGTCTATTCTATCCGCGTAGTGACAATCAGCGCAGGCCTTTTCACCAAAAAGGCGGGCGCCCTCCCGGGCGAACCCCTCCTGCAAATCCGCGGTAATCTGGAAGGGACTTACTCCACGCATAGTGAAATAGTAGCCGGCGGAGGTCGCCGTTGTGGTCAATATTAATATAAAAACGCCGAGGCCTATTGGGACCGCCATAGCGTAATACTTTTTGTAGAACCGGACGAGTGTAATCTTGAGGCAGAGGAGGAAAAAGGTTGCCACGGCAAAAAGGCCATGAAGGGCCCCCCTAGCAGGAAGATTCTGCCCCATTCCTCTCATAATCTTTATGCAATAGTAGGAAATGAAAAGGAAAAGGAGGATGAAAACATAGCCACTCACTCGGTGGATTATGAGCAACTTTTTTGGATTAAACCGCTTTTCCCCCGCTCGACCCAGAAGCTCCAGTATGACCACCAGGTTGACAGTGGCTAACCCGGTCAAAATCAATGCGAGAATAGATTTCGTTAAGAAGATCACTGCCACAAACTCATCATTCTCTGGAATGGTCTTTTCTGAATTAGACTCACGAGGCGTTCTTCCTTTCAATCACATAATAGAATCGAGATGGAAGAGTCAGCCAACCTCAAGACCTGGTGAATCGACGTTGTGTAACGAACTGACCTACTTTTGGGCTGAAGCGGTCCGTTGATATTTCCTTTTCTCAATCCAATGAAAAGAACACCCCCCGCTCATCCCATCACAGAAGTAATAGAAGAACCGTCAAGCCCACGAATCTCTCATCTGCCCTCCATAAATTGCCCTGGCTCTCGGTTGGCCCTTGAGTTTCTTGATTGCTTTATGCTCAATCTGCCGGACCCGTTCCCGGGATATACCAAAGCGCTTTCCAACCTCTTCCAATGTATAGCTTTTGGGCTGGCCGATACCGAAGCGGAGGCGCAGAATCTCCCCCTCCCTCGGATTGAGAAGAGAAAGGAGATCCCTGGTTTTTCTGACCTGATCCATACACTCGAGTAATTCCTCAACCAAACTCAAAGTTTCCTCGCTTCCGATAAAATCCTCTAGCTTACCATCTTCTCCCACCTGAGTTTCCAAGGAGACCGGCTCCTGAATCAGGTCCATGACCTTCTGAACATTGGTTACATCTATCCCCGCCTCTCTAGCGATTTCCTCAGGATGGGGTTCCCTGCCCCGCTCTTTGGTTATCTGATGAAAGGCCTTGGAAACTTTACTCTTCATCTCCAACAGGTGGTTCGGGATCCGTATGGTCCTGGATTTGTCAGACAGGGCTCTGGTAATGGCCTGCCTAATCCACCAGACGGCATACGTGCTAAACTTGAACCCCTTTCGGTAGTCATACTTTGTAACAGCCCTCATTAACCCCAAGTTTCCTTCTTGAAGGAGATCGAGGAAAGGAAGCCCTCTGTTGGCATAGTCTTTGGCAATTCTGACGACAAGCCTCAAGTTAGCCTGAATCATCTCCGCCTTTGCTTCCCGCACATCGGCCTCTGTTTTTTTCAGCTCTGTCAGCAGATCTCGAAACCCGTTCCCGTTATCCCCAGAATACTTGGTTAGTTCCTCCAGCCTTCGAACCATCTTGCTAGTGATCACTTCCCTGGGTCGAGCAACATCCCAGGAGTTGATCTCGACATCCTCCAATGCGTGGTCCAAAGGGTCGACTTCCCTTAGAGCAGCAGAAAAGCGCAGAAGGAGAATGCGAATTCTCTGCTCACCAAGCCGAATACGCTTGGCCAGTTCAGTCTCCTTCTCCCTCGTAAGTAGAGGAACTTTGTTCATCTCTTTCAGATAAATCGCGGCGATGTTCGCATCACGCTCACGTACATCCTTCTGGTCGACCTCTTTAGCTCCCTTGTCAGTCACATGAAGATCGCCCTCCGCTTCTTCCCGAAAGGCAGTAAGTTCTGTCAATTGCCCCCAAAGTGTCAATTCAGTTGCCATAAGCCATCACCTCCTGTTCAGGGCTTCTCCGCTTCTCCATTCCCTTCTCGCCCTCTATTGATCGAAGTCGTCTTTGAACTTGATTGAAGGATCCCTGGGTTTCACCCGAGAGCCCAACTCTACCCTCGTGTTAGTTTCAAATATACATATCCAAGAGAAAGGTCATTCGGAGGGATTGAGAAGTGAGAAAACGGATTACATCGGAAATGACCTATCCAGGACCGCCTTTGTCAATGAAATCACAAGAACTTTTTCATCTTCGGTTAAGTCCGGAAACCAATTTCTCAGCATTCTCTCCTCAAAATACTCTCTTCCTCTTCCGCTCTTCTTAATCTCCTCAGGGAGAATATCCAGCAGTATTTCAGCTAATATTTCCCCGATTTCCATTTCCTTTTTCATATCAGTCGAAAATTAGTTCGGATGGAGCTTATTCATGTGCTTCTTTTTTGTCGATAAGGTTATTAATAATGGCAGAGAAAGTATATGGGGTTGATTCCCCATTTTAGGCGCCAAATTGCCCTATTTTTTGGGCTCCTACTATGTACTGTTGGATCGAGAAATGTAACCCAGGCAGCATGGATATTGTGCCCTCGGTTTAGGACTTCCCCCCCCTGTCTGGATCATGAGGGTCAGGACCTTTCTGGGTTAGTATGGATTGGACTAATTCCACAACTTCCTCGGTCGAGGTGCTCTTTGGAAGGAAGTAATTAGCTCCGCATTGATCCGCACCCTTTCGGTGTTCAGGTGAATCATAATAGGTAAGAATAATAATGATAATCTCGGGATGTTTCTTTTTTACTTTTTGGGTCACTTGAAGACCACTTTCCCCGGGCAATTTGATGTCCATGAAGATGATGTCAGGAAGGAAGGCATCGATCTTTTGTAATGCCTCATCACCATCCTCCGCTTCCTCAACGACCATAGAGGGAAATCGGGTATCCAGGAGCTCCTTGAGTGATTGCCGAAAGGTGGCGCTGTCCTCGACGATCAACGTTTTAAACATGACCGTGTTTCCCATGCTCCAAATGATCAGGTTCGTTTTTCTGAGATCAAAAAGTGTGAGGAACCTGTGCAATTATCTTTACTAATGATCATAGGCGTGGTAAATAGGGTGTATACTGTATAAGGTCCAATATTTGACGGTATTTTTTATAGTGGTAGAGGGGGGTGCGTGACGGCATGGGAGAAAANNTCATAGCCGAAGACCATACGATTCTCAGGGAGGGGCTCAGGGCATTGATCTCCTCGGATCCTGATTTTGTCGTTGTAGGCGAGGCAGAAGACGGCCGCGATGCTATCCGATCCGCGGAGAAACTCATGCCCGACCTCGTCTTAATAGACCTTTCCATGCCGAGAATGAATGGTATGGAGGCTATTGGGGAGATCAAGAAGCGATGTCCAGCGACAAGGGTGTTAGCCTTGACGGTCCACAGAACCGAGGAATACATTCTCGCTACCCTTCGGGCCGGCGCTGACGGCTATGTATTGAAAGATGCCACCCACGCTGAACTGTTGATAGCAATAAAGAGTGTTTTAATGGGGAAGCCTTATCTTAGTCCTGGAGTTTCAGAAAGGGTGATAGAGGGATACTTGGAGGGGAAAAAAACCTTAAGATCAGACTCTCCATGGGATACCCTTACTCAACGAGAGCGAGAGGTGCTGAAGCTCATTGCCGAGGGATATAAGAACAGAGAGATTGCCGATTACCTCTATATCAGCGTAAAAACCGTGGAGAAACACCGGGCCAACCTCATGAGGAAGTTGGACCTCCATAATGCCTCTGCCCTAACGGCTTTTGCCGTGGAAAAAGGGTTGGTTACCAGGTAAATATCAATTGAGAGTTAAGAATGAAGAGTGGAGGGTAAAGAGTTACAAAAATGGATATCCTCGAACG
>JABAOF010021840.1_pt2 | contig 12274 bp, 12 predicted proteins | sample 7062171 | NCBI WGS metagenome assembly JABAOF01 (sample SAMN14538628, study PRJNA623070) | marine sediment metagenome | biome: marine biome [ENVO:00000428]; feature: marine pelagic biome [ENVO:01000023]; material: deep marine sediment [ENVO:00002113] | place: India: Gulf of Khambhat ... | reverse complement strand
CATGCTTTCTTCCCTCCTGTACTTGCACGCAGCAGTGAGGCATGCTTGTATTTCACCAGATACATTCGAATTCATTTGGTAATATTATCATTTTAATAATATTATAATAAGCAAAAAAAATTTGTCAATGTCCTCATGACAAATTCGGACAACCCCAGCTCTTGGCCCTAGGCTCTTTTCGCGCTCTTTTCCCTTTGCCGGTCAGCCAGGTCCTGTAAGGTCATAGACTCCAACACCTTGTCAGACGCTTGCTTCATCTCCAGCCAGACATCCCGAGCCGCACATACGTCACTTTGCGGGCATGCTCTAGGCTCATCCACACAGTCAACTGGCGCGAGTGAACCTTCTGTAGCCTGGATAATCTCACTGAGCCTTACTTCTGCTGGTGGCCGGGTCAGTACAAACCCCCCACGTGCGCCAGGAATCCCCCGGACTAACCCGGCTGCCCTAAGGGGAATAAATAGCTGCTCGAGATACCTCGCGGAAATCCTTTGCCTCCCTGATATGTCTTTGACCATTATCGGGCCTTGTCCAGAGTGCAGGGCCAGGTCAAGCATTGCCCTGACCGAATACCTTCCTTTAGTAGAAAGCCTCACTTTACGTTACTAATGTTATTGTTTTTCTAATATTATTTTTCAGGGGGAATTTGTCAAGGTCATGGCAAAAGGGCAGTGCTTGAGGGCTTTTTCCTTGACACACAATCCTACTGAGAGCTCTTCCTAGATATTCTCTTGAGAAATGGATGCGCCCTCTCAACACATTGCCACATGTTATGAGAAGACAAATAAAGGGCTGCCTTTTACGTCTTTGTTTTTCCTTCGCAGAGCAATAGGTGTTCTAACGGGTAGAGGTGAGTGGCTGAAAAAGAAACGTAGCTGATTTGCCAGCCCGTCTTCAGCCGATCGTTATCTGAAATTCATATCCAAACGTTATCCTCTGCAGTCAAATCACCACCAGCGTCTCCAGTATTGATAGTACCTGCAGGTTCTACAAGCATTATCTTACATTCTTCTTGTGCGTACGGTTTATGCTCCATTCCTTTAGGGACAACAAACATTTCTCCAGCCTTCAACTCGACCCTTCCATCACGCAGATTGATGGACATCTCTCCATCAAGGGTTATGAAAACCTCATCTGTATCAGCATGGCTATGCCAGACGAAGTCGCCCTGAAGCTTCACTAACTTGAAATGGTAGTCGTTCATTTGGGCAATGATCTTAGGTGACCAAAGATCAGAGAATTTGGCGAGTTTTTCTTGAAGATTGATGGCCTTATAGTCCATACTCTATTTCTCCATATATCTTTCAGATAACAATTAGTATGCAGAAGGATTTCTGCATAGTTCAATATGCTTTGTCTTTTGCAGAATTCCTTAGAAGCTTGCTTTACCAGCGCCGGCCTTCAGGACCACTGTCAAATACCTCGGGGTCCTGGCGGATTTCTTTAGCGAGGGGGTGATTCTTTCGGAAGTAGGATGTGCAATTTCATACGGGAGTAACAATTCGCGATTCAAGGCCTGATCCCAAATAGATTCTCTGGATCCAGTTATGAGTCAAGAGCAGGTCTGACCCATTTGTCAAGACTTCCTAAAGCTGAAAAAGGCCTGCCGCTTTCAGGATTGATAGTAGTAATCGAGCCCGAGGTGGGTAATTTGCCCCTCTCCCATGAGATAGCGGAGTGTGTTTTTCAGCTTCATTAACTGAATGAAGAGATCGTGTTCGGAATAGAGGTTAGGTGCGCATTGTGGACTCTTGAAATAGAAAGAGAGCCATTCCTGGATGCCGGTCATCGCAGCCCGCTGTGCCAGATCCATGAAAAGCACCAGGTCCAGCACGAGAGGTGCCGCCAGGATGCTATCCCTGCACAGAAAATCCACCTTAATCTGCATCGGATATCCCAGCCAGCCGAAGATATCAATGCAGTCCCAACCTTCTTTTTCGTCTCCTCGGGGCGGGTAATAGCTGATGGCAACCTTATGGTGGAAGTCCCCGTATAGCTCGGGGTAGGTGCCTGGTTGCAGGATGGTCTCAAGGGCAGCGAGCTTGCTCTCCTCCTTCGTCTTGAAAGAATCCTTATCNNATAGCTTGCTCTCCTCTTTCGTCTTGAAGGAATCTTTATCGTCCAGGACCAGGCCATCCCGGTTGCCGAGAATGTTTGTGGAATACCACCCTGTGAGACCCAGCATGCGAGCTTTGAGTCCTGGAGCCAGAATGGTTTTCATCAAGGTCTGCCCTGTCTTAAAATCCTTTCCGGCAATAGCAACCTGTTGCTTTTCCGCTAGTTCCTCCATGGCAGGGATATCCACCGTAAGATTTGGAGCACCGTTTATATAGGGGATCCCACTGGTTAGAGCAGCATACGCGTAAAGCATGCTCGGTGAAATGCTTGGGTCGTTTTTTTCCAGACCCTCCTCGAAGCTCCTGAGCGAATTGTGAACATCTGTAGGTTCTAGATACGCCTCTGTACTCCCACACCAGAGCATGACGCAACGCGAGACCCCATTTTCTTGCCTGAAGGTGTCGATATCAGCCCTGATGCTCTCAGCGAGCTCTAAATAAGAGGTCTCTGGCTTCACATTGGAGCCATCTAAGTTCCTGACAAATGCCTGGTTGAAAACCGCCGGCCAGGGCTGTAATTTTTCGAGAAAGGAACGAGCCGGCTCAAGGTCTTCGCTTTTTAGAACTTTGGCGTGAAGAGCTGCCTCGTAACAATTATCAGAAAAGATATCCCACCCCCCGAACACCAGATCATCCAGGCGAGCCAGTGGCACAAAATCCCTAATACAGGGAGTGCGGTATTCATATCTCTTACCCAGCCGTATGGTTCCCATTTGTGTCAGCGAACCGATAGGACGGGCCAGGCCTCGGCGCACTGCCTCTACCCCTGCTAAAAAGGTGGTGCTGACCGCTCCCCCTATGCCAGGAATAAGAACACCCAGCTTGCCTTCTGCCTTGTGGATCTCTTCCTCCCGTCTCATGTCGTCCTCAGTTGGTGGTTATTATTTTGTCGCCTAATCTCAGGTGAAAAGAAGTATATTGGAGACAGTCCCGGAAAGCAATATGATTGCGTGCGTACTAAACATCTGATCATCGGCGCTCTTTCCCGTCATAAAGAATTTCTGAATCCTCAGAGCCATTTGGTCTGGGCTGTTCTTTATTGAGTACTCACCAGAAGCCCTTTGTAATGGGGCTTTGGGCAGCAAGCTGTTGAGGTCTGGCCCCTTCTTATAGAAATACCGAACCGAGATCCTAAACACCCAGCAAGCTTATTCTGAGATCATCGTCTTCTATCAACTCTCGGGTCGAACCCTCGTATTCGATGATTCCGTTATTGATAACATAGGCCCTTTCACCCAGTGAAAGAGCTACTTCTGCGTTTTGTTCTACTAGGAGGATAGTGGTATCTTTTTTAAGCCCTTTGATGACCTTCCAGAGGGTTTCCACAATAGTCGGTGCGAGTCCCTCAAAGGGTTCATCCAGCATCAAAATCTGTCCGTTCCCCATGAGTGCTCGGGCTATGGCCAGCATCTGGAGCTCGCCACCGCTCAGGTTTTCTCCTCGCCGGTCTTTGAGCCGAGCCAGCGGGGGAAATATCTCAAAAGCCGTTTCTGGCCTCCAAGATATTCCGTTTGGCCTTTTCTTCGTCTGTAGGAATGCGATGTTGAGATTCTCCTCAACAGTGAGATTGGGAAAAATTCGTCTGCCCTGAGGCGATAGGTGTATGCCCATCCGCGATATAATCTCCGGCTTATTCCCCGCGATGTTCTGGCCCATGTAGAATATATCTCCATCTTGCGGGGGAACATTTCCCATTATGGAATGGAGTGTAGTGGTCTTTCCGGCACCATTCCTGCCTAAAAAGCACACAAGCTCGCCCTTATGAATCTTAAGGGAAACATCATGAAGGATATGGCTCTTTCCATAAAAGGCATTTATCTTGACTACATCCAGTATGGGGGCTTCTACCGGTTCGGCACCCGCAGGGGTTGGTGCTTTTTTCAGCTCAAAGCCTCCGATGTATGCGTTTTGTACCAAGGGATTCGCCTTGACCTCTTCAGGTTTTCCTTCGGCTATCACTTCTCCTTGGTGCAGGACCGTTATTNNAAGACCTGATCTACGTCGTGGTCTATGAGGATGATGGTGTATTTTCCCGCTAGCGACCTGACCAATTTTGCTATTTTGACCCTCTCTCCCGCGGCGAGTCCCGCCAGAGGTTCGTCCAGCATAAGAATTTCTGGCTCAGTAGCAAGAGTTATGGCTATTTCCAGAAGCCGCTGATCTCCGTGAGACAGGTTAGAGGCCAGTTGCTTGCGCAGAGAGCTCAAGCCAACCTGGTCCATAACCCCCTCGGCTTTCCGGTTTATATCTTCCAGGTTATCGGTATCCTTTAGGAGCGAAAATTTGTGGCGCGTCATTGCCTGCACAGCGATGCGGATATTTTCGAAGACCGTGAGGTCCTTAAAGATACTAATAATCTGGAAAGACCTGGCTATGCCGTGACCGGCTATGTCGTGTGCTGGATGCCCTGTTATATCTTTTCCTTTAAAGAGCACGTTCCCTGAATCCATGGGTAAGACACCTGTGAGAACGTTGAAAAGGGTCGTCTTTCCTGCGCCATTGGGTCCGATGATGGAGCGGAGTTCCCCTCTTTGCACGGAAAGGCTCATATTCTTTACGGCAATCAGAGCACCAAAACGCTTGGTCACACCATCTATGCGGAATATCTCCTCATGTGATAATGGAGCCTTTGGTTTTACTGCGGTTTGAACCTCTTCTTTTTCTCGACAATCGAAATTACCAGAAACTGCCTTTGATTGGGTAACGTGCGCGTTAGCTGAAGCGTTTCCCTTCTTAAAATATCCCACGATATGCTGAATAATTCCCATGATCCCGTTGGGAGAAAAGAGGATGAAGGCCATGAACATCATCCCGAAAAATACCATCCAGTTCTTTGTTATGGATGACAGCAAATCTTTAAACAAAACAAAAACCGCTCCACCCATTACGGGCCCAAAGAAGTTCCTCATGCCGCCGACTATGGTCATGGCCACGATATCGCCGGAAAAGAGGACAAAAAATACCTCGGGAAAGGCAAAGTACAAGAGGATGGCGTACAAACTACCGCCGACCCCGCAAAAGAACGCGGATATGATAAAGGCAATGTGCTTGTACCTTTTTGTGTTATATCCCACACAGGACGCCCTAACCTCATTATCCCTTACGGCCTGAAGAACGCGGCCGAACGGTGCACCCAGGATCCTCTTTACTAGGATCGTGCATGCAATCATGACCGTCAGCGTGAAATAGTAAAAGGTATAGTCGTTGTTTAAGTCCAGACCGAGAAAATTGTCAGGACGGGAGATTCCGGAGAGGCCATTCTCGCCGCCGGTTAAAGATGTCCAGCGGAAGCATACGTAGAAAAAGAGTTGCGTGAAGGCCAAGGTCAGCAAAGCGAAGTAGACCCCTCTTTTTCTCATGACAAGGTACCCCACTACGACGCCCACGAAAGTCGGCATGAGGGTGCCCAACAAGATGGGAATTACCAGGGAATCATTGAAGAAATGAATCTGAAATAAGGACGTGGCATACGCCCCCAATCCCACAAACATGCCGTGTCCGAAGGATAGGAGTCCCGTATAACCCAGCAAAATATTGAATCCAAGACCCACCAGCGCAAAGATCAAGATCTCGCTTGCCAAAAGCGCTGTCCTGCCCAGGACATGCTCCAAAAACAAAGGCAGGCATAGAAAAATTCCAAAGAATATCAAATTGTGTGAAGCCTTATCGGAAATCAGCCACCGTCTCATTCGAATCTTTCCCATCTCTCTCCCAGAAGTCCCCTCGGCCTTGCCAAGAGTACCACTACCATGAGTGCGAACATTGATGCCTCGGACATGGGAGGCCAGAAGAGGATGCTGAGGCTCACCACTTGTCCTACCAGCAATCCTGCGATCACGGATCCCCAGAAGCTTCCAAGGCCTCCTATGACCACTACTACGAAAGCCGCGACGCCCAGGTGCGTGCCCATGGCGGGCTCCACTCCGGCCATGGGCGCTATCAGGACGCCTGCGATTGCCGCCATGGCAGCACCAAAACCAAATACAAATGTGAAGACCGGCCTGAGGCTGACGCCCAGCATCCTCACCATATCAGGATCCCGGCTGCCTGCCCTTATGATCATTCCGTAGGTGGTTTTTTCCAGGAAGAGCCACAGGCCAAAGATAATCACCACGGCACAGAGCATGATGAAATATCTATATTTGGAATATGCTATCGGGCCGAATGCCAGCACTCCCCTGAGCTGTTGAGGGATATCGAAGGGAAGCCCCTGAGTTCCCCAAACGATGCGCACCATCTGCTCCAAGAAAAGCGCCATTCCAAAGGTGAATAAGAGGCCTAGCGCTGGGTCTCCCCTATAGAGCCTGCGCAGAAATAGTGCCTCCACGAGCATCCCCAGTACACCCACTAAGAAGGGGGAGATAACCAGCGAGGGGAAGAAGCCGAAATATTTGGTCACCTCTACCGTGGCATAAGCTCCCAGCATGTAGAGTATCCCGTGAGCAAAGTTTACCACCCCAATCATGCCGAAGATGATCGATAGGCCCATGGCCACCAATATATAGATGGATCCCAGTACAAGGCCGTTGAACATGAACTGGAAAATAGTGGTAGGACTTATGGTCATCCTCTTACTCCAGCGGGGCAGGGCGGAACAATGCCTCGCCCCGCAATGATTATGGCCTCTTCATCTCACAAGGGTTTTCTTCCCTCGTGGGCGCCAGGGCCTCGAGGGCTTCCTCTTTCCCCGGAACTTCAGCCTCAATATGCCAGATATCCCACTTGTCCTTCTCCTCGCCCTTCATCTTGGCTCGGGCCACGTACATGGGCTGCATGAGCTCATGATCCCAATCTCTGAAGTAGAGCTCTCTCCCTTTTCCGCCCTGGAACCTTATCTTCTCCATGGCTTCCACTACCCGCTTGCTCTCAGTGGTACCCGCTTTCTCCATGGCCATGGCGAGGGCCTTTATCCCGATGTAGTCGCACCATGCCTGGTTCTCGGGTGGCTTGCCGTGTTTTTCAATGAACTTCGCGGTGAATTTCCTGGTGCCTTCATAGGGCAGATCGGACCACCACAAAAGCGGAAAAACACCGGTGAGAGCCCCAACCCCCACTGGCCAAACCAGCAGGGTATCCACCACGCCGCCTGCCACATCCATGGGGAGGCCGAATTCATTGTACTGCTTCATGAAGTTGGTCTGGTCAGTGCCCGCTAGGTTCTGAAAGACGACGTCGGGCGTGGCGCTTTTCACCTTCAACAGATAGGAGCTAAAGTCCACTGTCCCTGTGGGGACGAGCTCGCTTCCGATCTCATCGCCCTCCATTTTCCGCAAGAGGCGCCGCGAAACCCTCAGAAGATCGTGCCCGAACGCGTAGTCAGAGGTCAAGAAGTACCACTTCTTGTATTGTTTTTCCCTGAACAGGTAGGAGCCAATGGTGTTCACGTATTGTGTATTGCATCCCTCCACGGAGAACGTGTAAAAATTGCACTGCTTGCCCCGAATCTCATCGGAGTTGGCTCCAGTGTTCAACAGGAGTATCTTGTTCCTTTCCGCGACCTTCATGACTGCCAGGCAGACGGCGCTGCTGACAATTCCCATAAGGGCATNNTTTTGTACCCCGATACCCGGATTGACCGCATCTTCTGGCAGAAGCTCTAGCTTTCTTCCCAGGCAACCGCCAGCGACATTTATTTCCTCTATGGCCATGGAGGCTCCGTATATTTGATACTCACCCATGGCCGATAAGAAGCCCGTCTGCGGTATGATGTGCCCTATTTTGATGGGCTTCTTCGCTGCCTTTAAGATGGCCGGGGCGAATATGCCGCCGGTGCCTGCCATTACCGCTGCCGCTCCTGTTGCTTTCAAGAAATCCCTTCTCGTCAACCCTTTTCGGACCTGAGTCCTTTGGGAATCAGTTCGTCTCTTCATGGCTTACCCCCTTTCCTTCAAAAGCTCTGACCGTGGCTACTGTAGACAAATCCATATCTTATCGCCCTTTTTCTCCAATACCACCTCCTCTCTCTATGGCCACGAACTCCATTGATGTAATGGACAGTCCGCTCACCGTCCACCAGCAGCACGTGCCTGGTGCCCAACGCCGATGCAGGTGAAAAATGATTATACGTTTGCAAAGTTACAAAAACCAGAATTATTACGCAAGGTGGTACTCCCTTATCTTAGAGTAAGCGCCTGCTTTAGTGGAATTTGATGAGGGGGAGCTGGAGAGAGGCCTAAAGGTGCTGCTCCAGTTCTGTACTCTCCCCAAAATCAGGTTGTAATGGGGCCTTGGGCAACAGGCTGTTGAGGCCTGGCCCCTTGTTCACAAACAAAACTTGGCTTTTTGGCAATATCTGCATATATTCCTCCAGAACCCCTTTTAAGTACCATAAAATGCTGGAGCGAACCTAATGAAACAAATCGTCATTACCAAGAGTGGTGGACTGGGCGTACTGAAAATCAAAGAGAAACCGGATGCTGCACCTAAAAGAGAAGAAGTAAAAATTCGTGTCAAGGCGTCCGGCATTAATTTTGCCGACATTCTGGCAAGAAAGGGTTTATATCCGGATGCACCTAAACCACCCTGTGTTATAGGGTACGAAGTATCAGGCATCGTGGAAGCAGTGGGCGAAGAAGTTGAGGAGGGCATGATCGGAAAATCTGTCCTTTCCCTGACGAGGTTTGGTGGGTACTCAGATGTTGTTACAGTACCTACCAATCAGGTTGTCGAAAAACCCGAATCCTTAAGTTTTGAACAAGCAGCAGCCTTACCAGTCAATTATTTGACGGCTTATCAATTATTGGTTGTCATGGGTTCATTACAGAAGGGAGAATCAGTGCTTATCCACAATGTAGGCGGTGGCGTCGGGTTGGCTGCGTTGGATATCGCAAAGAAAATTGGTGCTGTTACTTACGGCACGGCCAGTTCTGCCAAGCACGTCTTTCTGATGAAGAGAGGACTTGAGCACGTTATTGACTATCGTACCCAGGATTGGTCGCAAGTCTTGAAACAATTGACCAATGGAAGGGGCGTTGAGCTAATCATTGATCCCTTAGGTGGGCGCAATTGGAGGAAAAGTTACAAAGCGCTCCGAAGTACTGGCCGTTTGGGTATGTTCGGCTTATCAACTGTATCAAGGCCTGGATCAGGAGGCAAATTGCGTATTATCAAAGTTGTGCTTCAGACACCCTGGTTTCACCCTTTCAGCTTAATGAACTCAAACAAAGGGGTCTTTGGTGTGCATGTGGGGCATTTATGGCACGAAGGCCCAAAAGTCAGAAAATNNTGGTGTGCATGTGGGACATTTATGGCATGAAGGTCCGAAAGTCAGAAAATGGATGGAAGTCATTATGGACGGTGTCCAAGAAGGTTGGGTTCGCCCACACGTAGATAAGTCCTTTTCTTTCAATGATGTTGCTGATGCACATGCTTATATTGAAAATCGCAAGAATATCGGGAAGGTAGTATTGGTGCCCTAACAAGCTGGTAGTGGTTTATTGCCGTTGTGCATAAAAACTGTAGTGAGACTGGGGTCACACCTTGACCCTTTCCCCCTTTAGAGCGGAAGGTAAGTTTGGCCTCAGGAAACGGGATCCACCGGCTCTAGGAAGGGAAAGCGATGAAAGTCGGTGTCCCGGGTGTATATCGTCTTGATACCGTGCTCGCGCATCAATGTCGCTGTCTGTGCATCGTGCATCAAGTTGCCGCTAATAGGAAGAAGATGATTGGAATGCCCCGCGCCAGTTCTCTACTCTACCCTGAGCCGTTGTCCTCCTTTTAAGCTATAGAAGAGACAACCTCAAAGCCAGCTTCTTCGAGAGCCTCAACAATATGTCGTACCTTGACCTTCTCTAACCGAAAGAAATATATTCGCTTTCTTCTCAAATGGTGCTCGGAAATCCCCACACTTATAATTTCCCCCCCATGGCTTCGGATGAGCCTTGAAACAGTCTCGAATGCCTCCGGCTCTTCACCAAGAATCACATCTATCCTTGAGCTGGATTTCAATAGGCCCATTAATTCTATAAATGCCGCAACAAGATCTGCCACAGTGATAATGCCGACAACGTGATCATCATTATCTATTACTGGAAGGCCCCCTATCTTTTGGCGATAAATGATCTTGGCCGCGTCTTCTATCTCGGTGTCTGGTGTAATAGTGATGGGATCTCTTATCATTACATCTTCAAGCTTGAGATCCTCGATCATGGAAGCAAGGAATACCTCCCGCAAGTTGCTCTCAGTAACAAGGCCACTCAGTTTTTTGTTCTCCAACACAGGCAAATGGCGGATGGAATGCCGTTTCATCAAGTCCACGCATTCCTGAATCGTCTGATCTTTTGTCACAGTTATCGGGTTTTTGACCATCGATTCCTCAACCCTCATATCTTATCCCCCCTAAGAACTTACCGGTAATTTCATTAAGTCTAATAATATCTCAGTCAAATGTAAACTTTTCAAGAGATTAATCAGCATTCTTACTCACCTCTGGCATCCATTACCTGATAGCATCCAGTGGCATATCTTGTATTCAGTTGATTTAGGATGAGCCTCTATATTCCTCATCCCATGGAATTGTTCACAGTACAAGGTGGAACCCAATAATCCTGATGAAGTTTACCAATTGGCGCGGAGGTGGTTTTTCTGGAATAGGGATTTGCTCATCTCACAGGGGAGTGGCAATTCACGAGTCAAGACCTGAGCCCAAATTGTTTTTTTAATTATCAAATCGAGCCCATCTCGGGGGAGCCTTTGGCTTTGGCCTCTTTCCATAAAAGATATCATCCATAAATGAAAAGAGGCGCCTTGAGGTTCTGTTTCTGGTAACGAGTTCCACTACCACCTTGTGGGGGAATGTCCTTGCGTGACTCCATGGGCACACCTTCATGCAAATGTTGCAGTCGGTTCCAACACCTCCCCAGTACTCAAAACAGGTCTCGGCATTCAACTTCCATCGAAGGCTCCCATTGCACACGGCCCGATCTCCCAGAGGAATGGAATTGGAAGGGCAGCACTTGGCGCATTTATTACAGATCCTGCAAAAATGCTCAACTCCCATATCCACTGGTTGGTCAGGCATGAGAGGAAGGTCAGTAGTTACCGCCCCTAGCCTCACCCTCGGGCCAAACTCCTTTGTGATCAAATACCCGAGTCGGCCCAACTCACCCAAACCCGCATCTACTGCCATTGGAACTAAGACGGCCTCGTAATGACGAAGGTGACTTGCCGTAGCGGAATACCCGAGGTTGGCAATGAAGCTCGCCAGCTGAGTGGCGATATGTGCCCCTTTTGCATAATTACGCATGCTTTCAATCATCGTGGGTGTGTGGGGGCCAGTGCCTACCATTTCAAACGACATCTCCACGGCAAAGACAACCGCATATCTATGCCTCACTTCGATCTCTTTGCCCCAATCCTCCCAATTCTCGTAAAAGATCTCCCCTCTGTGGGAATAAATCCAGAGAGGGTTGATCTCGGTTATCCCAACCAGATCAGCCCCAAGGGTCTTGGTATAGCCCTTGATCCTCTCTGTTGCCTCCTCAGGACTGAGATTAATCTTCTTTCCTCTCATCTCGGGGTGGGTTTCCGGCTTAACTTTATCAGGAGTAGAAAGATAGATTGGAATGGATAGGGATGCCAGGGCCGCTGCCACATTTGACCCTTCATTGGGTGTATCTATTGTGCCGGGATGCCCCAGAGGCCCTCCCTTCTCCCTTCTTTTAGCATCGTATTCCTCATATTCAGGGTGCTCTCTGTAAAATACCCTATACTGTTCTGAACTGGGCCGAATAGATCGATTCCTTGCAAAGACTATCTCTCTCTCATCATGTCTTTTCACATCTCCAGTGATCAATCCCCTTGTCCCTTCCAGGGCCCTAGGGTTTGCCGCAGTTCTTCTCATGAGGAGAAATGAGGTTATAGCGCCGAGAACAAGCCCCCCAACCAGGAACGTAAGGCCAATGTCGGTCTCAAAAAGACCGGCCCCTGTGAGGAAGAGGAAGACAACCGCCAGGGCCAGCATGCCTGAGAATTGCAATCCAGCAAAAACAGTGGCCCTCTTCTCCCTTTCCCAGATGCATGAAACAAAAAAGGTCAGGCCAATGAATGCCTGACCTATCAGAACCAGTGCTGCTATAAAAATCAGAACAGTAAGCATCTTCTTGCCCCCTAGGAAATCTTGTGAGTGAGGGACGTCCTATATTCCTGCTGTCAAGAGA
>JABAOF010017341.1_pt1 | contig 12276 bp, 10 predicted proteins | sample 7062171 | NCBI WGS metagenome assembly JABAOF01 (sample SAMN14538628, study PRJNA623070) | marine sediment metagenome | biome: marine biome [ENVO:00000428]; feature: marine pelagic biome [ENVO:01000023]; material: deep marine sediment [ENVO:00002113] | place: India: Gulf of Khambhat ... | reverse complement strand
GATGGCACTCAGCAGCCGGGGTGCTGACACTCGTCGGGAAACTCCGAGACGCGGCCTCGAGCCACTTTGCGATGGCCTGCGGGTACCGCGGCTGGCTTTTGGGTCTTTGATGCCGGCCGAGCTAGACGTGCCGGCCGCTGAGCTGGACGAACGCCTGACCAGAAGAGTTGTGCCGGGAATACCTGGGGACGCGTCATGCGGGCCTGGTGGACCTCCGATAGGTTGTAGGGCTACAACTTTCCGGTCGGTCGCACCGCCCGCAGGCGGGTTGCGTAAACCCTTACGCGTCAACCAGTGGGCGATACAGGGCTCGAACCTGTGACCCCTAGCTTGTCGAGCTAGTGCTCTAGCCAACTGAGCTAATCGCCCAAAATAAAAGGGGACTTGCCGCGGCAGGAGTCCCCTCAAGCCAACTCACGTGCTTAATCCTACCCAGCCAAGATAGATACCACACGTAAACTGACTCATCTGTTTTTATCGTCCTGTCCGCGACCTTTCCTCATTTTATCGTCTATGCCCCGTCATGAAAAAGTGGGTAAATGGTCCTGGCAGCCGGTCCTATTTTCCGCAGGACTGGTAAGGTTTGCCCAGGCGGTACCTGATCAGGGTGAGGGGGGGGCGAGAGGGCAGGTGGGGGCTGGGGGGAGCGGGGACCAGCAGCTGTTGGCGGCGGAACCTGGGATCGGCCAGGCGAGCGGCGGTGGTGTCGCGCGGTGGTGTCGCGGCGGGTATCGCCAGGCGAATGGTCCCTGGGCAACCGAGATCCCCTGTCGGTCCCGCCTCTGTGAAAGGCCGCCTGGCCATCGCCGGCCCGTAAATCTGGACTTTCTGCCGCTGCGCCCCGCTGGCCGCCGCCGCCCCTCGGCGGTTGTGTCTTGTCTGTGGTCCGCCGATTTTTATACTTGGCGGCAATTGTGCTTGCGAGGAAACCCATGTTACAAGTCACGCTGCCGGACGGCGTTATTCGCGAATTTGCCGATTCGGTGACGGCATTGGAGATCGCCCAGCAGATTGGTCCGGGACTGGCCAAGGCGGCCGTGGCGGCCGAGGTCGACGGCCGAGTTCTTGGGCTCGATCAGCCCCTGCCGAGCGAGGGCGGGGTCAAGCTGAGCATCCTGACCAGGAAAAATCCCCAATCGTTGGACGTGATGCGTCACAGTTGCGCTCACGTGATGGCGCGCGCGGTGATGCGGTTGTTTGACGGCGTGCAGCTGGCTTTCGGTCCCACCATTGCTGGCGGGTTTTACTACGACTTCGACCTGCCGCACACTTTGACCGAGGAAGACTTTCCGCAAATCGAAGAGGAGATGCGGAAGATTGTCAAGCTGGACGAACCGTTCGAACGTTTGGAGGAACCGCGCCAGAAAGCGATCGAGATCTGCAGCGACCTCCAGCAGCCCTTGAAAGTGGAACACATCCAGACGGGTCTGGCCGCGGACGCCACGCTTTCGTTTTATCGCCAGGGCGAATTTCTGGACTTGTGCCGCGGTCCCCATGTCCGCAGCGCCAAAACGATCGGGACGGCGTTCAAGCTGTTGTCGGTCGCCGGCGCTTATTGGAAGGGTGACAGTTCGCGTCAGCAGCTTCAACGCCTGTACGCCACCGCATTCTGGGACAAAAAAGAGCTGGACCAGCATCTGCAGCAGCTGGAAGAGGCCAAGCGGCGGGATCATCGCGTCCTGGGCCGGCAACTGGGGCTGTATGAGACCGACGACAAAGTGGGGCAGGGCCTGATCCTTTGGAAGCCGAAGGGCGCTTTGATACGTCAGCTGCTGCAGGACTTTATCCTGGAACACCTGCAGCGGCAGGGATACGCGCAAGTCTTTACCCCGCATATTGGCAAATTGGAACTCTACAAGACATCTGGACATTTTCCCTACTACCACGACTCGCAGTTCCCGCCGCTGGTGGACCGCGACCAGATCGAGCGGATGGCCGAGGAAGGCTGTTCCTGTGCCGAGCTGGCCAATCGCATGAAGGCAGGCCAGATCGACGGGTATTTGCTGAAGCCGATGAATTGCCCGCACCACATCCGCATTTATGCCAGCGAGCTGCACAGCTACCGGGACCTGCCGATCCGGCTGGCTGAGTTCGGTACGGTTTACCGCTGGGAGCAGTCGGGCGAGCTGGGCGGCATGACACGTGTGCGGGGCTTCACCCAGGATGACGCTCATCTTTTTGTCACCGAAGACCAGCTACCGGCGGAAATTGAAGGCTGTCTGGAACTGGTGAAGATCGTACTGGGGACGCTAGGGATGAGTGACTATCGGGTGCGGGTGGGTTTGCGCGAGCCGGCAAGTGAGAAATACGTGGGGACGGCTGAGCAATGGGCGAAGGCCGAGGCCGCTTGTCGCCGTGCTGCGGCTACGTTGGGCGTCCCCTTTACCGAGGAGGTCGGGGAGGCGGCTTTCTACGGGCCCAAGATCGACTTTGTCGTGCGCGACGTAATCGGTCGTCAGTGGCAATTGGGAACCGTCCAGGTCGATTACCAGTTGCCGCAGCGATTCGAGCTGACCTACGTCGGCCCCGATAACGCTCATCATCGACCCATCATGATCCATCGCGCACCCTTTGGTTCGATGGAACGCTTCATCGGCGTGCTGATCGAGCATTTTGCGGGCGCGTTTCCGTTGTGGCTGGCGCCGGAACAGGTACGGATCTGTACGGTCAGCGAGAAATCAGAGGTTTATGGCCAACAGGTTGAGCGGCGGTTTCGAGAGGCCGGCTTGCGGGTCACGGGGGACTATCGCCCGGAAAAATTGGGGGCAAAAATTCGCGATTCCCAACTGGCCAAGGTGCCTTATACGGCCGTGGTGGGCCCCAAAGACGAATCGGCAGGCAGCGTTTCCTTACGCGACCGGGTGGACGGTAGCCAGCAGACGCTGGCCATCAACGACGCCCTGGCTCAGCTCGAATCCGAAATCGCCGCTCGCCAAGTCCGCCAAGTCGCCGCGCCGTCAACCCCCGTCGAATCCGCCACCGAAGCTCACGAATATTAGACTTTTCGGCCAAAGAGTTGACGGAATACCTGAAATTTTTGCATACTCAGGGACCGCAGCGGCCCTTTGCCATGCTATAATTTGCTCTGGCTGCCTGCGAAGCCACTGCCAGGCAGAGACACAAGAATTGGTCACGAGGCACGAGGATTTTTTCAGGAAGTGACAGACCGAGCACAAAGGATCAACGAACAAATTCGCATTTCGCCCGTCCGCGTAATCTCAGCCGACGGGGAACAGCTGGGCATCATCAGCACCGAAGAGGCCCTTGGTGTGGCGCGTGAGGCGAACTTGGACCTGGTCGAGGTGGGGCCCACAGAGCGGCCGCCGGTTTGCCGGATCATGGACTACGGCAAACACAAGTACCAGCAAAAGAAGCGGAGGCATCGCCACAAAGCACACGTGCACCACGGCCGCACCAAGGAGATTCGGATCCGGCCCAAGACGGGACAGCACGATATCGACTTCAAAATCAATCACGCTCGTGAATTTCTCGAGCACAAGGACAAGGTCTCGGTTTCGGTCATCTTTCGCGGGCGGGAATTAGCGCACGTCGACGAAGGCCGCCGCGTGCTGAACAACTTTATTGAGCAACTCGAGGACATCTCGAAGGTCGAGATGGCTCCTTCCCAACAGGGTCGCCGGATCGTCTGCATCCTCGCTCCCAAGTGACACCCGGCTCGCTGCGGGCATCCGGCCGATGGTAGACGCTTTGGCAGAGGCGGGGCCCTGACTTTCCCTCGGCGACCCAGCTGCCTGTCTTTGTCCGCCGCCTCAAGCGGCTTGGACCCCCCACCGCTGCAGCACCTGCCGTCGCTGGACGACTCGATTTTGCGGGGGCATCCGGGACCTGGAACTGCCGCCTGGGGCGGTTGCCGGTCGCCGCCTGGCGGCTGGTTTGTGGGATCGCGGTCGCTGGGACTGGCGCCCCAGGCTTTTTCCTGGCACCGCTTGGCGGTTGACGACCAAGCGACTGATCTAGGGAACGGGTTGGGGGTTTCGCGGGATCGCCGGGGATGGCGGTTCTTCCCGACCGGGATGCCCTTTGCCGGCGTGAGGGTTTTCCGTATACTTATTCGATTCGGTCCTCGACCCGATCTATAGGCCTTCAACCCCGGCTTGGTTCATGCCCAAACAGAAGACCCACAAAGGCACCAAAAAGCGTTTTCGCTTGACGGCCAAAGGCAAGGCCAAGCATCGCAGTGCGGGCACCAGCCACCTGGCGGCGCGGATGGAGCAGAAACGCAAGCGAAACCTGCGCGGCACAAAGGTTTTGGACGGAGTTGAAGGCCAGAAGATCCGCGAAGCGCTGGGCAAGTACAGTTATTAAGCAGAGGGGGGGCGACCTGGCGGAGACGCGGCTGAACGCCTTCGTTTTCTCAGGTAATCCCGGACGGTGGCAGCGATGAGAACAATCAAGGGTGCCGCTCGCAACAAGGCCAAAAAGCGGTTGCTGAAGAAAGTCAAAGGTTTTCGCGGCGGCCGTGGCAGCTTGATCAGGACCGCCAAGGAAACCCTGGTCCGCGCCGAAGCGTTCGCTTACCGCGATCGTCGCACTCGGAAAAGGGAATTTCGCAAGCTGTGGATCCTGCGTATCAATGCGGCGGTCCGCCAGCGCGGCCTGCGTTACAGTCAATTCATCTACGGGCTCGACAAAGCCGAAATCGTACTGGACCGCAAAAGCCTGGCCGAGATGGCGGTCCACGATCCGGCCGCCTTCGATCAGGTTGTCGAGCAGGTAAAGCAGGCGCTTGCAACTGCCGCTTGACTGTCGTGGCACTCGACAAATTCCTCTCCGATCTGGACCAGCTGACCGCCACTGCGGTCTCTGCCTTTCAGGCCGCCTCCGCTGCCGACGTGCTGGAAGCGGCACGCGTGGAATTTCTGGGGGCCAAAAACGGTCGTCTCAAGAAATCGCAAAAAGGCTTGAGCCACGTGGACAAGGCGGACAAGCCGGTGGCCGGCAAGCGATTTAACCAGGCCAAACAGGATATCGAAGCCGCTTACGAAACGGCCAAGGAAAAACTGGCCGGCGGCGGCACCGAGCAGGCCGCGGCGTTTGACCCTACCGAACCTGGCCGGCGGCGGCGACTCGGTCACGGACATCCCGTCAGTCAGACGATCGAAGAGCTCACCGATATCTTCGCGCGGCTGGGCTTCAACGTGGCCGAAGGTCCCGAGATCGAAGACGAGTGGCACAATTTCGAGGCGCTAAATATCCCCCCCTCCCACCCGGCTCGTGACCCGCTGGACAACTTCTACCTCTCGACCGCCGGAGGTGGCGCGGCGGACAGACAGCTGCTGTTACGCAGCCAGACCAGCACCGTGCAGATTCGCGTCATGGAAAAGGCAACGCCCCCGGTGCGCATCGTATCGCTGGGCCGCGTCTACCGGCCCGATACGGCCGACGCCACGCACTATCCGATGTTCCACCAGATCGAAGGACTCATGATCGACCGAAAAGTCACGATGGCGGACCTCAAAAGCGTGCTGCGGATGTTCTGCAGCAGCTATCTTGGCGAGGAGGTCCACGTGCGGTTCCGGCCTTCGTTCTTTCCCTTTACCGAGCCCAGCGTGGAGGTCGACATGAGCTGGCATGGCGGCTGGATCGAAATGGGCGGCGCCGGCATGGTCGATCCCAACGTGCTGCAAGCCGTCGGCTACGACCCGGAAGAAGTGATCGGATTTGCCTTCGGCCTGGGCGTCGAACGCCTCTGCGCTCGACGCCACGGTATCCAAGACATTCGCGAATTCTTCAAAAACGATGTACGGTTTTTGGAGCAGTTTTAAGAGGAGGGACGGGTCCGAATTGCGAGAGGGCATGCAAGGAGGCAGATCATGCCAGCGACTGGAAAATACCAATTTGATGATTTTGAGTTTTACCAGGCGGCAGGAAGTCTGCAGGACATGTCTGCAGAACATATATCCCCCCGCATCCAACGACTACCGCACCCTCAACCCCAGCGCAAATGACCCATTCGTCCCATCCGCCGTGCTACAGGATCGATGACAAATAAACTTGCTAAAACTCATGGTGGCCGGTGTTGCCAGGCGAACTCCCGCTTTTACCCGATTACCGGAATTTCAATCAGCGGACTTGAGGGGGACACCTACCAAGGCCAGGGGGAATCCTCTCCGGTGCCGCGGTGTGGTCCGCATGGCAAGAAGATGCATACGATCGGATTCCCCCCCCTAAACGGCGACATCGTCCAGCGAAAAAAAGCAACCGATTCGATCACTATCCCTAGCCCCTAGCCCCTACCCCAAACCCCTCATTATGCTCGTTAGCTGGAACTGGCTGAAGCAATACGTGAAGCTGGACATGACGGTCGAGCAGCTGGAGCAGCGGCTGATGATGTCGGGGCTCAACCACGAAGGCACCGCGCAGGTCGGCGACGACGTGGCGATCGACCTGGAAGTGACCAGCAACCGGCCGGACTGTCTGGGTCACATCGGGGTGGCTCGTGAAATTGCCGCTCTGTACCCCCAGTCGCTGGCCCTTCCGGCCGCCGCGCCGCCTGAGAGCGCCACTCAGGTTGACTCGTTGGCAAAGGTTTCCATCGACTGTCCCGATCTCTGCAGCCGCTACACGGCTCGCATCATCCGCGGGGTCAAAGTGGGTCCCAGCCCCGACTGGTTGGTCCGCCGCTTGCAGACGATCGGAATCGCCGCGATCAACAACGTGGTGGATATCACCAATTATGTGCTGATGGAATCCGGACAGCCGCTTCACGCATTTGACCTGGCGCGCTTAGAGGGCCCCGCGATCATTGTGCGACGAGCGGTCCCCAAAGAACCGTTTGAGGCCATCAATCACAAGACCTACGAACTGGACCGGGAGATGTGTGTGATTGCCGACGCGCGGCGGCCGGTGGCCTTGGGGGGCGTGATGGGGGGTGCGGACACGGAGGTCTCGACCGCGACCCGCGACCTGCTGATCGAAAGCGCGCTGTTCGATCCGATCTCCATCCGTACGACGGCCCGCAAGCTGATTCTGCACAGCGATTCTTCGTATCGCTTCGAGCGGGGTCCGGACCCCGCAGGTGTCGACTGGGCCAGCCGGCGCTGCTGCGAACTGGTCTTGGAGATCGCCGGCGGGGAACTGGCCGCCGGGGTGATCGATGTCGGCATCCCACCCCAGCCGCGGCAGCCGATCGTGATGCGGTTGAACCAGGTAGAACGCGTGCTGGGCATTCCGATCGACCGGGGGGAAATCTGCCGAATTCTGGCCAGCCTGGGGAATGAAGAGCTGCGTGCCGACCAGCATCTCGTGGAAGTCACCCCCCCCAGCTGGCGACGCGACCTGCAGCGCGAAATCGATTTGATCGAAGAGGTCGCGCGAATTCACGGCTACGACCAGATTCCGGAGGATGCCGAGGTCCCGATGAGCGCTTCGGCGCGCAGCGACGACGACCGCGTGAAGGTGCGCGTCCGCCATACCCTGAGTGCCGTCGGCTTTGACGAAGCGATGACGGCCAGCGTGGTCAGCGACGAACTGTCCAATGCCTACACCCCTTGGACTTCGCACGATCCCTTGTCCTGCCAGACACCGCTGCTGCGCGGCGCGACGCGCCTGCGACGCAGCCTGGTGCCCAGCTTACTGGCCGCTCGGCGCACCAACGAAAAACTCGCCAATCCGGAAATTGAGCTCTACGAGATCGCCAAGGTCTACCTGGCAGACGGGGCCGAGCTGCCGACNNTTACTGGCCGCTCGTCGTACCAATGAAAGACTGGCCAATCCGCACATCGAACTCTATGAAATCGCCAACGTTTACCTGGCCAACAAGTCCGAGCTGCCGACGGAAAAGAAGATGGTCGCCTTGACCAGCGGCGGAGATTTTTTCCATGTCAAAGGGGCCCTGGAGTCGGTCGTGGCCGGGCTGAATCCGGCGGTAAACCTGCAAGTCACCGAACTTGAGGATTCGTTATTCGAACCGGGCCGCTGTGGCCAGTTGCAGCTGGGCGAAGACCTGCTGGGCTTCCTGGGCGAAGTTGGCGAGACCGGCCGCACACGGTTCGAGCTGCGGGACCGGACCACGGTTGCCGAGATCGACCTCGCCGTCCTGGCCCGGCATGCCAACCTGGTGCCGCGACACCAACCGTTGTCGGCCTATCCCAGGGTGGAGCGCGATTTGAATTTCGAGGTTGCCGAATCGGTCCGCTGGTCCGCGCTGGCCGAAACGGTACGGCACAGCGCCGGGGCGGACCTGGAAGAGATCTGTTACCTGGAAACCTACCGGGACGCCAAAAAGCTGGGCCCCGACCGGAAGAGCCTGGTACTGCGGGTCGTCTTGCGCAAGGCAGACGGCACGCTGACCGGCGAAGAAGCGGACGCCATCCGCGACACGATCGTCACCGCCTGCCAGCAAGCCCACGGCGCAACGCTACGGGCGTAAGGAAGATATTGAGTGAGAATGACGCGCTACATCGCCGTTCACAATCGTCACAGCTTATCACGCGCAAAGAGTGCCCTCCCGCCGCGCTGGGATTTTATTTCCAGACGGGAAGACGGCGCTCCAACGCGCATCGGTAGTGACGGCAACAGCTGGGGTGCTACCCGACAGGTTGCTTGCGACGTGGTATAGTCCCACGAGAGACTTTCTGAGGTAGAATGAAAGTACGTGAGTTATTGAAACTGTTGCGGCATGACGGCTGGTACGTTGATCGGACGCGAGGAAGTCATCGACAGCTTCGTCACGCAACGAAAACAGGGACCATCACAGTTTCGGGACATCTCAGCGACACCGTGCATCCCAAAACGCTGAAGAGTGTCTTGCGGCAGGCCGGACTGGAGGATCAAGACGAATGAAAGAATATACCGTCATTTACGAACACGGCCCGGAAAACTGGTCCGCCTATGTTCCGGACCTGCCGGGTTGCATTGCAACCGGCAAGACGCGTGAAGATGCGCAACAACAGATTCGGGAGGCGATCGAATTCCACATTCAAGGCATGCGACAGCATGGCGAGACAGTACCAGAGCCTTCCGTCGAAGCCGGTAAAGTCTCGGTTTCGACCGGCTAGACCCTGTTCAAGCGAAGGTCTTGCTGCTTGTTTTCTGAAGAAAATGAAAAAACTCGAAAACTCTCGGCGTTTTTTTGCGTCTCACGCATCACCCACCGGGTCGCGTACGCAACACCGCAGATCAATCGGTAATTGTTGCCCCGCAGGTTGAACAGCAGGCAAGTCCCAACCTGATCGGGTTGTTACGACGCGCCAGTCGTCAGCGGCAGCTTGCCGGGATATATCTCGACCCGCGCGATAGGGAAACCGGCCCTTTGAATGTCGGATATCGCGGAGCGAATCGTGGACTCCAAGCTCGTTGCGTCGCGGTGGAAGTCCACTGATACGACCCGACACGAAGCGCGCGCAGCGCGGGACATGCGCGAAGCGCGGGACATGCAATGCGGTTGCGTTCAGGACATGCAATGCGGTTGTGCCCGGCGGGGCCTGCTGCTTCAGGGTGCCTGAGTTATTGGAGTCCTCGAACCGAAGAGAGCATGGCCGACGTGCGCAAGGCCCTGCCGGGTCGGCTACGGCGCTTGTTCAGCTTGTGCGGTGATCGCGGATCAGACTGCAGAACGATTCGGCCGGCGCATGCCCTAGGCTGGACATCCGCAGAGGTTGGCAAGATAGTGGCAACCACGTTGGGCGGCCGCTTGGCGGAGGCGCGTACGGTCGAAGGCAAAGGCGACGCCGGTCAAGCGGCCCGCGGTCAGCAGCCGACGCATGGTCGTGCACCACACGTCCGCGCTGGTGCCCAAGCGGTCGAGTATACCGGCCACGTCGTCCGACACCCGCGCCTTGCCGTCGCGGATCAAGCGACTGGTCCAATCCACCAAACTCAGATAGCTGCCCAGCGAGAATCCGTCCAGCAGGCCGGTACGAGCGGCGGGGTCATGTTGGCGACGGTCTTCGATCGGGCAGAGCCAGAGGCCCTCGTCTTCCAGGCCTCGGGCGGCCAGCACACCCGCTGCCGACGATACGCGGGCCGCAGACAGATCTTAGATGCGGCCCCGCGCTCGGCAATGTTCCACCCGGGTGCGAATCGACGTGTGGAGCGAGTCTTCCGGCAATTCGGCGAGCCCGGACGCGACCGGATTCAGGTCGATGTAGGCACACACCGCCAGCAGCGCCTTGGTATCGAGAATCCCGATCGATTTGTAACGACTCTGCCAGAATGCACCGCTTGTGCCATCCGCCTCGTTGGCCAGCCGAGCCAGGGGTTCCTTGAGCGATTTCATGAACCAGCCCAGATCTCCCAATCGCTGCCGCGCGCGGGCGACCAGTTGAGCGTCCTTTGCGTGGTCACGAATCACCTCAGCCGTCACCTCGATCGGCTTGCGGTTGACCCGTGGGGGATGAATCGTAAACCACCGCTGCAGTACCTCTTCGTCCGACCAGCTGTCGATATGCTCAGGGACCAGGTGCACCAGCAGGTGCAGGTGGTTGTCCAGCACGGCAAAACCAGCCAATTCCACGGCAAAGACTTCGGTCAGCAATTGCAGGCGATCCTCGATCCACTGCTTGCGGTCCAGCTCGCCTTCCCGCAGCAGGAACGCGTCGCGCACGGTCTTGGAAATCACGTGATACCAGGGCGTCACCGAGACATCGACCAATTGAGAGCGGGCAACCGTCATCGTACATACCTCCTGAGGCTGGCTGCTCACATTCTAGCCAGATATATACAGGTGTCCAGTACCTTTTTCGGTCCCCCCCAGCATTTCCCGCCATTCCCTCCTGTCCCGACCAAAACAGACGGGACATGCAACGCGCCGCATGGTCCGATCGGCGTCGAGAAAAATTCCCAAGACGTTCGTCGCGAAGGGTTTACACGCCGATCGACGTCTTCCAGCCGCGAGCAAGGGCAGTTTTCCTTAGCGGAGACAGGCCGCTGACGGATGTGGGCGAGATCGAGAAAAAGTCGGCAAAAAAATCGAGAAAGATGCGAAGCCCAGCGATTTTGAGGAAACGGGGACGCTGCCCTGGAGTGCTTGTCGCGCGTACGCAGTTTTCACGACCAGCAGACCGGCAGGAACTTTCACCAAGGCGTCGGGTGGCTCGTATTCCAGCTGCACAATATTAGTATGCTGTAGCTCTATCGGCGGGCCTTCACGCCTGAACCTGAATCCAGCCTCCAGCAGCTCTGCCACCAGTCGCTCAAGCTGGTCGTTCGTAAGGCTCACCATGACAGCCACGTCGCGGGTCGCGCGCGGATGTTTCCAGGTTGCCAGCGAAAGTCCCCCACGACCGCAGCGGGAATCGTCTGTTGTGCGATTACGGAGCCGAGGTGCCGCACAGTATCGAGGATCGCCGCCGCTGGCACGTCACACTCCCAGCTTCCGTAGCCCGTCGATCACTCGTTGATTTGTCTCGTCGTGATCGGCCTGGTAGCGCGCATACCATTGCTGAGATGCAGTCCGTAGATCAACTGCCGGTCCGATTTCTCGCCGGCGGCCGGCCAGCACAAGCGTTCCCGCGCAACCCTTCGACGGCGCAACAAATGCTAAATGCCCAGATCGAGCGACCTGGGGACCGCCACTGGCTCGAACGGCATCTCGATCGTCACAACGTTTCGCAACGGATCAATTCGACCAACGGCTGAATTCGCTCTGGGTCCAACCGGCCGGGCAGGGGGCTGGCCAGGTTGGCAACCGCCGCGGCGACGGCGCGGGGCAGGGCGGCAGGCATCGCGTGGCCGTCGTCCAGCGCCCAGGCCAGCCCGGCCGCAAGGCAGTCGCCACAGCCGATGGGACTGACGACCGGAGAGGCCGGCGGGGCTAATCGACAGGTTTCCGTAGCCGAGGTCGCCCAAACCGCGTCGGCGCCTTGCGTGACGACGACCCATTCGGCCCCGCGCGCGTTTAACTCGCGCATGCTGCGGAGCAGTTGTTGTTCGTCTTGGATGGTGCGGCCCAGCGTGATCGCCAATTCACTGCGATTCGGTTTGACGACAAATGGCCGCTGCGGCAGCGCCTCGATCAATTCCTGTCCGCGGATATCCATAATCACTCGAGCCTCGGTGGCGGCAAGCAGATCGCGAGCGATGCCTGGGGGCGCACCGGGCGGCAGCGACCCGGTGAACACCACATGATCAGCTGCCGCGGATTCCGTCGCGAATCGGTCCAGGAACGACTGCAATTCGTCATCGGTCACCGGGCCTGAAGGTTCGACCAGCTCGGTTGCCACATGGCCGCCCATCTGGACGATGGATGTGCAAACGCGGGTGGGCGAATCGCACTCCACCCAAGCGGCCGGCGTGCCCAAGGTGGCCATGTCC
>JABAOF010048587.1_pt1 | contig 12278 bp, 18 predicted proteins | sample 7062171 | NCBI WGS metagenome assembly JABAOF01 (sample SAMN14538628, study PRJNA623070) | marine sediment metagenome | biome: marine biome [ENVO:00000428]; feature: marine pelagic biome [ENVO:01000023]; material: deep marine sediment [ENVO:00002113] | place: India: Gulf of Khambhat ... | reverse complement strand
ATTATATAATGTTTTTACATTAGATTATTTCAATTAAGCCCTTACTTTTTCTGTATGGATAGTAGAATGGTCTACACCCCACTTGATCAATCTCTCTAAATCGTAAGGTTACTTTTGAAGAGGGAATCTTCTTTATCTATAGTGACGGATTTAAACGACGATTATAATCCTCTTGGCTCTGAACCCGTACAGTCTGAATTGTTCGCCAATTTTCATAGCGATTGGATTTAGTTTCTCAGCTATCTCCTCTGGTAGATTAACTTTCACCTGCCTTTTCGGAAGTTTAATTTTAGTGTTTTTCAGCTCAAGTCCGTGTTCAGAGTAACGCTTCAAAATCTCTATTACGGTTGATACATATACCTCTAAGGTAATGTCAATGTAGCTTCACCTAATGTAGTTTTTTCCGCTTTCTGACTTTCAATCCAAACTTCACATTCGATGAAATTTTCACCTTTTTTAGAGTATTTGTTTGTTACTTTTCCTTTACATGTTAACGTATCATTTGGAAAGCACATTGACCTGTTTCTATATTTGAGTTTTTTAAGTGTTCCACTTTCTCCTATCCAGTTGACCAGCATTTGACTTAGGAACGCGCCCAGTAAAGGTCCGTGAACGTTCACGTCTCGAAATCCTTTGTTACGAGCAAATTCTCTATCCCAATGTAGTCTATAGAAGTTCCAGCTAGCAGCGGAGTACATCACTAACTGTAGTAATGTTACTTTCTCAACTAAGGAAGGTATCTTGTCGCCTATAGAAACATCGTCAAATAAGAGCTTTTTGGAGTTCATTTCTATTAATCACTCTCGCAAAAATATTAGCGTCTCTCGGTTGATACCCAGAACCTCTTTCCTTTGGTTTGTATATGTTGTCTCAGAGATCACAAAAATCAGCTTTCCACTTCTGCCTTGTTTCTCGTAGATGTCGATGATCTTTCTCCTACTGCTGATAATGTCTTCAGGTCTTACTGGTTTGAGAAATTCATACTCGTTTCCCCCTCTTAGGATGCGACCGAATGGTGGTGGAAGCCTTATTCTTGCGAGACCCCGTCCATCCTCACCAATCTTAGTCTTTTTGTCATGTACAACGTCAAAGACAAATGTTGGTGGTGCTATGATTCCTCCATAACGGCTCTTTTTGGCGTATTCCTCATCTATGTAGAGTGGATTTAAGTCGCCTACTGCCAAAGCAAATTTCTTGATCGCACCTTTTCCAATCTCATCTACACCTCTGAAGACGGCCTCCTGTCCGATCATGGCTTTCATTTCATCTGTAACAAATATTCTATTTTCATCCATTATTTCTTCTCCTATATACCACGGTGATAATCTTTTTTTTATTTTTTATTTTCCTTCTTTTAGCGCTAGCGTCTAAAGCAAAGATTTAGAACTCTATATGTATTTATTCTCTAAGCTTCTCACTTATGAATTCGTCAATAGACCTTGCCATTTGAATGTCCTTCACGAAGACTAGTTTATCCTTCAAACCTTGGAAGATGCGTCTAACATTTCTTTTGTCCAATCTTCCTACATCCATATAGAACATTAGGCCGTAGAAGTATACCATAACATAAGGATCCACCCTCAAGACAAGGTTGGATGCTTGAGCCACCCTCATAAGGGCGTCCACATCTCCCAACTCCAGAAACTCTCTCAAATTGCGTCACCCCTTTACAAATTATGTTAAAAAAGGCTATTAATGGTATTTTTCTATAACACAAATGGGATGTTTGCATTGGCCCTTAAGAACACAGGGGTTGTGGGATGCGGTTGGTTCGGAGCAGCCCACTGTAGAAACTATATGGAGATCTCAAATCTTGTGGCTGTGTGCGACATCAACGAAGAACAGGCAAGAAAGATCGGTGAAAAATATGGTGTCAACTGGTATACTGATCACAAGGCAATGATTAAGAACGAGGACTTAGACTCTGTGAGCATCGTGATTTCTCCATCCCATATTTCAAGCGTAGGATACGACTTCATCGAAGCAGGTATAAATGTTCTCCTAGAGAAGCCTCTGGGCGTTAAACTCAAGGACCTAGAAAAATTAAAAATGCTTGACCAAAGCGTACGGATCATGCCTGGTTTCATCGAGATTTTTAACCCCATCGTTGAACAGTTAAAAGAAAATCTTGTGTGCATCGGTTCTCCTATCATGGCCGTAACCCGTCGGATAGGGCGATTCCCGAGGCGTTTCTGGAGGATCGGAGTAGTCTTAGATCTGGCTTTCCACGACATATATGTTTTGCGGTACCTCTTTGGTGAAGTTGAAGAGTTAAGGAGCATGCTTAGTTACATCAACAATCAGGAGTTCGAGGATGCTGCTGTTCTCCTTCTGGAACTCGAGGATGGTGTTAGTGGAGTAATCGAGGCCAACTGGCTCACTCCTATCAAAGAGAGGAGGCTGAGGGTCTATGGAAGTGGTGGGACGATAGAGATAGACTTCGTCAGTCAAAGGTTGAATATCTTCAAGGATGATCCGATGAGTTCACCGAGAGTAGTTAAGGAGGAGATCCTTCATCCCCACTTTTTAGGAGAGCCCCTCAGACGAGAACTTGAAACTTTCTTATATTCCAAAAATCTCCCTTTTACACTACGGGACGGGATCAAGGTTCTTCAGCTCGCTTTAGAGGCTTCAAAGAAACCAAGCATCTCTTTGTGAGGAGGTTTATAGTCTTCTTTAAAGTATATATTGCACAAAGACATTAAGTAAGTGGAAATGAAGGTGTTCTCTACCTTCAACTTCCAGTCACCGAAAAGGGATGTGTTAGAGAATGTTGATAAGGGACCTGAGAAATGGTATGAGTAGAGTCGACATCACAGCTAAGGTGGAATCCATAACACCGGTGAGGGAGGTCACCTCGAGGTATACTGGGAAGAAACTTAGGGTCACCACAGCAGTCATATCAGACGAGTCAGGATCTGTAAACCTTACTCTATGGGAAGATCAGATAGATAAGGTTTCTGAAGGAGATGCCATTCGCCTAGAGAACGGGTATGTGAATACTTTCCGCGGAGAAATACAGTTGAACGTTGGGCGATATGGTACCCTCACCATCTTGGAGTAGGCAATAATAAGTACAGACTCACAGCACTTTTATTTCAATTATTTATACTCCTCTTTCGGCCTTTGTCCACCAGGGCGTATCTAAGTTTTTATCTATATAGAGAGCCAACCATTCCTTCTCCAATTGCCTATAGTGGTATAATCTTATGAAGGTCACACTCAACTCCTCATAATCATATAACTCGATAAAAGAGCCTCTTACCACTTCAAGGGTCTTCTGACCAACGTCTAAGACCCAGCCACAACTTATCTCACATGTAATCTTCTCGCCATTCTTCGCAATTTTATCGGTGAGATTGTTTATCTTTTCTATCAGGACTTCATATCTCATCGTGTTAAATATCATCATTCCAGTGTTATATCTGCCATCCATATTCATTTTAGTTTGCATGGCCCATATCTTCAGCTCTTCTAACACGTCAATAATTAGAGTCAATTTGTCTTCTACACCCATATATTATCGGATCACTTAGTAGAAGGGATAGTTCATAATTAGTTTGTCCCTTTTCAGTATAAGTAGTATCAGTTACTATGGATAAAGCTTCATAATATAATATATTTCTTAGGTTAAATATTTCTGTCTGAGTTGAGACTCCAGAGTAGCAATACGATACGGAGAAGAGTTCACAATGGACGACATTATTGAAAAGATAGAGAGTATGGAGAAGATTGAGAAGGATCAAGCAACAAGTCTATCAACAGCTGTAGAGGGATTGGATAACATCCTGGTTCGAGGGATCTTGAGGGGAATAGCCCGTGACTCTGAGAAGCATGCGGTTTTCTATAACATTGTCTTGAGTCTTTTGAAGAATGAGGGGCGAGAAATCGCCGAAGAGGATTATAATCGCATTGAAAGGATTATAAATAGGCATATCGAGGTGGAGAAACAGATGATGCAGAAGGTGAAGCAACTTATGCAGGACGAACAGGATAGTAGGGTAAAGCATCTTTTGGCAGTGATCTATGAGGATGAAGACAGGCATCACACCCTGATGAAGCGCCTCTTGGAGATGGTCATCAAACGAGAAAGTCTTTTTAAGGAAGACGAATGGGATAAGATCTGGAAAGATCTCCACAGCTTGTGATACTGTTGGAGATTTGAACAATCTACGGGGCCGATAAGACCCCTCCAATCACAGAGGTAAATTATTCACCCATAGAAGTTGGCTAATTCATCCATTGAGTAATTTTCGCATTGTTTTGGGGCTTTGTCGATTTAATACACTGACATCTCACCTTTCTAGCTCTTGTAAGTCTTGCGGTGCCACAGCGAGGACACCTTACAAGTCTATATCTGTTCATTTTCAATCTTTAAAAATTCACTTACAATGCTTAGATTAACCATCATTTGGATTGTTCCTGTAATAGCCACCAGATGAAACAGAAGAGGAGGAAGGGAAGAAGCGGATCAAAAAAAGTACTCCGATTATCCCTTCTGCTCCTCAATTATCATAATACTCAAAGCTTTGAATTAAGAATAACCCGAATATATTCGGGAAAAATATTAAGGTATTCTTTAAAAAAGGTGAACCGCAAAATCCCTCCAATTATATTGCTGTCATCTGGTTGATGTTTCTCTCTTTTAGAGATTCAAAGGATATTGGTTCAAACTCCGTTGATGAATGTTCATAGAACAGAAGAGTATTTGTCTTCATCAACCCTCATATATGAAGAGTGATTCTTATTCCATCTCCCTTTATTGAGGCATAATCCCTAATTCTTTAACTCGGTTAACAACGAATTCAACGGAATGTGCCAAAACCAACTCAACTCCCTCCTCTTCGAGATGGGGAATCAGCTCGAAGGCTGAGGTAGGGAAGGTGACGTAGTGGGGGTCATGGGGGTGACCATCGATTCTGGTGTAGGTGTGGGCTATGGCGGTAGTTAACTCTTGGGTAACGCCTTCCTCCTTCAGATACTGTCTAAGTGTCGCGAAGGCTTTCACCTTCTCCCCTTTCCAGATATACTTCTTCAGATCCTTGAGTGGGTCTATGGATCTCGGTTCGTTCCTGATCATAAGGTCAATCTTCTCTGGTGAGAGGGTGTCGCTCAAGCCGGGTAGAATCATCTCGAGGCCATGGAGAGCGTGTAAATAGTGATTGTCTCCCAGGAGATCCCTGTTCTTGATCAATCCGTTTACGAGAATCATGTAGTGGTAACCGGCGAAACCTCCCTTCCTAACCAGCTTGGCTAGGATCTCGTCAAGGCTTTGAGTCGGCTCACGATAACTCGTTATTTTAATAGGGCTAGACTGCATCAGGTAAAGAGTCAAGAGGAAAAGGTGGTTCTTGGCCCTAGGCATCTCAGCCTCCCAGGCAAGCCTGACCACGCTCTCGGTGCAGGAGAAGTAGTGGCCGATAGCTTGGGAAACATCGTTGCACCCCACCTGAAGAATCGTTCTTAAGACTTCTCTTAGACTATTCTTCTCAGCCATCTCCGAAGCATGGAAGAGAGCCGCCAGCCCTTTGTGATCCTCCATGGCTGATAGGTAAGCTTGCTCAATGTCTTCGGGTCCTCCACCGCTGGAGAAAGAGCTGGTTTGTTCGTTAACATACTTAGGGGACCAAGCTAGATACTCCACGAACCTGTTCAAAAAGTCTATTTGTTCGTTCTTAGGGATCTGTTTCAGAAGCCTAAGAAGATATTCATGTTCTTTTGGGACGTGAATCGTCGGGAAGCGATGGCTAAAAGTATATAGAGATACGGGGTGGAGAGACTCAAGAATCTCCATCGAGTCTGGTTCATCTCTCCATACCTTATTCAGAAGGATTAAGGAATCCTCTATCTTTGACAGTAAAACCTTGTCATGGAGTTCCTTCAAAATACTTGTATGATTCATTTATGACTCAGAAAATGATGTACAATGGATAATTTAACAGATCCAAGAGTTAAAACGTTCGGAGTTCTCTTGATCAACATCTAGATCGTTCAGTTCACATTAAATGTTTGTTTTTGTTATAATGAAATGGACAAGGGCTGTGAGTTATCTATGTCTTTTATCAGATGCCATAGACGGCGTTGTGCAAGGCTAGGAAGCTATCCATAATCTTCCTCACAAGGTCCTTCTGTGTGAAGAAGCCGACAATTTCTCCTTTATCCTCTACTAGCAATCTTCTGATGTCGTTGTCCATCATCAGCTCTGAGGCGTCATATAGACTGGCGTCGGCCTTAATGGTTATAAGGGGCTTACTCATAATCTGCCCTGCTGTGACCGTTGACTGGTCTGCGCCTGCGATACACACCCTCTTAAGGAAGTCTCTTTCGGTCAGCATGCCTACGGGTCTACGATTCTCGGTGACGATGACGGCTCCGTTCCACCATAAGATCGATGGCATCTATCACGGGAGCGCTGGTTTCAACAGAGATTAGATCTTTTCGCATGAAATCCCGTATTTTAACGATTAACGTGCTCGTATAACCACCTCCAAAACCAATAGATCTAGCCACTTAATAGATTTTCCCGCAAATATTAGGGGTTAGAACACAAAAAAATGCATGATATTTACTAGGAAATAGAATGATTCTCATGAATTTTTTTATTTTAGGTCTTTCGAATGTTTGCGGTATGAAATTCATCTTCTTGGAGCTCTTAAGTATCTTTCTTTTTTTTAATGACATCATGGTCTATATAAGATGAAAAATCTTAGGTAGTTGTTAAGAGGTGAATGATTTGAAAAAAGTGGATATAATTCTTGTTAGGAGCGAAGACTTCAAAAGAGCATGTAAAATTTTAGAGAAGGAAAGAATCGAATATTTTTGCCTTCATGAGATAGAAAAGTATGGAACAAAACGTAAAGACCTATAATTAAAAATAAGAGGGGAATTAAAACCGTTTTCACTTTTAACTTGTTTGTAGAAGATCCTCTAGTAGGTCTACACATCTTGGACCCGCTCTCACAAAATCCATGGCGGTTATTATTCCCACAAGTCTCTCATTCTCTACAACTGGCAGCTTCTTAATCCCCTTTTTCACCATTAGCCTAGCCGCCTCTTCTATGCTGGCATCTGGGTCTATGGTGATTGCTGGATGGGACATTATTACCCTAACCTCAACTATTGATGGATCTATGCTTTGCTCAACTATCCTGCGTAATATGTCTCTCTCCGTTACTATGCCCACCGGTCTTCTTCCATCCATCACCACAATAGAGCCGATGTTGAACTTATTCATCTTCCGAACCGCGTCCTTGACATTTGTATCGATTTTCACGGTCTTAACAGCCCTCACCATAACGTCCCTAACCATAAAGACTTCTGCCATCTTGATCACCAACCTTTAGTCATAATAACCTATCGTATGTTCGCTTATTAATTTTTCCCGAATATATTCGGGATGAAATACTCAAGCTCATTCAACTTGAAACTATAGATGCAATTTGTCTCGTCGTCTCTGCAAGTATGCTCTTTCTTTCCTTTTTCTTTACATGGACTCTTCCATAGGTGGTGTAGTGTTCTACTGACTAAGACGTAATCGAATTTTTTTTCTTCTCTATCTCTTCCTTCTCCAGAATGTTCTTATTTCGCTGGCAAAGATGAAGCGAAGTCGGCAGCCTGTCTCATCCACTTCGATAGATCCTCATCTGTCCGGTATACATAGATATCGATACTTCCTCTTCCTAAATAGTTTTACCTCATCCATCTCCGTGACGTATTCAAAGCCAGCTTCGATTAGCTGTGTAGCCTTCTCAGCAACCTACACCTATCTCTTCAGCTATGTCTATCAGGTCGAGAGTAATCAGCTTCGTCTTGGTGGGCACCCCGTCCTCTGACCAACCCCTAGCCGTATAATAGTCGTCTAACATCTTCTCAAGCTCCTTTGGCTTCACATAGCTTCCCTCTGAGGGACCCTTGGGTACGGGTTCTCTGAGGATCCTCGGGGGAAGTGCATCGTCCCTCCGAGAGAATCCCTCCCTAACCATGAAGGCCCTCTGCAAATTGTATATCCTCTCCCCGATGGTCATCAGCTCGGCAACATCTATGGCTACACCTATGACAGGCTCAATAAGCTCCGCCATCCCCTCGGCGTAGAACATATGCCGAGAGAACTTGCATATGCCAACGGCGTCGTAGAGGGTCATGAGGTCCTCATGAACCTTGACCTCGTACCCCTTGTGCTCTGCAGAGAACCGGTCCACTCCAGAGAAGCTCCACCACGAACCCGTCAACTCTGTTCCATACACGCCCGCCGTGAGGTGACACCCACCCCTCGAGGAGACAGCGTAGGCCAAGCCCATACCCTTGATTCCCCTGACATCGTAGGCAGGCAACTCCAGCCCCTTCACGTGCAACGCGAAGGCCTCTGAACCCTTGCCTAGTCTCCTGCTCGCGGCCCTGACTCCGTCTGCCAAGAGGCCACCAGTTTTTCCCTCCTTATATGCCATCCTCTTAAGGATCTCCAGCGCAGCGTCGACATCGCCGAACCCTAACTCTATCCCATCCAGATCTTCGGGGCTTAGGAGACCCTTCTCAACAGCCTCCATAGCCCAGGATATGGTCACACCGGCTGAGATGCCGTCTAATCCGTAGAGGTCGCAGGACAGATGAAGCTTGGCCACCGCCTCAGGGTCATCGATCTCCAGCATCCCGCCCAGAGAGAATATGATCTCATATTCGAGGCCGTCCAGCTCTGTCCCTTCAAACTTCCCCTTCTCCACCCTGAAGATCCTGCCACAGGGCTTCGTACAGTTTGGGCACGGCCTCGATTTAACCGTGTATATGGGCGCCCAATAGTAGGGGTCCAGCCTAGACCTCTCCTCCTCTCCTAGGTTGTCGAAGGCTGCCTGGAAGTAGCCGTGCTGCCAGTTCCGGCTGGGAAAGACCCCCACAGCCCTGTTCACCCAGTCGTAGAACTCAGCCGTCCCATACTTCATATCCAGCTCAGAGGCCGGGTGCTCTCGAAGGATCTTATTCCATTTGACCAAGAGTACCCTGAGCTCCTCAGGGTCGGCATATTCAACCCTCCCAGTACCCCTCACACATATACCCTTCAGCCTCTTCGAGCCTAGAACAGCCCCTAGGCCTGTCCTACCTGCCTGCCTCTCATCACAGTCAATATCTGCTATCAAGGAGAGTCTCTCACCAGCCGGTCCGATGACCGCGGTAGAGACCTTCCCATACCTATCCCTCAGCCGCCCCGCAGCCTTGCGTACATCCATACCCCAGAGGTCTGACCCATCCTCAATGGCGACCTCTCCATCATCAATATTGAGAACCACAGCCTCTTCGCTCGCGCCTTCGATCACGATAGATTCGTAGCCAGCCTTCCTCATGTCAACACCCAGAGAAGCACCTGCCACCGCTCTCCCGAAGCCTCTGGTTAGAGGTGACCTCGCCACGAAGACCGTCTTTGAAGCTGTTGGGATACCCGTTCCCACCAACAGTCCAGGTACAATGACAAGTTTGTTCTCCGGNNGTGGGACATCTTCCACTTTAACGTCGCCGCTTGAAAGGTCCACCCTGAGAAACTTGTCTCCATATCCCTTCATTTCAACCACTGAAACAACAACAAGTAACACACTAAAATTTTCTTAAACTCATAACCACCCAATAATTTCGAGTTTTAAAAAATATCAACTACTGCCTGCCTGTTAACGGCTCGTCTCTTTTAAGAAGTTTTTTCAAAGATTTTTTATGGGTTTCTCGTGTTGTTAAAGGATAAACCTCTCTTTTGCTGTGGAAGAAAAAAGGATCTTCACCTATTATACTAGAAAGTTCCTCATCTGAATCTACGTTTACGATTAGGAGGTTGCCTTTTCGACCTATAAGGTGGTAAGAAACCTCAATCTTTCCTTCTTTTTCCAGATCATCATAATATTTGAACTGCGCTGGGAGCAGCTTGGTCCACATCTCGATTGGAACTTCACGATCAATTTGTTGAAGGATAAGAAACTTCATCTCATATCCAACTCTTCTCTATGACACAGCGAATATAAGAATACACTAATCTATAGATGTTTCTTACCATTCATCCTCTATAAGGTGGCAGCCAGAAAGTATATGTAATAGTAGTAGATCAGATATATGCCTGCACCCATTAGGATGAACCCTGCAGCCCTATGAATCCTAGGAGCCATATAGGCTAATCGCTTAATAACAACTTGATTTGTCTTGGCCGCTAGAACCCCTGTCGCAATTAATGGAATTGCTACTCCCAAGGAGTAGGTGAGCATTGTTATCAAGGCACCTAGACCTGGAGTTAGGGAGGCATAGAGTATTACAGCTAAAAAGATGGGGAGGGTGCATCCTGATCCTGTGAAGGCGTAGGCGATCCCAAAGGTGAAGAAACCCTTAGGGCTGATAAATCCTTCTAGTTTGGAGGACAAACCTATTAACGGCAAGTTGAACTCAAAGGCCTTCGAAGCTCCAAGAAGCAAGATGATGAAAGCAGCCACTATAGTGAAGTGGGGAACGATGCTCTGGATCAACGAGGAGGCCAAGGCCACTACTAGGCCGGCAGAACCGAAGACAGCTAAGACGCCGAGAACAGCTACTAGAGCACCGCGAAGGGCTCTTACAAGAGTTAATTTACTACCCAGATGATAGGTTATGTAAGCTGGCAGTAAGATGTATCCACAGGGAGATAGGAGGGTTACGAAACCGGCACCCAAGACAAATGCTAGAGGAATCTGCTCTAAGAAACCGTTCACAGGAACCACTTCTCATCAAGAACTCGTCAGCTGCTGGAGCAGCTCCCTCCATTCCTCTGTTCCCAGGAAGCCGAAGCCTTGAGAAAAGACTACTTCACCATTCCTGGAGATACCTATCTTCGATGATTGAGTTACGACCTTATACTTTACTATGGCATCCTCATTATACTCTGCAAAGGGCCAAGTGTAGTTTCGTTTCTCCTTGTATGTCTTTATCTGTTCAGCGGTCTCAGAGGGATCGAAGCTTACAACCAAGACATTCACCCTTCCAGCCTGCTCTCTATAGACTTCATCTAGAGTCTTGAGGTCTCTCTCGCATGTGGGACACCAAGTGGTGAAAAAGTAGATCACCACGGGCTTACCCTGAGATAAAAGATCTTGAACTGTAAGCTCTGTTCCTTCTACTGTTCTGAAGATGACATCCTCAGAGCCAGCTGGAGATGGAGAGGGTTTTTGACTTGGAATGGTGGTAAACCATGCCATAGCGGCGATGCATATGGCTATAATCACTACCAATATAAGAATATGTACGCGAGTCACAGCCTTTCTGAAAAAAAGTGTTCTTCTTAGATTCAACATTCTACTTAAGTTTTGGATCCGAAGTAATAAAGTGGTTATCGATCCATAAACCATTCTCGACGAGGAATAAACCGGAAGGTATTGTGAATTTAACAATGGCTCCTTCATCGATCTCCCTTATCTCAGCAATCTCAGTTTTCAATCCGTCCTCCTCCAGCAGAATCTTGAGGTCATCGAAATAGTCGTAGAATCCGCAGGTGTAACAGAAGGATCCGGTGAACTCTACCTCGAATGAATCTCTACTGAGTGATAGCAGCTTCGCTCTAGATTCTGCCCCTCTATACCTGTTATATTCCTCAATCACCCTCTTAATCTTCTCCTTATCCATGAAGAAAAACCTCTGTTCTAGCCTGAACCAAGTGCTCAAACACAGTTAGAGAGAGATGAAACATGTAAGATCGTATTAACAATTACTCGATCTTTTTGAAACTCTCCTTCTTCGCTTCACATATAGGACAGGTCTCAGGCGCTGCATTCTCAGCCGTATATCCACACACCTGGCAGATATAATAGTCCACCGTCTCCAGATCTTTTCCTGACTTCACAGACTCCAAAGCCTTCTTATATCTATCTGCGTGGACGATCTCGGACTGCCTCGCATAGTCGAAGCTCCTCACCGCTCCTCGGTTTCCCTCGTCCTGGGCTTCCTCTATGAATTTTGGATACATCTCTTCATACTCATAGGTCTCCCCCTCTATGGCCGCCTCAATATTCTCCTTGGTACTCTTAACCTCCTTCAGAACCCTCAGATGGAACAAGGCATGTACCGTCTCTGCCTCCGCTGCCGCCCTGAACAACTTAGCAACCTGGGGAAACTTCTCCCTCTCAGCCCTCTCCGCGAAGGCTAGATACCTCCTATTCGCCTGACTCTCGCCGGCGAATGCAGCTCTCAGATTCTCTTCTGTTCTGATCATCCTCTACAACCTCCAGAACATATCAATTGACTTTCATCCTTCCCCACGTATAATACTTCTCCTCTCTTTGATTGCT
>JABAOF010024580.1_pt2 | contig 12287 bp, 14 predicted proteins | sample 7062171 | NCBI WGS metagenome assembly JABAOF01 (sample SAMN14538628, study PRJNA623070) | marine sediment metagenome | biome: marine biome [ENVO:00000428]; feature: marine pelagic biome [ENVO:01000023]; material: deep marine sediment [ENVO:00002113] | place: India: Gulf of Khambhat ... | reverse complement strand
ACAAAGCTTAAGAACACCCTGAGACATATGATGGGTAAAGATCTCATAACACATCTGGGCCTTAAATACTACGGAGTCAAAGAATGACATTCTATGCCAAGAGGCAGAAGTTCGAAGGACTTTCCTCTAAGATAGGGAAGACTTTCGCAAAGCTTGGCTTAAGTCCGAACCAATGGACCTTTCTCACCATAATACCCACATTGATAGCTTTGTACTTCCTAATAGAAAGGCAGTTCTTGATAGCAGCAGGATTCTTCATACTTTCCGCATTCATAGACCTTGTGGACGGTTCTGTAGCGAGGATCATGGGAAAGGTCTCGAAACTTGGAGCGTATTTAGACACTATAATGGACAGGTATGTGGAAGGGATAATAGTTTTCGGCCTGCTGTTCGCTGGTCTCCCTGATTTTTACATACCCGTTTACGCCTGGATATTCCTCTACCTGCTCGGCTCCTTCATGACAACGTACGCGAAATCCGCAGCGAAAGAGAAAGACCTCGTTGAGAAGGAGATACGAGGGGGTTTGTTAGAGCGAGCGGAAAGGCTCATAATACTATTCATAGGGATCTTGCTGGCTCATTTCGGGAGGATATACCTAACCTACATAATCGTGATCCTCGCGATCCTGACGAACGTAACGGCTCTGCAAAGAATCAGGATAGCCATGAGAAAGTAGACTATTTCTAAAGAATAAAAAATTAACTACCAATTAGGTATATGGTAGATTCAAATTATTTGGCTAAGTAAGTGATAAAATGGGAAGGGGAAGCCACGGAAGGAACTATTTCAAAATAAGGCGTAGAAAACGGAAAGAAAGGTTAAAACGAAGGCCCCCAATAAATTTTAAAGACGTACCAACTTTTAACATAGCTGATTATTCAAAAGAACAATATAAGAAATGGGGGAAATACCGGGGCGGAGAATTTAACGGTAAAAGGATTTTAGAACAAAATGGAGAAGAAACGGGAAATTACATAACACCCAAAAACACTAAACCAAAAAAAGGCCGCATACCGAAAAATCCAAGTGAAGATGAAATACCTCCTTATCTAGTGGGATACTGTTTGAAAGCAAAGAAACAAGACAAGGATGCATCGTATTGTACTGATGGGTGCCCGATATCTGATTATTGTGAATCCCGTGAAACTCGTAAACCTGGGGATCCAAAAATAGACCCTGCATATGCAAGAGAAGCTTTTAGAAGGCTTAACATGATTTCTTTTGAAATCTAAATCTTCCTGATTTTTCCCGGGCTGGGTTCATAGCATATCCCATCGTTAAGGAGCTCGTCTATTGCGCTCTCCAGGTCGGTTTCCTTCGCCTTCACCTTCTTCGCGAGCTCGGAATAGACTATCCCATCAGGGGATGATTCTATCGCCTTTAGGATTTCCTTCTTAAGCAAATTTTTCTCTTTTCCTTCCTCTTCCCCGCCTTTCAGAAAAACGTCAACAAATTGCTTCTCAACACCGTGTTTTTCAGTGAGTTCCTTTTCCAGCTCTTCCGGGGTTTTCCCCTTGTTCTTTTCCACGAGATCCTTCGCCTTCTTTATCTCCCTCTCCTTGTGAATCAGCTCGAGCCTTCTAAGAAGTTCGAAGTTGGGGTTTTCAATTTTCCTCGCAACCTCGGGTATTATGTACGTCTCCCCTTCGTATTCCCTTACCTTCCCCACAACGTCAACTATTTCGCCAATTTCGATCGAGTCCAGAGGTTTCGTGGTTTTGAACACTTTCAAGCGGATCGTGTCTGTCCCGTCATCTATCGTGACACTCGCGTAGTTCCCATCATCCGCCACGAATTTCGAAACCACCGTTCCCAGTATTCTTGCCCTAGATATCTCCTCACTTGACTGTGTCCTAACGAAGCTCGGCTCGAAACCCTCTTTCTTTTCGAAAATCCCGTTCATTATGTCCCATATGCGGACCTTTCGAGCTGTCTGCCTCTCGATCATTCGAAAACCTCGTGTTTATTTTAGAGATAAGATATAAAAAAGAAGTAATTTACACAAATTTCTGGCTCATAAGTACGAAAAGGACGAACAATACTAGCGAAATAGCTATCACCAAATATAGCATTCCCTTCTCGCTAGCGAAACCGAAAGGGATCGGACCTATGAAACCGCCCACCGCAAACTTAGTTTTACCCTCGCTCGCCTCTAGGAGCGATCCTAATATTATCAGGAATATCCCTATAAACACCACGATTATTCCTATAAGGACCAAGTGCTCCATCCTTATCACTTCCCAAATTTCCTTTTCTGCCTGAAATACCATCTTATTATCTTTTCGAATTCCTTCCTTGTGAATTCAGGCCACATCGTCTTAGAAAAGTAAATTTCTGCATAGGCAGACTGGTAAAGCAAAAAGTTCGAAAGCCTTTGCTGGTTACCGGTCCTTATTATCAAGTCCACAGGCTGCGAAACCCAAAGGTACTCATCGAAAAGACTCTCGGCGATTTTTGTTTTCTTTATCCCTTTCTCGGCTATTTTCTTCACGGCACTAACGATTTCGAATTTGCTCCCGTAACTCAGAAGGATATTTATGATTTTTCTTGAATATTGAGCGGTTAATTTCATAGTGTCCCTCGCCGCTTGACGGACATCGGATCTCCATACGTTCTCCGTTCCGAACACGTTGACCTTTATCTGGCGTTTCTTTACCTTTTCAGAAGATAACGCCCGAAAAAGATTATTTTTGTATATCTTCCACAGGTGTTCAAGTTCTTCCTTTGTTCTGTTTAAATTCTCGGTGGAGAGGGCAAAGATAGAGACGGTTTTTATCTTGTCAAATTCTGAACACCACTCCAAGAATTCCTCTATTTTCTTGGCTCCAGCATAGTGTCCATACCATATGGGCTTTCCGATTTTTTTCGCATACCTCCTGTTGCCGTCGGGAATCAGAGCTATGTGTATAAAATCATCTTCTTTGACAAAATCATCGGTCATACAACTAAATATTTGTTTTAAATTTTTAAATCCTATTTCCCGAATCTTCTCTGTCTCTCCCCGAATTCTCTGACCGCTCGAATGAAATCCTCTTTCTTGAGTTCTGGCCAGAACTTGTCAAGGAAAACGAGTTCGGAATAAGTGGACTGGAAAGGCAGGAAGTTCGATAGTCTTTTCTCCCCGCCGGTCCTTATTATCAAATCAGGATCGGGAAAACCATTCGTCCAGAAATATTCCCTAAGGACTGACTCGTTTATTTTTTCCGGATTTATTAACCCCTTCCCCACATCATAAGCTATTCTTCTAGCGGAATCCACTATTTCCTGCCTTCCGCCGTAAGCAATCGCTAGGTTCAGGAAATAATTCGAATAGTTTTTTGTCATTTCCGAGACCTTTCGGATTCCCTCCTGCAAATCTTTGGGAAGCATATCAAGCATCCCGAAAAAGTTGACTTTTACTTTGTTTTTGTGAACCACGTGCTCCTTATCCTCAAGTATGTTTTCAATTTCTTTTCTAGCGAGGGAGAAAATGAAATCCAGCTCCCTCCTAGGGCGCTTCTCGAGATTTTCGAGAGACAGAACGTAAAAAGTCACAACCTTTACCCCGAGTTCTTTGCACCATTCAAGGATGTTTTTTATTTTTTTCAGGCCCCATTCGTGACCTTTCCAAGGCTTTTTCATTAAACGTCTCGCTAGCCTCCTGTTGCCGTCAGGAATGATTCCTACATGTTCAGGTACTGTTAAGATAAGCATCACCTCATTTTGGAGTTTATAAGAATTTTATAAGTTAGATATAAATAAATATCCATCTATGAATCCAGGTGTTGAAATGCGTTTTGAACTCCATTGCCATTCATGTTATTCAAGGGGAACGAAGATCCCATGCGAGGGTTTGGCAAAACCGGAAGAGATCGTTAGGAGAGCGAAAGCTCTCGGTCTTTCCGGTATCGCTATCACAGACCACAGAACCACGAGGGCTTGGGCTTCCGCCCGTAAAGAGGCAAAAAGACAGGGGATTTTATTCATTCCGGCAGTGGAATTACAAACGAATTCAGGACATTTAATAGCTTTAGGAATAACCGAACCCGTTGAAAACTTCCTAGAAGCCGATGAATCAATCGAAAGGATACACGAAGCCGGGGGTATCGCTGTCGCTCCCCACCCTTTTGATCTGAGGGGGGAAGGCCTTGGAGAGCTCGCCTTCAAAGTGGATGCAGTCGAGATTTTCAACTCGCTTAATATAGACAGGATCAGCAACAGATTCGCTTTTTCCAAGTTCAAAAATTCGGAAATCCCGAAGGTGGTTGGTTCGGATGCCCATTCGCTAGAAATGATAGGAAAAGCGGTGAATATAATGGAAGCAAGTGACGTGGATTCTGTTCTGAAAAACATACTGAAAGGGGATGTCATTTTCGAAACTAGATACGTTTCAATGGATGATATCATAAACTGGACAAGAGAGAGATTACGAAAATCTTACAAAGAAGTCTTGGAATACAGCAATTCTCATTATTACTTTCCGAAGGCCTGGCTCTACAGGAAGATGCTTAAGAAGTTCATGAGAACTAGTAATACCCCATGGTGGGTTCTCGCACAAATGAGCATCAACGTGAGCAGGGCTTACGTACGGTATCCTGAAAATACTGAGTTATTAGTTTTCTTACCTACTTAACGAAAAGAACAAATTTGACCGCCAGGATTATTATGATGAACAGGACTATCACTGCGAGCAAGATAACCTTGCCTGTGTTCTCTGTGATCCCCACGACCGCTCCTGTCGGGATCTCTATACCAGTCGTTATGTTCTCTTCTGTCACTTCCCCTGGTTCGGGCGTAACGCCAACCCCTATCCTGAGATCCAAGCTTCTCTCGGATTTGGTCGATTCCAGTTTCACTGAGACATCGTAAGTTTTCTGCTCAACATCGTACCCCGGAGAAGCGTAGAGATAAACGTAGGTTTCTTCCCCTCCTTCAAGGGAAACGAAGTCCTCGCTCAAATGGACCCATTCCGGCCCTTCAATCCCTAGAACATAATTATCCTGTCTTTCCCCTGTGTTTTCAACCTTCACTCCTATCGCTATCCCTTTCCCAGCTTCCACAGTGCTTTCCGTGTCCTCGCTCGAAACTTCAAGGTTGTAACATACCTCCTTCGCTCTCACACTTATCTCTGAAATCGCCTCTTCGTATATGTGATCTGAAAATGCCTTGAACGTTAGGCTGTATTCACCTTCAGAGAAATCTATCCTTACTTTTGTTGCGAACATTTTCAGTTCTTCAGGTCCGAGAGAAACAGAACCTATTTCCCTGTCCCCCAAGGCGAATGTGTAATCATCCTCGAACTCCCCGACATTTTTCAGGGCGAGCGTGTAGTTTATTTCATCCCCCCTGCACACCTCGAATTTTTCCGGGCTGACCCCGAACTCAGCTGAATAACAGTTTTTCACAGTGAGAGAAACGGAGTTCTGATCTGATATCTCTTCGCTCACGCCTCTTACGGTGACCAGGGTTTCCCCGAATTCGAGCTCTTCTGTCTCTACAGTCAGGTCAACTTCCTCGATCTCCCCTGCCTCTAGGCTGACCTTGTTTTTTTCGAGGGTTCCCATGTCCGTCTCAAGATCGTATGTATCGGAAACCGTTCCCGTGTTTTTCACGGTGACTTCGTACTCCACGGGCAGACCCTTGCAGACTTCCTGGCTTGCAGGAGAAATAATGACAGCGATCCCCCTACATTCAATCGCTTCCACAGTTCCTGTAACGGTCTTTTTCAATTTCGGATAATTCTGGGAAGTTATGGTTATGTTGAAGCTGGTTTTCCCTTTAAGTTCAGGGTACGCGAAAAATCCAACACTTTTCTCCTTTCCAGGCAAAGCACTCACACTTTCCTGACTGGGGATAACCCAGTCGGGCGAGCGTATGTCATAAGTATCACTTTCCGTTCCCAGGTTAATCAAGGTGAGCACGAATTTTGAAGAACCTCCCAAGCATGTGGAAGTCTCTCTCGGTTCGAGGTCTATTCCAAAATCAAAACACTTTTCCACCTTCAATTCCGTGGATTTCTCATCCTTAGCGTACGACTCCTTTGATTCCGCCTTCACCGTTATCGTTCCGCTCTCTGTGGGTGACGTGACGTTCAAAGCTATTTCCTCCGTTTCCCCGGATCCTATAGTAACGCTTTCCTTGTACAAATCCTCACCCCATGAGCTCGAGACCGTTATTTCGAACTCTTCCGCCTCCTTCCCGTTGTTCGTGACAGAGAAAGAGTATTCGAACTTCGAATCCCGACAGACTTCGATCATCTCATCGATTTCGATAAAAACATCGTGACATCGCAGGACCTCGACTTCGAGATCCTTAAAGGCTTCATCCCCGTTCTCTGCCTTGACCCTGACCGAATAAACCCCTGGCTCGACAAGCGGAGGGTTCACAAAGAAAGTTATTTTCTCGCTCTCCCCTGAAGCCAAGGTTATATCAGGTTGTATGAAGCCGTTGTCAGGGATTCCCCAGCCTCCCGGCATCTCTAGCGAAAGGAAATACGTGTGCGTTACATCATCAAAATTCGTGATGGTGAGATCAACCTCCACAGTACTACCAGGACAACCGGAAACCTTATCGTTCGAAAATTCCAGCCCTATATTATAATATTCGGCACCCGCTTTTGGGGCTGAAAATATGAATAACAAAGTAAACAAAACCATCAAGGACAAAAACCCCTTTCGCATATTCTCACCACTATATACTAAATCCTTTATAAACTTTTTAGTGGTTAATTTTTTAAGTCTATCGTGTTCTAGAAAATAAGTTACTACTGCATACCAATTGGCCCGAAAGATTCGCCTAAATGAGTATCAGATTGCCTGTGTTCGAAATCTCCACCTTGTTTAGGATAGTATGTTCCGTCGGTGTATTTCAAAATCTCCGCTGGCAAAAGCCTGCTCATGTCAACTTCTCTTCGCTGATTTGGAAGGTCCGGGTTTCCCATGCTCCCCTTCATCATCCTTGCCTGGTATGCTGGAGGCTGGGCAGGGGTTTCTGCCGGAGCCCCGTAAATGTGTTCCTCGTACGTTTTCTTTTTGAACTTCCCCGCTACGAAGTAGAGTGCTGTCAGCAAAACAAGCAGGGAAATTATTACTGCCCCTATCAACCAGTTGCTCTGTGCTAAGCTTATAAGTCCTGTTAGCCCGTCCATTTCCTCTTCTTCTACCTCTCCGCTCGCAGGAGCGACGTATATGCGTATGTTTTCCTCAAAGGTCTTGCCATCTGTTTCAACCTCGACCTCGAAATCGTAATTACCGACATCTTTCGGAACAATGTATATGTAAAACGTTTTCCTTCCCTCAACATCAACCTCTTTAGGGTAGTTCACCCAGTCCTCGGGAATACCTTTGACAGAGATCTCAAAGTTCGCCAGTTCTGGGCTTTCTATTATAACGTCCAAGGTCTTGCCTGAATTCAACTCAATGTCAAGCGAAGTCGGCCTTATTATAACGTTAGTTTCTGTTATCTCTGGTTCCTCCTCATCCTCTTCTTCAGGTATGAAGACTTCCGATTCCAATGGGAAAACCGTTATTTCGGTGAATTTCGTGACACTCTCGCTGCACGGAAGGTAGCTCTCTATCCGTATGTTATGTGTTCCAACAGACAACGGGAATTCGAACCTTTTATCCGTCTTTTCTCCTGTGCGGAGGTATTCAGTGTACTCACCTTTCAGCGATCCGTCAACGTAAAGTTCGATTGTCAGCGTTCCTGATCTCTCCCCTGTGTTCTCTATCTCTATTTCCACCCATCCTTTCTTTCCTTCCGTAAGGTAGGAATAGTAATCAAACCTGTTCACTGTTATTTCACAATCCTTCCCGTCAGGACCAGGAAGGTAACCGGTAGCCGTTCTGTAAGCGGTGTCCGAGTTTCGTTCCTCATCATAAACTGTTGCTTCACACTTAACAGTATAATAATCCTCGGTTATCATAAGATTCATTTCCGACTCCGCCTCATCCTCGTCCTCGCTGACTTCTTCTTTGTCCTTCTTAAACAATTCCCCATCCACGTACCACTTGAACCTCACGTAATCCAGATCCTCATCCTCATCGAAAACCTCAACTTCGCACGTGAACTCTATGTTGTTATCGTAGTATTTCCTGAAAATGTCCATGTCCTCTATTTCAGGGTTATCATCATCTCCGTTGTCGCGCACGCGTATCAAAACAGGATTGCTCCAGTCCGATTCAAGGTATTCATCGTCTTTCACTTTCAGCATTGCGTAGTAAGTTCCGTCTTCCGAATAAGCATGGTATGAATAGGGCGTATTGCTGGACAACCAAACAGACTGGTGTCCATCTCCGTAATCGAATTTGTACTGCAAAATGTAACCATCAGGGTCATACGACCTGAATCCTGAAAAATACACTTCCTCGTCCTCATCCACGTAATACTTGTTCGCCGTTAGGACAGCGATGGGTTTTCGGTTTTGTGTATAGGGCGGGGAAGGTGGGTAATAAGGGGGGTAAGAAGGGGTTGTTTGCTGGTCAGATATCACAACAGGAAGAGAGCTTTCACTATCCTTCGCTCCGTACGTATCGTACACTTCAGCTATACACTTTATCGAGTCATCCGCATAAGTGTAGCTAGCGAGAAGAATATCCTGAGCCGTATCGCTCGATCCTTCCATGTTCTTCGCGGCTGACCTGATAAGATACCCGTTTCTTTCCCACCTGAATATAACATGGTCAAGATTATCATCCGTGTCCATCGCTAGGATGGAACACGTCAAATCTTGCTGAGGGTTGGGGTGTCTTGGGGTGATATCCACGTAGGACACTGTGGGCATAGAATTAGCCGGTATATTTCCCACGCGGACAGCATGAGTCTCGTAGTCGTACGCTTTATCAAAGTCGTACGCCCGAGCTTGACAAACAACGTAATCCCAGGGATCTGTGTGGAACGAATCCAGCGTATCGCTAGTGGAATCGCTAGACCCGTAAACCAATTTTGTGTTCTCCTTCGTTAGAACCCCGTTCACGTACCATTTGAAATCAACATAATCAAGATTCCCATCGGGATCAGATACATCCACAAAACATGTCAGATCATTATATTTCGTGGGGTTTTCAGGATCAATATAAACAGAATCAATAACAGGCGGGCTGTTCGTGGTAGCCTGCACGCTAACCGCCAATAGCAAAATAACTATGAAAATGAACATCATAAACCGGAGATTATTGGACAGGACTTTCATCTCTCCCACCATTCCCCTCCTACGACAAAATTATTTTCCAGTAGTTTCTTCTTTTTTGAAAGATATTCGAGAATTTCTAATTTATAATTATTCGGATTTGTGATAAGAGAATCGGCTTTCTTTATCTCATTCTTGATGGCTTCAATTTCTTTATATGCTCTATTTAAACTAAGTTCTCCTTCCTCAAGCAGTCCAAGTACTTGTAATTTTTGTTTCCCTAGTCGGGAAATATAATTATCACGACCTCCGGCCAATTCAATCCTAAATAGAAGTTCAAGTGCATCAACTGAGTTTTTGTAATCACTTAAAATCTCCTCTGGACTATTATATCCCGGTTTCTCTATTATAATACCGTTGTTTAAAACAGGGTTGTGTGCCGGCAAAAGATATCGTGGATCTGTTATCACTTCAGCTGAATTTTTTTCTGACATACCAATACCTCAGTTTTTCTCCTGGGCTAACCACCACATCAATCGTATTTCGATATCTTCCATATTTTTCAAGAGATGCAAGGGATTCATAACAATCAAACCCTCAGTTTTCAACATTTTTACTATTTCTAAGTGATAATTTATTAGTATTAGGCTTTATAAAGCTTTCGGTGGGAGGTTCTGTTGCGAAATCGTCAGACAGAACTTGGTCGGGCAAAATTGAACAAAAAATCCTCAATCCTCAACGAGTTAGTTAACCAAATTCTCTTTTTTCAAACCCCCCAAGAGCCCATATTAAGTGGTTATATTCCTTGACTAGGCTGTTCAGATAATCTTTGAATTCTTCAGGTAAATTGAAATCAACTAATGTATGTTTAGAATTATTGGGGGCAGAACCAAATACGTAAATACTAATATCCTTTGTCACAGCCCGATACTTCCACACCTCTTTTATTTTGCCGGCTTTACTGATTTTTATATCGGGGAAGAAGTCCGTTATCCTTGCATCTTCATCCAAAAAATTTTCAACTTTTTCACGATTATAACCGGAAAACAGACTTCCATTTATTATGTGATACGGCAAATCTTTTCTTCTGATACCCCAACTGTCTCTAAATTCTTCTTTCGCTTCTTCAGTTGTCCTTACCTTTGAAATTCTTGGCCATTTTACTTTCTTTCTTTCAACTGGCTTCTCCAAATCTATAGGCTCTTTCTCAACCAAAGCAGACCTCGCGTATGTTCCTATTACAGTACCGGCAAAAAATTCTTCCAAGTCAGCTAACTTTTTTGGATTTTTTTCATGTTCTTTCAAAAGCTCATCTATTTTCCCGTAACCATAACCTTGATACAAAAATTTTTCCACAGGTCCCTTAAGAGGGATTTCCACGGGTTCTATGTACTTCATGTATGAAATACTAATCTTTTAATTTAAAAAGCTTAATTTTCTTTACTATCGTTAAGTAAATACCGTTAACAAGACTTTAACATACTTAAGAACTCCCTACATATACTTGATATGCCTCAAATTTTCGGTCAGAGGAGATTCAGAATCGCGCGTTCTCACAAGAAAAGGGACAAGTACACGAAGAAAAGGCCTCCTGTCAAGAGAGGTGAAATCGTCGAGCTGTACATAAAAGATGTGAGCAAGAAAGGGGACGGGATAGGGAAAATAGATGATTTCGCTGTTTTTGTTCAAGGAGCGAGAGAAGGCGAAATGGTTAAAGTTAAGATAATCGAAGTGAAGAAGAATTGTGCTGTTGGGAAAAGGATTGAATGATTAACTAAATTATCAAAGTCTGTCTTTAAGATATTCATAAAGATGGTCTAATACTATACATTCAACAGGATCTGGACGCCTACTCAGAATATTTTTAATTGTCCGCTCATTTACATTATGATCGCCATCGTGAAAGTAAATTTCACCTGGGTTTTCTTCAGTTGCTACGTATACATGTTCATTGATCCAAAAAATATGAGGGGTCTGTCCTTCATCTAGAAGTTTCCTGTATTTTTTTAAGGCATCTCTAATGTCAGCTCTCAACATATAACTCCCTTATTTGTCAGAATTGTTTTTAAAGTTTTAAATGTTTTACTACAAAGTTATGACATATCTAGAGTAAGTTATTCAACCTCAATCCCTGGCTTCCCGGGCGAAGCCTTCGCTGCTTTATCACTTTTGGAATCCTCTGCCTTGATGATTTCGATCGGGTGTCCGAACTCCTTGCTTAGGAAGGATTTCGCCTCGGAAAGCGAACGGAATTCGCTCTCCTGATCCATAACGAAGGACGGGAGTTTGGAGGGGTCTTTGATTACGGAAGGAACTATCCTTGCTATTTCGAAACCGTGTTTCTTGTCCATCACGTTCTTCATTATTTTCCTAACATCCCTTGTTTTCTCGATCTCCTTCTTCAGTTTTTTGAAAAAGGCATACTTCCATTTCGCTGAAATGAAAAGGTGGATCTTCTTCGGTTTGAATTTCACTAGTTTTAGGACATTCCTCACATCCTCGGATGTTTTGTCCATGAGTTCCTCATACGCAATGAGTTTCTCGTCAATCAGTTCTTTATCGTATTTTGGCCATTTCGCTAGCGAAACGAACCCCTTCTTTCCCAGCTTATCCCACATCTCCTCGCTTAGGTGAGGGACAACGGGGTTGAGCATTTTAACGTATTTCTCCGCTATTATGTTATACGTGGCACGAACTTCTTCGTCATTAGTTCTCCTCTTCAGTTTCTTTATCCAGGAAGGGATCGCGTAGATAACGACATTCCCGTAATCGCGAAGTTTCATTTCGTCCAGGGCTTCGCCCGCCTCTTTAATCGAATTTTCGAATTTTGAGATGAATGCCTTACCCATGGGTCCTAACTTCCCTTTCTTCCTTTTCTTGATAATCTCGAAGAGAAGATCGTATATGTTCGACAAATTCCTCTGTATGTTCTCCGCTTCGTTCGTTTTCCAGTCGAACGTCCCGTCAAGCGTGGTAGCGGTCGAGATGTACGAACGGAACGTGTCCGCTCCGTATTTATTCTTGACATCAAGCAATGTGATCACATTCCCTTTGGATTTCGACATCTTTTGTCCCTCGCTCTGGACGAATCCGTGGAAGGAGATTTTCCCAGGCCAGTACTTCTCAGGGAATATTCCGGCATGAGCGAATATGAAAAAGGAAAGGTGATTGGAAAGGTGG
>JABAOF010000818.1_pt7 | contig 12289 bp, 13 predicted proteins | sample 7062171 | NCBI WGS metagenome assembly JABAOF01 (sample SAMN14538628, study PRJNA623070) | marine sediment metagenome | biome: marine biome [ENVO:00000428]; feature: marine pelagic biome [ENVO:01000023]; material: deep marine sediment [ENVO:00002113] | place: India: Gulf of Khambhat ... | reverse complement strand
ATGGCCGGGATCAAGACCGAGTTGGAAGACCTCGCACTCAAGTTCCTTGAGCCCGAGGAATACAAGTTCGTGGCGGAGCAGGTACGGGCGAGCCGGGACGAGCGCGAAGAGATGATCCAGCGACTCCGTGTGCCGTTGGAAGAGGCGTTGCGGGCGGCCGGCATCACCGAGTTCGAAGTCACTGGGCGACCGAAGCATCTGTGGTCGATCTTCAAGAAGATGAAGCAGCGGCGGCGGCCGTTCGGCGAGATCTACGACCTCATGGCCGTCAGGGTCCTCGTCAACACGGTGAGAGACTGCTACCACGCCCTGGGCGTGATCCACCATAACTGGACGCCGCTGCAGGAGCGGATCAAAGACTACATCGCCTCGCCCAAGTCGAACGGCTACCAGTCGCTGCACACCACCATCTTCGGTCCCGGGGGGCAGCCGTACGAGATCCAAATCCGCACGTGGGACATGCATCGCACGGCGGAGTACGGGATCGCTGCGCACTGGGTCTACAAGGAGAAGAAGAAGGGCCGGGACGAGCTGGATGCTCGGTTCGAGTGGTTCCGACAACTCCTCGAGCTGCAGCAGGACGCGCACAGTCCGGAGGAGTTCCTTGAGTTCCTGAAGATCGACCTGTTCCAAGACGAGATCTTCGTGTTCACTCCCCGGGGGGATGTGAAGCGGCTCCCGACAGGCGCCACGCCCCTGGACTTCGCATTCGCCGTCCATACTGAGGTCGGGCTGCGGTGTCAGGGGGCAAAGGTAAACGGGCGGATCGCGCCGCTCCACCGACCGCTCCGCAACGGCGACACCGTGGAGATCCTGACCGGTCCGCTCGCCCGTCCCAGCAAAGACTGGTTGAGCCACGTGCGGACAGCCCGGGCCCGGTACAAGATCCGTGGGTGGATCAAGCAGGAGGAAGCTGAGCGGAGCATTGCTCTGGGCAAGGAGATTCTGCAGCGGGAGCTGCGCCGGCGCCGACTCGACGTGCCCGGCGATGAGGTCTTGGTCGCGGCGGCGGAACGGTTATCCGTAGCCTCCGCCGACACCCTGTATCAGGTGCTCGGACGGGGGGACACCCCGATTGGACAGGTTATCAAAGCCATCTATCCCGACCGACCCAGCGCCGAGCTACAGGCGCCCAAACCCACCCGCTTCGGCCGCGTCATCGACCGGATCCGCCTCGGGCGGGGGGTGCGCATCCACGGAGTCGACGGTCTGATGGTGCGGTACGCGCAGTGCTGCCAACCAGTGCCGGGTGATCCCGTTGTGGGCTATGTGACCAAGGGGCGTGGGATCTCGATCCACCGGGGCGACTGTCCCAATCTACTCGTCATGTCCGACGATCCCGAGCGCCGAGTCGAGATCGATTGGCAAGTGATGGAGGGCGAGGTCTTCGTCGTCAGCCTGGGGGTGGTTGGCGAGGACCGACGGGGACTCTACGCCGACTTGATGCAGGCGGTCTCAGAGACCGGTACCAACATCCGCAGCGCCGAGCTCTTGAGCCGCGACGGGGCCATGTTCGGCTCCGTCCTCGTGGAGGTTGAGAACCACGCCAATCTGGCCAAGGTCATGCGGGCCATGCAACGGGTCAAAGGAGTCTCCACGGTGCAACGCCGGGAGCCGCCGGCGAGGCTGGTGGCGGGAGAGGGACACTAAGGGCAGCAATTTGCAATCAGCAATTCGCAATTCGTCGCATACCTTCCGACCTCCATGTAGCGTGCTAGAACGCTGTCCGTTCCTCCGGTTGCCTGTTGTAGCTGGAAACCACGAATTGCTGATTGCGAAACACTAATTGCAGGAAGCTAGTTGTTAGCACGCAATGGCTACCTTCGAGCTCCAAATCCCATTCTCTCTCGCCGGCGATCAGCCTAGAGCGCTGGCGCAGTTGGTGACGGGTCTCCGCCGTGGCGACAAGTACCAGACCCTCCTCGGCGTCACCGGTTCGGGAAAGACCGTGACGATGGCCAACGTCATTGCCACCAACGGTCGACCGACACTCGTCTTGTCGCACAACAAGACCCTGGCCGCCCAACTCTACGGGGAGCTCAAGTCGTTCTTTCCTCGGAACGCCATCGAGTACTTCATCTCGTACTACGACTACTNNCATCGAGAAGGACGCCTCGATCAACGACGACATCGATGCACTCAGGCTCCGTGCGACGTCCAGCCTGGTTGAGCGCGATGACGTCGTCATCATCGCGACCGTGAGCGCCATCTATGGGCTGGGAGACCCCGCGGAATACCGGGAGCTCATGGTCACCGTGGACGCCGGCGAGGAGCGCCCCCGGGACGAGATCCTCGAGGAGTTGGTGCACATTCACTATGCCCGCAACGATGTCGCCTTCGAGCGCGGCACCTTCCGCGTGCGGGGCGATACCGTGGAAGTCCTTCCGGCATACGAGGAGCAGGGAGTCCGCATCGAGTTCTGGGGGGACCAAGTCGAGCGCATCTCGAAGATCAACCCCCTCACCGGCAACGTCATCACTGAGCTTCCGCGCTGTGCGATCTACCCGGCCACGCACTTCGTGACGCGTCGGCCCACCATCGAGCGGGCAGTGCGGGTGATTCGGGAGGAGCTGGCCGAACGGCTGACAGAATTCCGCAGCCAGGGGAAGCTGTTGGAGGCACAGCGGCTGGAATCGCGCACCAGGTTTGACGTCGATATGCTGCTGGAGATCGGTACCTGCGCGGGTGTCGAGAACTACAGTCGCCACCTTACCGGCCGGAAGGCGGGAGAGCGGCCGGCGTGCCTCCTCGACTACTTTCCCGACGACTATCTCACCATCGTGGACGAGTCGCATGTAACGCTGCCGCAACTCGGCGGCATGTATGAGGGCGATCGGTCGCGGAAGCTCACCCTCGTTGAGTACGGCTTTCGCCTGCCGTCGGCACTGGATAACCGCCCGCTCAACTTCGACGAGTTCATGAGGCTGACCCCCAGCATGCTCTTCGTTTCGGCCACCCCCGGTGACTTCGAGCTTGGGCTCTCGCAAGGCGTGATTGTCGAGCAGATCATCCGTCCCACGGGCCTGATCGATCCCGCCGTCGAAGTACGGCCCGTCAAGGGCCAGGTGGACGACTTGCTTGCTGAGATCCGCGAGTGCGAAGCAGGCCGTGAGCGGGTGCTAGTGACTACCCTCACCAAGCGAATGGCTGAGGATCTCACCGACTTCCTACAGCAGACGGGCGTGAGAGTTCGGTACATGCATTCGGACATCGACGCTATCGAGCGTATGGAAATCGTCCGCGGCCTGCGGCTCGGGGAGTTCGATGTCTTGGTAGGAATCAACCTACTTCGCGAGGGACTCGACCTACCCGAGGTCGCTTTGGTGGCGATTCTGGATGCTGATCAGGAGGGGTTCCTCCGCTCCGATCGGTCGCTGATCCAGACGGTGGGGCGCGCCGCGCGCAATGCGCGGGGCCGCGCCATTCTCTACGCCGACCGCGTCACAGGGTCCATGGAGCGGGCAATCACGGAGATGAACCGCAGGCGCGCGCTGCAGCAGGAATACAACCGGGAGCACGGGATAACGCCGGCGTCGATTCGCAAGTCCGTGGATCAGGTGCGACTGGTGACGCGGGTAGCCGACGCCCGTATGGCGCAGCCAAAGCCAGCTGATATCCGTGGGGAAGGGAGGGAACTGGATCGGGAGAGCCTCATTGCGGTACTGGAACAGCAAATGCGGGAGGCTGCCGCCGAGTTGGACTTCGAGCTCGCGGCCCAGTTGCGGGACCAACTCTTCGATCTGCGAGCCGAGGGTGACCCAGTTCGGCGCTCGCCCCGGGGCACCCGAGGGCGGGGGAAGGGCACCCCCCGGACGGCGAAACCTCGTGCCTAAGCTTGTGTCCCTCGAGGCCCTCGGCCGTGAAGCGGCGCGGTTGTGGCGTGAGCTCACACCGGGATCGGTTGTCTGGCTGACCGGGGAGCTCGGGTCGGGAAAGACCACTTTTGTGCAGGCAGTGGCGAAGGCGGCGGGTGCCGAATCCGCACGCAGCCCGTCGTTTGCCCTGGTACACGAATATCACTCGCCCCATGGCGTGCTGGTTCATGCGGACTGCTATCGGCTGCGAGAACCGGCGGAGGCACTCGACCTCGATCTCATAGCGCTCCAACGTCGGGCGCGTCTCCTCCTGATTGAGTGGCCCGAGAGGGCGGGAGCCTACGCTCCACCTCCGGACGCGCATATCGTCCTGTCGCATGCTCACCTGCCGGACCGGCGTGTCCTGGAGCGTGTCGCATGAGTCTCTACCTTGCGATCGAGACGGCAACGGGAGTGGGGAGCGTAGCCGTCGGCGAACCCGGAGCTGCTGCGAGCGAAATCGTATTCGGTGACCGTCGGCATGCGGCAGCGTTGTTGCCGGCCATCGGTGAGACATTGCGTCTCGCCGCAATGGATTACACCGATCTTGCCGGAATCGTGGTTGCGGACGGCCCCGGAAGCTTCACCGGTCTCCGCATCGGCTTTGCCACCGCAAAGGGAATCCTTCGCTGCCACGACACCCTCGTCCTCCGCACGGCGCCTTCCCTCCTGGCTGCAGCGTGGAGTACCCGGGCATTCGTTCGGGGTCCGGTAGCGGCGTTGTACGACGCGCTGCGTGGAGAGGTGTTCGCGGCGGTCTACGACGTCGTCGGGGATAGCGTCCGCACGCTCGTGGAGCCGCTGTGTTGTAGCGTGTCTGAGCTGATACGGCGGTGCTCCACCCCGCCGGCCATCGCCGTGGGAGACGGGGCCCTGGCCAGCGCCGAGGAGGTACAGCGGTGGACTGGGAGGCCCCCCATCGGTCCCCCGGCGGGGGCTCCCCGAGCGAGCGCGCTGATCGAGTTGCTCGCTGTCGGGAATGGCACCCAGCCCATTGAAGATCCTGAGCGGTTTGAGCCCGTGTACGGCCGCCCCGCAGCGGCTCAGGCACGGTGGGAACAGGAGCATGGGCGAGCACTACCGCATTCGGGCAGCGGACGTCGCTGACCTCCCGGCCATCGCCGCGATGGAGCGGAAGGTCTTCTCGGACCCCTGGTCCCCCGAGAGCCTTCGGCTGATGCTTGGTCACACCGCCCTCGTTGCCGACTCCCCGTCCGGTGTCGCAGGCTACCTGTTTTCCCGCTCAGCGTGGGAAGAGGGTGAGATTCTCAACCTGGCGGTCCATGAGGACCATCGGCGGCAGGGGATCGGCCGTCGGCTGGTGCGGAAGGCTCTGACCCTGCTGGCCGCCCAAGGAGCCCGCACGGTGTTTCTGGAAGTCCGCGAGTCCAACCTTGCTGCCCGGGCATTCTATGAGCGCCTGGGATTCAAGGAGCGGGGCCGCCGGCGGCACTACTACCGGAGACCCCGGGAAGATGCGCTCGTCCTGGCCCGTCCGGTGGAGCCGAAGAAGGTCCCCGCATGCGAGGGCCCCGACTAAGGTGTTGGGTCCTGGGTGCCGGGTTCTAGGGGTCCCTAGCAGCCAACACCCAAGCCCCAACACCCCGCCCCTGGCGCATTTCGCAATTCGCAATTAGCGGTTCGTGAGGCCCGTGGCGTTCTGCGACCTCACGAACTGCGAATCGCGAGCTGCGAGCCCTCCCCGGCCGCCCCTGCCCCCGTATCTCCCGTTGACAAAAGGACTTAAAGCGATTCACTTCACTCCCGCCCCCTGCCGTTCCATGCCGCTCGCTGTCGCGGTCAGACAGGGGGAAGGGGGGTGAAGACGATAGAGAGGATCGGAGGGCATGCCGTCCACGCCGTTATGCCGCCATGCCGTGCTGCGGCCGCGCCGTCTTCTCGAGACTAGAGCTGCAGAGCCACAGCAACTCACATGAGAAAGATCGTCGAGTGCGTACCCAATTTCTCAGAGGGTCGTGACCGCAGCGTCATCGACGCGATCGCGAACGCCATTCGAGGTACGCCCGGCTGCACCCTCCTGGACGTCGATCCAGGTGAGTCCACCAATCGCACGGTGTACACCTTTGTCGGGACGCCGGAAGCCGCAGTGGAGGGTGCCCTCAACTCCGCACGGGTCGCTAGAGACCTCATCGATATGCGGAATCATCAGGGTGAGCACCCGCGCATGGGCGCCATGGACGTGTGCCCATTCGTCCCTGTGGGCGGCGTCTCAATGGAAGAGTGCGTGGAGTGCGCAACGTCCTTCGGTCGGCGTGCGGGGGAAGAGCTAGGAATCCCGGTCTATCTCTACGAGGCTGCCTCCCGGCAAAAGCATCGCAAGAGCCTGAAGCAGATCCGTGAAGGCGAGTACGAAAGCCTGCCGGATAAGATCAAGCGACCGGAGTGGGAGCCGGATTTCGGTCCCGCCGAGTTCATCCCGACTTGGGGAGCGACAGCGGCCGGTGCCCGCTTCTTCCTGGTGGCCTACAACGTGAACATACTCGGCACTAAGGAGCAGGCCCACCGCATTGCGCTGGACGTGAGGGAGCAGGGACGGGGACCGGACCAACCAGGCCACCTGAAGGCCGTCAAGGGAATCGGCTGGTACGTCGATGAGTACAACCTGGCCCAGGTATCCATGAACCTCGACGACTACCGGATCACGCCGCCGCACGTCGCCTTCGAGGAATGTGCCAAGCGAGCCCGGGAGCTGAATCTCGCCGTAGTGGGCTCGGAGCTGGTCGGGCTGATCCCCCGCGCGGCAATGCTGATGGCGGCGGACTATTACATACAAGAAGAGAACCTGTTCCTGGTGGATGAACGGCAGAAGATCCGCTTGGCCGTCGAGAGACTCGGGCTGAACTCAGTCTCTCCCTTCATTCCGGACGAGCGCATCATCGAGTACATGATCGAGGATGATGATATGGGGACCCTAGCCAACATGTCGGTTCGGGAGTTCTTGAACACCCTAGGGGCGCGAACCTCAGCCCCTGGCGGTGGGTCGGCTGCTGCCCTCTTTGCCGGCATGGGTGCAGCCCTGGGGACCATGGTCGGCTGGATGACCTACGGGAAGCGGAAATTCGAGGAGAAGGATGCGACGATGCGGCGGCTCATTCCTCCGCTCAACGACGCGATGAACGACCTCGTTGCCATGATCGATGCTGATACGAACGCGTTCAACGACTACAAGGCGGCGCTGGGCATGTCGCAGGACACGGAGGAGCAAAGGGCAACTCGGCGTGAGGCCGTGCAGCAGGGGCTCAAGAATGCGATCGAGGTCCCACTCACGGTCATGCGCGTCGCCGACCGATGTTGGGAGCCGATGGTGGAGATGGCTCAGCACGGCAACATAGCATTGCGCTCAGACCTCGAGGTGGGAGCCAAGGCCCTTGAGACTGGCATCTGGGGTGCCCACAAGAACGTGTTGATCAATCTGGGCGATGTTGAGGACGCGAGCTACAGGACCCGAGTGAAGGAGGAGGCCGATGAGATGGTGTCCCGGGCCGAGCAGAAGCTTGGAGAGGTGCTGGCGGTGTTGCAGAAGCGGGGGTGATTGGCCAGGCCCTGGGTCCTCGGTCCTAGGTCCTTGGGGGTAGGGAGGGACCCCGTTCAATCCCCAGGGACCCAGCACCCAGCACCCAGGACCTCAGTTACGGCATCTCTTCGGTTTCCGCTCCACTTTCCCCCCTGCAAAAGTTCGCCCAAAATCGCGTATCTTTGGTTGACAAAAGGACTTGCGGCTCCTATAGTTTGAGCGCGTCCGGGTCCCACCCCCTAACCCAGGAGGTCGCGTGAGTCGTAGTCTGAACAAGGTGATGCTGATCGGGAACCTGGGGGCGGACCCCGAAGTCCGGAGCACAGCCAGCGGGACCCGGGTGGCGACGCTGTCGGTAGCCACCAGCCGATCATGGACCAACCAGGCCGGGGAGCGCCAGGAGAAGACCGAGTGGCACCGGGTGGTGCTGTGGAACAACCGCGCCCGGCAGCTCGCCGACGTGGCTGAGAAATACCTCAAAAAAGGTGATCGAGTATACATCGAAGGCCGGGTCGAATACCGAACTTGGGAGGATCGAGACGGTAACACGAGGTACACGACCGAGGTCAACGCCCGTGAGATGCTCATGCTGACGCCGCGGGGTGGGGGGGAGGTGTCCGACGCGCCGGTGAGTGCCGCTGCTGCCAAGCCGGCCGTCGCCGACGGGCCATCGGAGTCGTACAACGACTTCCCGGAGGCACTTGATGAGGAAGACGACGATCTTCCGTTCTAGCCGGATCGCTGTCCTGTGCGTGCTGCTGGTCGGGATGGCCAGTTCCGTGCGCGCGCAGGACACGCTGCAGGTCGGCCAACGTCCCAACGTACATGTCGTGGTGGTGGGCGAGACCCTGTGGGAGTTGGCAGAGCGATATCTCGGCGATCCCTTCATGTGGCCGGAGATCTACCGGCTCAACACGCTGGTGGTGGAAGATCCCCACTGGATTTTCCCCGGAGAGGAACTGTGGCTGGTCACTCCGGACACGGCCGGGGGGGTCGTGGTGACTGTGCCCGGCCAGCCTGGCGTGCCCCAAGCCCAACAGGCCCCGGTCCAACAGCAGGCGGTGGTCGGCTTGCCGCCAGAACAGGCTGTGGAGCCACCCCCGGAAGACAGCCTTGAGGTCCTACCACCGCCAGGGGCTCCGCCGCCACCGCCACCTACTGAGACGGCTCCCACCGTGTTCGCTCGCCGAACCGCGTTGCGCGGCGGTATGCGCGCTGTCGGCTCGGGCTTGTTCCGCTATCGCCCGATTCGCCAGGGCGAGTTCTATGCGGCCGGGTTCCTCACGGAAGGACAGGAGCTTCCGTGGGGAGAGGTGCTAGGCGCGGTCGGGAAGCCGACCCTCCGGAACCTGACGGCCAGTTCCTCGGCGATGATCTTCGGGGAAATCCAGGTTCGTCCGCCCAGAGGGGCCGCCTATCAGGTGGGCGATTCGCTGCTCCTGGCCAGCCTTCGTCGCGAGGTCCCTAACTGGGGCAACGTCGTTGTTCCTTCGGGCATCGCCCGGGTCACCAACGCATCTGAAGATGAGGTGGTCGCTCAGGTCGTGGCCCAGTTTGACCGTATCGCCGATGGCCAGGTGGCCATGCCGCTGGAGCCATTTGTGGATCCCGGCACCGCCGTACCAGTTCCCGTCGAGAACGGAATCTCGGGGTCGGTTGTCGAGCCGCGGGACCTCAATCCAGTTGCGGGCCAGCAGGATATCATCTTCATCGACCTGGGACGCAGCGATGGCGTCGCTCTTGGCGACGTGTTTGTCGTGTTGCGGCCCAGGGACCAAGCCGGGATGGCTCCCGACACGGTCGCATTCATGCAGATCGTCCACAGACGAGAGCGCTCCGCCTCCGGGCTGCTCACCGTTATCAACCAGCTTGGCGTCGTGCCGGAGGCACCAGTGAGACTGGCCCGGAAGATGCCCTCGTGACGGAAGCCGGTCGGCCGGCTCGTCATACCCAATTCCACCACTACCAACGGTTACGGCCGCTCTAGCGGCCGTAACCGTTGTTTGGATCCTCATTTGAGCCTGCGGCCCTCAGCCATTAGCCTTCAGGTCGATGCGGCAAGATCTGGGGGAGAATCCCAGACGGGGCGGCTGCGCAGCACAGGCTGGTTGCCGGTTTCAAACCGCGAACTGCGAATTGCGAAGAGCGAGCGCTCTCTAAAGGCTGACGGCTGATGGCCGAAGCCTCCAGGGTCCTGGTGACTGGCGGCGCAGGGTTCATCGGTTCCCATGTCGCCGAGATGTACCTGGCGGAAGGGTTCCAGGTTACGGTGCTCGATGACCTTTCCAGCGGACGACGCGAGAACGTCCCGGCGGCCGCCACGTTCGTCCACGCCGACGTCGCGTCGCCGGAGACCCGCAGGCTGGTGGGGCGTGGTGGGTTCACACTGGTCAACCACCATGCGGCTCAGATGGATGTCAGGGTGTCAGTTCGGGATCCTGCGTTCGACGCCCGCACCAACATCCTGGGCCTCCTCAATCTCCTGGAAGGCGGCAGAGAGGGTGGAGTGCGGCGCTTTGTCTTCGCCTCATCGGGAGGCGTGGTGTACGGGGAGAGTGATCGGCTACCGCATCCGGAATCCGCGCCGAAGCTCCCCGTCTCGCCGTACGGGGTGAGCAAGCTGGCGTCCGAATACTACCTCTCTGCCTACGCGAAGCTTTATGGTCTCGATGTGATCTCGCTGCGCTATGCGAACGTCTACGGGCCGCGGCAGAACCCACACGGTGAGGCGGGCGTGGTAGCGATCTTCGGGAGTCGACTCCATCGCAGGGAACCGTTGACCATTCATGGCGACGGCTCCCAGACCAGGGATTACGTGTACGTCGGTGACGTCGTCACGGCGAATCACGCTGCGACGCATTGGAGGGTGCCAGGCGTCGGAACACTAAACGATGTCGCATTCAACGTGGGAACCGGCATTGAGACCAGTGTGAATCAGCTAGCGCAGGCCATGCTCGACGCGACGGGAGTCAGCGTTCCTATCCAGCACGCCCCGGCTCGTGCCGGTGAGCTCCGGCGGAGCGCAGTGAGCGTCGAGCGGGCGGCACGTGAGTGGGACTGGCGCCCGGGGTGCTCTCTCCGGGAAGGGCTGAAGCTCACATATGAGTGGATTGTGGAGGATGCTGCATGACGTTGCAGGTGGGAGGTGCGCTACCGACGAGCGCTTGGGAGCTGGTGGTGACTTCGAGCACTGCCACCAAGGTGGTGCTCATCGTTCTCGCAGTCTTCTCCCTGGTTAGCTGGTTCCTGATCGTGCTCAAGTGGGCGCAGTTACGGCGCGTCCGGAGGCAGGGAGACCGCTTTTTTGACGCCCTGGAGCGCACTACCAGGCTGGAAGATGCGTACCACGCAGTCATGAAGCTCCCACCATCCCCCTATGGGCGCCTGCTGCGGGAGGGAATCAATTTCTTCTCTGAGCTGCGTCCGGGCGCCCTCAAGGACACCAAGGGGAGCAGCAGCGGCGCCCTCACTCCCACGCAGCTGGACGTGCTGCGGATGGTACTGACGAAGGAAGTCGGTGCGGAACGTGATCTCATGGCACGGTTTATACCATGGTTGGCAACAGTTGGCTCGGTGAGCCCGCTGCTCGGGCTGCTGGGCACGGTGCTCGGGGTGATGGATGCCTTCATCGGTATTGCGGCAGGGGGATCCGGCAACATCTCGGCCGTTGCGCCCGGTGTGGCCGAGGCGCTGGTGACGACGGTCCTGGGGCTCGCCGTCGCCATACCTGCGGTGATCGCGTACAACCTCTTCGTGAGCCGTCTTGGCGTGTTCACCGGTGAGCTGGAGGGGTTCGCCTACGAGATCGTGGGGGCGATGGCGCGCGAGGGGAGGATCTAGCCGATGCCAGAGTTCCGACCGGGCAGTGGTAATCTCCCGCTCACCGCCGACATCAACGTGACCTCCCTAGTGGACGTGGCCTTCGTCCTCCTCATCATATTCATGATCACCGCGCCCATTATGCAGGGCGGCGTGGACGTGCAGCTTCCCCGGGCCGAGGCGCGGCCGTTGCAGCCCAAGGAGGGATTGGTTGTCACGGTGGATCAGCAGGGCCGCATCTTCGTCGACGAGACTCCCCTCTCCTTTGAGGATTTCCGCGCCGCGTTTCCGGCGATGGTGACGGCGCGACGCCCCAGCGGTGTGTATCTTAGAGGAGATAGCCGTGTTGCGTACGGGCAGGTGGTGCGGGTGCTGGCCGTGATGCGTGCGTCGGGAGTCGCCGACGTGGGGCTCGTTGCCGAATCGGAGGTAACCGGGCGGTGAAGCGGGCGAGACAGAGAGCGCGACGCAGGGCTCCCGAGGCCCGGGGGACTGGGATCGCGCTGGTGGCGACTGTAGCACTGCACGCAGCGGCCGTTGGGGGGCTGTGGTCCGCCCCGGCGCTGGTACGGCGGGTTGCGCCACCGGTGTACCGAGTCGAGCTGGTGGCCGCTCCCCGGCCTGAGCCGGATCGCAGGCGGGCCCCGGAAGTCGTGGAGCGTCCGGCGGAGCGTCCGGCGCCGCTGGAGTCTCGACGGCCCCGGCGCACATCGGTGGCTGAAACCCCTCCACCGCCGACGCCGGAGCCCGAGATCGAGAAGGAGCCGGCTCCTCGGACCAACCCGGAGCAGGAACTGGCACCCGACGTGGAGCCGTCGACGGGTACCGATCCCGCCACTGTCAAGACCGAGGGGGTGCAGTTCCCATACCCGGAGTATCTGCGTAACATCGTGGCCCAGATCCATAGACGCTGGCACCGGCCCAGTGGTGGGAACGTGTCGCTACGGGCGGAGGTACTGTTTCTGATCCACCGCAACGGCTCAATCTCGAACTTCCGATTCGTGAAGCGCTCCGGCGCCTTCGCGTTCGACCTGGAGGCGCAAGGTGCCATCGAAGCCGCCGCGAATGCCCAGGCGTTTGG
>JABAOF010056524.1_pt1 | contig 12291 bp, 10 predicted proteins | sample 7062171 | NCBI WGS metagenome assembly JABAOF01 (sample SAMN14538628, study PRJNA623070) | marine sediment metagenome | biome: marine biome [ENVO:00000428]; feature: marine pelagic biome [ENVO:01000023]; material: deep marine sediment [ENVO:00002113] | place: India: Gulf of Khambhat ... | reverse complement strand
CAGGCAGGGGTCTTCTCCTGCCCGTTTGATCCACATCACCCATCTTCATCCTTATGAATTCGCAACCAAAGAGCCTGCCGTCGTTTGTGACTATCCTTTTGGGCGCGGTTAAATACTCGATATTTACTTCCTCCTCAAGCGCATCATCCATCTCTTCTTTATAGGCAGGCATTTCGTTGATGGTTCTTCTGTAGAAGATCGTTACACTTTCCGGCATTCCGGTGCGCAAAACCGCTCTGGCGGCATCAACGGCCGAGTTTCCGCCGCCGATCACCCCCACCCTCTTGCCGATCTCTACCTTTTCTCCAAGGTTTATGGCTGTCAGCACCTTCATGGCAGGTAGGACGCCCTCTGCGTCCTCACCAGGTAGACCCAGCTTCATTGACTTGTGGGCACCGGTAGCGACAAAAATGGCTTTGTAGCCCTGGGCAAGCAAGTCTTCCAGGGTGAGGTCCCTGCCGATGGCACAATTTGTTCGAATATCGACGCCTGCGCTTCTGATGTAGTCGATGTCGGCCTGTAATATGTCCCTGGGCAGTCTAAATGCAGGAACCCCCACGGCCAACATGCCTCCTGCCACGGGATGCTTTTCAAATGCGGTAACATCATAGCCCTTTTGTGCCAGATAAAAAGCACAGGTAAGGCCTGCCGGTCCTGAGCCGACCACCGCAACTTTGCCCTTTCCGTTCCTGGGTGTGGCTGCCGCTTTCAACAAAAGACCATTGGCCAATCCGTAGTCGGTCACAAACCTCTTGAGGTTCCTTATTCTGATAGCCTCTCCGCCTTCGGCTGCGCGACACTTGACTTCGCAAGGATGATGGCATACCCTGGCAAGTACGGACGCAAACGGATTGTCCTTTTTTATTACCTCCAGAGCTTCTTCATATTCTCCTTGAGCAATCAGGGCAATGTAGACCGCAGCCTCGGTATCTATGGGGCAGGTATGTTGACAGGGGGAGGATATCAGCTCTTTGCATATAGCCGCCTGACATTTTTTCTTCTTTACGTGATCTTCATATTCGTTTCTGAAGTAACGCAGCGTTGCCAGCACGGGATTCGGTGCTGTCTGACCCAAACCGCACAATGAGGTATCCCTTACCACCTGGGCCAGTTCCTCCAGAGTGCCCAAGTCTTCTTCCGTCGCTTTGCCTTCGGTTACGTCCGTAACTATCTCCAGCATCTTTTGGGTACCTTTCCGACAGGGGAGACACTTACCACACGACTCGTCTTGGAGGAAGTTCAAAAAGTACCTGGCTATATCCACCATGCAGGTGCGCTCATCCATCACTATCATGCCGCCCGAGCCCATTATGGATCCTGCCTGGGTCAGGGAGTCATAGTCGACAGGCAGGCCCAGAAGCTGGCCGGGGATACAGCCTCCGGAGGGTCCTCCGGTCTGAACGGCTTTGAACTTCCTGTTCCCGGGTACCCCGCCTCCGATATCGTATACAATCTCTCGCAGGGTGATTCCCATGGGGACTTCCACCAAGCCGGTGTTTCTGATTTTACCCACCAGCGAGAATATCTTGGTCCCTTTGCTGCCCTCCGTGCCGATCTCCGAATACCAATCCGCTCCTTTCTTGATGATCAGAGGAACATTGGCCCACGTCTCCACGTTGTTTATGTTGGTAGGTTTACCCCAGAGACCCTTGCGCACGGGGAAAGGCGGCCGCTGTCTGGGCATTCCCCTTTTTCCTTCAATGGAAGCGATAAGCGCGGTTTCCTCGCCGCAGACGAAGGCGCCGGCACCGGTGGCAACTTTTACGTCGAAGCTGAATCCCGAGCCCAGTATGTTCTCCCCCAAAAGCCCATTCTCTCGTGCCTGTCTTAGAGCTGCTTTGATATTCTTAACTGCCAATGGATACTCGTTTCTCACATATATCCAGCCCTCTGCTGCTCCCCCAGCGTAGGCACCGATTAACATGCCCTCAATAACGGCGTGTGGATTGCCTTCCAGCAGGCTTCTGTCCATGTAGGCTCCCGGGTCCCCCTCATCCGCGTTGCAAATGAGGTACTTGATGTTCCCCTTGGCCTTCCTACAGAACTCCCATTTATACCCCGTGGGAAATCCAGCTCCACCTCTTCCTCTCAGGCCGGACTTCTTGACTCTTTCGACCACCTCCTCGGGAGTCATCTTGCTGACGACTTCAAGAAAAGCGGTGTAGCCCCCCAGGGCAAAGTAATCGTCAATGGTGGTTGGGTCGATCACTGAATTATTCCCCAAAAGAAGCCGCAGCTGCTTTTTGTAGAAGGGAATATCGTCTTCTCGCACGGCCTTCTTATCGGTATTGGGATCGACGTACAGCAGGCGGTCGATGATTCTGTCGTTTACGAGCGTCTCCGAGACAATCCCCCTCACGTCTTCCGGAGTGACCTTCTGATAGAAAATCTCCTGCGGCTTGATTATCACGTTTGGCTCGGCCTCACAGAATCCATGACAGCCGGTAACCTTTATGTCCACTTTTCCCTGCAGGTTCTCCTTTCGAATCTCGTCCCTGAATGCTCGCTCCACTTTCAGAGAGCCTCTGGCTCGCCCGCAGGCCCCGGCTGAGAGCACGATGCAAGGCTTCTTGCCGTCGACGCTCCTGTCTTTTGCCTTAGCTTCTATGAGGCGTCTTAGATCTTCAACTGTCTTCATCTCTTAACCTTTCTTCATGGCAGAGATTAGTGGTCCTATTGGCTTCTGAAAAACAGGGAGTATTTCTCATAGAACGCTCTGAGTTCCGACTCCAGGCTCTCGAATTCAATCAGGTGTTTCTTGCATCCCCGGCGGGAACATATCTGAACTGTTCCGCCCTCAACGAATTTCATGGAGACCATGGGGGCATCACACTGGTCACAGTTACGGGAACTGGCCAGCCCCACGTTACAGTGGGGGCAGAAGAATTTTGCCACCTCACCTGTCGGCACGGCCAGCTGAGAATCTATATGGTAGCTGCCATACAGCGAACTAAGGCGGAGTCTCCCGCGTTCACCTCCCCACTGGATGTTCAATTTCACGCTTGCACGACCGTCGATCTTTTTCTCTTCGTCCATCAAGCTCTTCCCGCAATGGGGACACTTCACGTTGACCTGGATCATAACTTACTCTCCTGAGCTAACCCGATATTTGTCGAGAACAGGGCCAACCTTTCTGGAGTTCATTTCGCCGTAGTATTCGCCATCAATCATCACAATCGGGCCTATGGCGCAGCATCCCAGGCAATTGACCGTCTCAAGTGTGAAGTTCTGATCTGGGGTGGTCTCACCCGGGGCAATTCCCAACGTTCTCCGCATCTCGTCCACGATCCTCTGCCCTCCCCTCACATGGCAGGCAGTACCCACGCAGACGGTGATGATGTGCTTGCCTCGGGGTTTGAGGCTAAAGGTTCGATAGAAGCTGGCAACGCCGTAAACATCTACAAGAGGGACATCCAGCTTCTCGGCAACCGCTCTGAGCACCTCCTCCGGCAGCCAGTTAAGATCGGACTGGATGTCCTGGAGGATAGGTATTAAAGCCTCCTTTTTTGCCCCATGTTTATTGATTTTGGAATCGATCACATCCGTATCATTCTGCATCAGTCTCCTCCATCCATTGTCTTTCAGACCCCTGCCGTTTTGCATGGGTCAGGGGGTCTTACTATTATACGACCGTTGCTGCATTTGTCAAGGAGAAATCGGACAAGAACTCCCCGCTTTTTGCGCTCTCATGCCATCAGCCTGGGGAAAATATTCCCATTGAGCCGATTGATAACGACAGTCAGGTGAGCAACCGCTCACCGTCGCCATTGACTGAGACTCTGCCTAGCTTCGGGTGTTCCTTTGTAATGTCGAGTGGAGTCGCAGATTTCTTTCGCGCGCACAGGAAAAGAATAGGACCAGGCCCCCGGTTTAGGCTCCATTAGGAAGTCGATTTCACCCGGCAGGGGGATGGAAAGATCGTTTTGTGGATTTGAGAGAAGCTGGATTTGATCTTCTGGAAGGGAATCACAACGTGGCGGTCATAATGCTTTGCTTTTCTATCTGTCGAACCCCCCTTTTGTTTCTTTCCAATCCGTCAACTTGCTCTCGAGATCGTCCTGTCGCCTGAGAAGTTCCTTCAGGTCGCTTCTGGCGAATTGTAACTCCTTCTTTAGAGTCAAAACATCGTTTCTTAGTTCCTCTGCGGCGTCATCGTCCGCCCACGGTATTCTTTCCAGTTCTGTCAACTTCGACTCCGTCCGGGAGAGTGCGCTCTCAAGCCTGGGCACAAGCTTCCGGTCTTTGGTCATCTCCTCTTTCAGTTTCTGAATCTCCTGACTCAGGTTTTTCGTTTCGTCGCTCATTTGGACCATAATTCTGTAGATCTCCGCCAGCCCCTGGTTAATCCTACCCAATTCCCTCTCCAGCATAATCCCCAATGCCTCTACCGCTTCCCCGACCTCTTCGATGCATCTTCTCTCCGAATTCATCTGATTCTCCGAGCTAACGACTGCCTTCAGCTTCCTCGCCGGTTTTTCTCAACGCTCCATTCCACTATGGATCTGATCTCCTCGAGTCTGGTGTGTTTTGACGGAGCGCCCAGGATCACCGCCGCAACCTCTTTTCCATCCTCATCCTGCAACAGTGCCCCCAGACACCATCCGGATGCCCTGATATACCCGGTCTTCCCTCCCTTTACCTCGAAGGAACTGAACAGGAGACCGTTGGCGCTCTGGATCCGGTGTTTTCTTCTGCCCCCGTCCAGAGAGACGAATTTATAAGCCGTTTTGCCCAATATTGAAGCGACAGCACTGTCTCTGGCCGCAAAGTACAGAAGCTTAGCGCAATCCAGCGCCGTTGAGATGTTTTCTTTATCCAGTCCGGTCGGTTCACAAAAGAACGTATTCTCTAAGCCAAGCTCTTTGGCCTTTCGATTCATGCGCGCCGTAAACAGCGAAGGTGGAAGACCAGAAGCACGTACTAGGGCTTTTGTGGCTCGGTTGCTTGAACTGATCAAGCTGGCGTGCAGAAGATCACGCAGGGTGACCGTTTCGCCGACCTTTATCTCGGAGGTTCCCACACAATCGGCGTCGAATACGGTCATGGTCAGGGTATCATCCAGATGAGGCCTGGTATCCAGAAAAACAAGCGCGCTCATCAGCTTGGTCAAACTGGCCACCGGGAGTTTCTGTTCCATGTTCTTCTCAAACAGCACTTCCCCCTTTTTTGTGTCCAGGACCAGTGCCGCTTCCGATCTCAACGGCAGCTTGTAGCTGTGTTTTGCCCTTCTGCTCAGGCGGATAGTCTGAAGAGGGATTCCTTTTGATAAGCTGCCGTCCGCCCTTCGGGTCATGTTCGGGTTCCCGAACCAGTTATCCCACTCGATAATCGAAACCAAGAACACAAGGGAAACGCACGCCAAAAGACAAATCGATCTCTTGATCAACTTCGGCTCCTTAGTTCAGAAAGTTTCCTCAATCTATATTATCGGCAGGAACCTCATGGGTTATTTGAATCGCTTTTCTTTGTCTTCTTTGCAATCTGAAACCTGACTTTGCCGCATTTGGGGCAGACCCATTTTCGCTGTTTATGAAAGGCTCTTTTCTCCTCTCTCATCTTGGTCTTGCATCTGGGGCAATGCATCGGGCAAAAACCTGACAATCATCTTTGTGCCTGCCTTCCCGCCAGATCAGCGAACCTAACGGGCACAGGAATATATTGGAGACCTGCAATACTTTGGCTAACGCTGCACCATGCCGGTCTTTCACGACCCGTCAAGGAACGTCACAGGAAGTATGATGTCAAGGCAAATCTGCGAGGTATGGCAGATTTTCAGGCAGCATCGTTGTTTTGTCAGGTCTTGCCCCCCTGCGGGCGTAACCTCGCCGGTTGTGGCCTGACACAACAAGAAAATTCAAAATTCAAAGAGAAAAATTCAAAATTGCAATTCAAAAGTAAAAACGCCTCTGCTTGGTCTGCACCAATCTCGAATTTTGAATTTTGGTTTTTGGATTTTGAGCTTTACTTGTTAACCTCACCCCCTATCTCCCCCCGCCTTTGGCGGGGGCACTAAGGGGGAGAGATCTTTGCTACATAGCCGCCCTGCCAGCGACGGGACGCTACCTCTTCGCACTCTAAAGAGTGCGGCTACAAAATCCTATTTCAGAAGCAGCATCTTCTTCGGTTCGGAGAAATCGCCAACCTTCAACTGGTAGAAGTAGACTCCCGAAGCTACGGCTTCTCCTTGATCGTTCTTACCGTCCCAGATCACGGACTTGTAGCCTGAGGAGAGTTCCTCGGATACTAAGGTTCTCACCTTTCTTCCCAGAGTATCATATATCTGCAAGGTGACGAAACCCGACTTAGGCAGGGTGAACTCTATTTTGGTGAAGGGATTGAAGGGATTGGGGTAGTTCTGGGAAAGATCAAACTCAGAAGGCTTTTCCCTGCTTCCGGTCTCGTCTTTGACCCCGCTGGGAGTCTGAACATACTTTATGGTGCAATAGTCCCAGCCTGATCCATCGCCGTCACTCCGTCCGGTCACATACACGTTCCCGGAGTCATCCACGGCTATCCCGTTGGGCAAATCATCCGCGTTTCCCGGGCCATTATATCTCATCGCCCAAGCGCTGTCTCCGTTGGCCAGATACTTAACCGTAGCATAGTCCCAATCTCCGCCGCTGCCGGCGCTGTTTCCAGTCACATAGACATTGCCAGAATTATCTACCGCTATGTGGTAGGCCTGATCCTTCCCATCTGCCGGTCCGTTATAAAATCTCACCCAGGCAGTGTCTCCGTTAGCAAAGTACTTGATGGTGGCAAAATCGTGGTCTGTGCCGCTACCTTCACTTAATCCTGTCACGTAGACATTCCCTGCGTCATCTACTGCTATGGCCTGACCACCTTCAAGGACTGCCGGTCGGTCGTATCTCCTCACCCACGCAGTGTCACCGTTAGGAAGATACTTGATGGTAAAAAAGTCAATCCCGGTCGGAGTGCCGGAATCACTCTCTCCGGTCACGTAGACATTCCCGGAACCGTCTATGGCCATGGCGCGGCCATAATCAACGCTGTTTGCCGCGTCATACGTTCTCCAGGTGCCTCCCTCTGGGCAATACTTGATGGTGACACAGTCCCTGCCTGTTCCCAAGCCAGCAACCCCTCCAGCCACGTAGACATCTCCGGAGCCATTCACTCCTACGGCGAAGGCGTAATCGTGCTCGTTTCCCGGCCCGTCATACCTTTCCACCCAGGCGGTCCCCCCGTCCTCATCGTACTTGATGGTGAGAAAATCCCAGTATCCGCAGCACCCCGTGCTTCGTCCCGTCACACAAACGTTGCCGGAGCCGTCCACTGCTATGGCATGGGCCTGGTCGTCGTCATTTGCCGGTCCGTCGTATCTTCGTGCCCAGGCGGTGTCGCCGTTGGAAAGATACTTAACGGTGGCGTAGTCGAAATCAGTTCCACTGCCATAGCTCATTCCGGTCACGTAGACGTTTCCGGAATCATCTACGGCTATGGCATAAGCTTGGTCCTGGCTGGTGCCTACGGTGTATGTTCTCAGCCAGGCAGTGTCTCCGTTCGGAAGATACTTGATGGTGCCATAATCCTGGCTTGTCGCCGCGTTCCAAAGAAATCCGGTCACATAAATGTTGCCGGAATCGTCAACAGCAATGGCCCGGGCATCGTCGTCGGTGCTTGCCGATCCATCATATCTTCTCACCCAGGCGGTGTCAACCGTCTGAGCAAATGCGGGACCCACCAACAACACAACCAGCACCACCCCAAAGACCACCCTTAGTGGTTTTAGCATGGTACACCTCCTTGTTGTTTTATCTCGACCCTCGCCTTCTCTTCCCATGATGGAAGGGGAGTAAGGGGGAGAATGAACGAAACGTATAAACATAATTCCGACAGCCCAGAACTGCAAGCCCCAAATCGCACTCACTCTATTTTTCGCTCTCTGGGTCTTGCCTGCCCCGACGGGCGAAGCCCTGGCGGGTGTGAACCGAGACAACAAAAAGCTTGTTCAAGGATGTCATTCCGACCCTACCCACGGCGGGGAAGAATCTCGATTCTCTCACTTATTCAATTCACCAGATTCTTCCCCCGCCAAAGGCGGGGTCAGAATGACACGGAGATCATCTCGGTAGTTGTCCAACCCATCCCATGTTACTCCAATCTCTTAACCAGTCCGGTACCCTATCGTAGCGGAACGCCACTTCTTCGCACTCTAAAGAGTGCGGCTACAAAACTCCTCACCCTCATCCATCGAAGAGGGAAGGTCATTTGACGATATGCAGGAAGTCACCGAGCAGAAACTGCATCCTTCCGATTAGAAGTGAGATTCGGGACATGACAGTGTAACCGAAGGTGGCACCGAAGAAGATCATCAGAAACCAGGTGCCGACCCTGGCAGTGGTTCCGAACCAGCCTGTGTGCTCTTTGGAGAAAAAGAAGTAGGCCAATGTGGTGGCGATGCCTGCAAAGACGATGATTCCATCCAAGGAAGCCATGTTGCTCATCGTGTCTTGCATCTGGGCAAAGATCTTGGCCTGAATAGTGGCTGGAATAGCTACACCGGCTCCGGCTCCAATGATTAAAGCAATAGAAATCCGGGAAAGCCAGACGTATTTGGGATAGAATCTAAGCAGCATGAAAAGCCCCAGGATTCCCGGTACGATATAATCGAGTCTGCCGTCTCTGAACAGGGGGTTTATCAATTTGGGCACCACCGTTGTGTTCAGGGCGATAACCAGCACGTATCCCACCGATATCCCAACCAGCAGATGCTCGGCAAATCTGTAGAAGGGATTGTCCTTGTACAGAAACGAGAAGATGCACAAGGTCAACAAAGCTGCGATTATGGTTCCAATCGGCATAGCTCAACTCGTCCGCCGTCCACCGACGGCCGTCCACGGCTAAAGCCAAAAAAGGGTTCGCGGTGGTCGGTGGACCGTCGACGGTGGACTATTTCCTCATGAAATATCCCACGTTTCCGGCGATCACCAGAAGTATGATCACCAAATGACAAACCGATTGCGCATCCATTCCTCTTTGCCCCATTCCCGGCTTTTCTATCAACATCTCGTATTCTGCTGCCCCTTTAAGCCCGCCTAAGAGACCTACCATCTGGCCAGCGGAAAGAAACGGGTAAAATGAGGTTGCCATCACCGCCGTGCTGGCGCAGGCCAGCTTCTTGTGATAGCGGGAGACGGCGTAGTCCACCCACCAGACAGGCATGTCACCGTCTGCCACCGAGATTATCAAAGAGACATCCTCATAGTTCTTCGTCCCCTTCATCAAAGGGATCTGCTTCAACGCGGTGTTTCTATAGTCCTCTGGAAAGACTCTCTCGATGTCTTCTCCCATGCCCAGGATGGCCGCCTGGAACTGCGGCCTGAATCCCAGGAAGACGTAATCCTTTCCATACTCGGCCTCGTATTCGTCTGCCGTTTCTCTGAGAATCTGTTCCCCGATAGCGGTTCCTTCCGCCAGAAGCGCCAGTCCGACCACGTTGAGTTGCTTACCGAAGCAGTGCCGCAGGATGGCCTGGGCCATGGGCTTTACCTCCGGCAAAGAGGATGCCTCGTGATCGAACGATATCAGGACAACCGAACCTGAATCTAATTGGCCTATCTCATCATAGACCTGCATCACCTCCGATGTGACCTCATTGGGCAGTCCAATTTTGATCACCAGGGGAATGGCCACCGATAGAGCAATCAGAATGAATATCAATTGTCGAGACAAATCATTTCCCTCCGAGGTACGTCCTCTCGATTCCCAGAATTATTCTCAGCGAGGTCGAGATCGTTCCCAGTCCGATGCCTATATAAAGCCCTCGTTTTGCCGCCATGCTGGGGGTGCGCAGAATCCAGTTGGCCGCATCCGGTATCCAGTCAGAGATGAGACTACCAAGAGGAACCCGCCCCAGCATGACTACTATGGCAATCACAAGCAACAGCCCCGCTTCCCAGCTTCGGGCCCGAAACCCCCGATATGCTGCGGAGGCCACAAAGAAGGCCAGAAGCGAGAACATTGTGGATTGCATAGGTGCCTGCAGGTTGTTGAACATCCATAAGAACGGAGTTTGTTCGCCTGTTCCCAGCCACAATCCGAGAACGAGCATCACCACCAGCCCTGCCAATCCGATCAGGTTGTACCCCCAACCTGCGTCTTTTCGAGAGACCTTTTTCGCATTAAGCTTGGCGTAACTTAACACCCCAACAAGCAGCGTGAAGACAAAAACGATCTGCATCCAGTCCAAGACCGTTTCATAGGCTGAAACAGATGTCCGATGAGGGACGAAGAACTGGATCAGCATGAACAGACCGAAGATAAAACAGACGATTATGGGAACAGCTCTTTGCATGTCGTGCTGTTAGCTTCTCGGCGCTGTCATCGCGAGCGACCGAACGGTTCGACTTTGCCCTTCGGTCTGAGCTCAGGGTCGAAGACTCACCGTCCCTGAGCGGAGTCGAAGGGAGGGAGGGAAGCAATATGCTGTTACCGCCCGTGTAGGAGATTGCTTTGTCGCCCCCCGCCTACGGCGGGGCTCCTCGCAATGACATTCCGTTTCTTGTGCTGCTCGCCATTAGCGCATCATCCAACTGAAAAAAGCCTTATTATCCAATCCCAGCCCAGTATCCCGGCGATTCCTCCAATTAAGATCAGCAGGACCACCAAAGCCTTCAGGATATCCTGACCCTTGATGCTTCCCAAAACCTGCCGGTCCTGGGTCAGGTATCCGCTGGCAACAAAAAGTTCCTCGCCTATCAGCGTGTAATCGCAGGCGACGATGAAAAAGGATAGCTGTATGGTCGAATCCGTCCCAGCGATCTGAAGCGCCCCGACCGAATTGCCGGTCTCGGCAAGAATCAAAGCCTCTGCTTCAAAGGTACCAAAGAACAGATTGGTCGCCGGCAGCTGACGGGTCATGATCCCGTCCACCGCCGCAGCATAGCCGAACTGGCTCTGGGTCACAAAGAATATGTTGTCTGGATTGAACGCCTCCGGGTGTCCCGCCTTGGAATAGGCCTCAAAGACCACCTCTTGAGCTGTGGCCATTACCACCGGGTCGTAGTTGGGAAATATCAGGGGGGTGTTGTATTCTGCCGTCTTCTCCGCCACGCTGGATAAGATGTTCATGGATGCCATGGTCGCTACCCGATCCATCCTGCCCAGGCCGGAGGAATAGAGTATGGGCTTTCCCATCTCGGTTGCTCTTCCGATGGCATTGTCCACCGCCTGCAAACCGGCAATCGGCCTGACGTAGAGCTTCTCTCCTCTTTTCGCATAAAGAACGAAGCCTATAATGATTAGAAAGCAGATAAGCACTCCCAGAAGGACGTTCGTCCGTGCGGTATTAAACCACTGCCCCCTCGAGACCACCGGTTCTGACACAGCGGAGAACAATACACTATCCCCCTGGGTTACTTCCAGAAGGTAGAAGTATTCGACCCCGTCCGCGACTTCCGTATCGACGAACGATGTGTCTAAGGACGATACACTGCCAATCACCTCAAAGCTTTTTTCTTCGGCTGCTGATCTGAGGATCTGGTATGAAGCTCCGGTGGAATCGTGTGAGAGCCCCGCGAAAGTGAGGGTGATGCTTCCGCCGTTGTCGTTGGGCGTATCCACCGCTTTTATCTTGATTTCAGGCTCCGCACCAGACGCAGCTGAGGCAAGAAGGATAAAGGTTAAACAGAAAGTAGCGAGTATGGATTTCAGCATGTGTATCCGAAAAAAGGATGCAAGATTCCTCATAAAGTAAAGAATCCCCCCTCCTTGTCAAGGCAAAACTTGTTTTACGCGTCGCAGGCAGGGTTGCGACGCTACATATAACGCATATGGTGTGTTCGCGGACGGCGGGATGGAGTCACGAAACAGAGCGTAGCGTCCGAGCTTGTCTCGGACGAGGCCGCTGACGACCGGAAAACGACTTAACAAAGAGTATTTTTTCTTGACCGGGCGAAGCGAATCGGCTATCTTCCGAAAAGCTAAAACTCTAAAGGAGGTGTTACATGAGGTTCAAAGTGGTTTTTATGTTGGCTGCGTTCCTGGTGGGAGCGTGGTTCTCTTCCTCCAACACCTGGGCGGAACCCAGGGTGCTTGAGATACTTCAAGAGGTCGACACCTGGATCATCCAGGATACCTCCCGCATCCTAAACTACATTGACAGCTGTAATCAAATCACAAACAATGCCTTGAAAGGCTCCAAGCATTGGCAGTCCACCTACGATGACCTGAGCTTTCTATTGGGCATCGACCTGGCTACCGACGCCAAGGTTGACAATACCGGCAGGTACTATTTCCTTTTGCGCATCACCGGCCAAGTTCAGGCACTCT
>JABAOF010018869.1_pt1 | contig 12294 bp, 27 predicted proteins | sample 7062171 | NCBI WGS metagenome assembly JABAOF01 (sample SAMN14538628, study PRJNA623070) | marine sediment metagenome | biome: marine biome [ENVO:00000428]; feature: marine pelagic biome [ENVO:01000023]; material: deep marine sediment [ENVO:00002113] | place: India: Gulf of Khambhat ... | reverse complement strand
ATTCGTAAAATAAAGCAATCTGCAGCGAGGTTTGTACGCCTTTGTATAGAAAATATTCAAATGGTCTCCAGCCATTGAGACAATATAAACGGATTTCATTTCCCCAAAAAATCGAATAACTGTCATAAAATCGACCTTGTGGATAAGCTCTTAATCGTTGACTCCCACCCAATGACGTTGCATTTCCTTTTCTTACTTCTTCTTCACGAATTTCTTTTGCATATTGGGCTATCTCTTCACATTCGGGTGGTGCATTTGGTGGACATCGATAATCTTCCGGATCAATATCAGCTACTCTGGTAATTTTCCCTTGTGAATAAAACAAATCCATAACCCAGATTAAATGATCAGGCAAAAAAGGGATAAAAAAAGAGATATCAAAATCCTCTAAATAACCGTTGCTCAATCTTTTATCATGATGAGTAACCCCCCAACGTTCGTATTTGAACCTATATCCGACATGAGGATCTCTCCGGTCATCTGTATCGTCAAGAAAAGCCCCTATTCTATAACCGTTTGTGTATATAATTGCATTATCTGATTCAGACAAATATTCGAATCCTTCTGAATTTGTAATTGTTGTTTCAACTGTTTGGATCGCACCATAATTGATATAGAATTCTAATTGATTGTCAAAATAGTGCAGATCCAATTCACCTTGTATAATCTCTATTTTTTTTGTAGATATTTCATAAGCGTAATCCGGTTTCGAATTTGCTCCCATACCATATGCATTGTATTTCATATCATTTGCAAAGAGATAGAAAAAAGAAAATGTCAGGTGATCGGAAACCAGATGCAGAGGAATATTATTGCTCATGATTAAATGTGCATTGATATCACCTTTTAAATGTGCACCCATAATCTCTTCACTTTCAAAAAAATCAGAAATATAATATCCAAATCCATAACCGTTTCCTAATCCAGGGATTTGGGTATAAACAGGAAATACATAATAGGAAGTCTCTGAATCTGGTTTTATCCTTCTTTCGAATATAATTGCTTTCACATCGAAAAAAAGTAATATCAGCAACAACAGAATCAAAATAATTTTCAAATGCATTTTTTAATCATTAAATTAGGACTGATATTCCGATTGCACCCAAATCGACCACAAAATGACAGATTATACAATGAGCTATACATTTTTTAGTTTGAAAGACTTTTCCCAGAAGCAATCCATAAAAGACAGCACCTATAAAAAATGGAAATCCGCCAATGAAAAAATGGATGATTCCATACAAAATAGCTTGTAAAATGTTAGCAATCAGAAAGCTCTCAAAGACATCTTGAATAACAGATAATGCGATAAATCTGAAAAAGATCTCTTCTGTCCAGGCATTAAAAGCACTCATTAATACTACTAATCCCCAATTACTATAAAAAAAAAACCATGCTTTCCCAAACTCAATAAAAACTCAGCATATGAAAGACTGATAAACAAGCAAACATAAAAAATGAATGCTGGTCGCTGACAAGACCACAATCGATTAATTTCTCCAATATGAAACAAAAAAAGCAAAATTAGAGACAATGAAAACAACGGAATATAAGTAAAGATAATGTTAATCTGTTCTTTTAAATTATAACTCTGTCGAAAAGGCCATTGTACTATCTCATTTTTGAATATCAATCCAGCAATAACTAAAGTGATCGTATAAATTGAAATCAAATAGATTAAACGAATAAGCTTAGTTTTTTTTGACATTAGCAGTAATCAAAATAGTAGTAAAAAGACTGAATCCTATTAAGAAGAAAAAAATCATAACCATTTGAGCTTGGGTAAAAAGTCCAAATGCAACAATCGGCTCAATTCTATAAAATTCTATATTGAATCTGAAGATACTATAAAATATGAAATAAATACTTATTATAATTCCTTTGTATTGTGAGCGATCTTCGTAGATTCTTGTATATGCCGTTCTTAGTATCAAGAATAAAGTAATTAGNNAATAAGCTGGAATTGGATTCTTGATAATCCAAATATTATCAAAAATTTTAACTTGACAAATTTTTCCCCAACAACAACCTATTAAAAGGCAGGCTAATCTTCCTGAAGCGTGACCCAAAGGAATATAAAGAAAATAGGTGTCAAAAATTCTTAGAAGATCGAAACGAAATATCAAGGTAAGAATAAGCAGTGTGATAGTAGATAAGATCAAACCTCCGTGAAATGTAATACGCTCAGCTTTAATTATTTGTTCGAAAAAAAAACCTAGACTCCAATATTTTTGGGGATGATAGAACATATTAACTGAAATTGAACCGATGAAAGCAGCTAATGTTGTGGAAAAAACACATATTAAAACGAATTTTTTGAAACGCTTATTTCCATAAACATGAACCAAACGTTGGTAAGCAAAGCGGGTACACATTACAATTGGACTAAAAATCAAAAAACAATAAACAAAATCTTCTATCATATCAATTTCTTGATATGATAAAACATCCAAAAATAGAAATTCGATCATGATTTTTTAAATTTGGAAAATGTTGTGATGAGTCCCTTATTTAAAGGGACTCTAAGAAAAATTACATTTTAGCCGCAACGGCAACCGCCACCACCACCACGACCCGGATAATTGCATTTTCTTTTCAAGAGGGTACAGCTATACCAGCCACGCGGGCAATAATTACTGTTGCCACAACGACGTGGTTCACCAGCTTCTACACGTTTTATTGATTCTGATTTAGTGTTTTGATTGATTGACTGTACATCTTTAAAGAAATCCGGTTCAAAATTTATTGCGGTGAGTAATTTTGTATCCCCGTTTTCGAACTTTGAAGAACCAGGAAAAAGTAAAGAATACAATCTTGAATTTTGATGTGATTGGCCAACCGTATAATAATGCATACTCACAATTGTTTCTAAATCCATATCCCCGTTGACTTCCATTGAATATTTTTCATTCAACTCGTATTCATCGTTATCGGCAGATCTTTGGTAATATTCATGATAGGATTGATCTTCGATATTGAAAACAAAACTAAAACCTCTGATTGAATCTTTTTCGATAGAATATGTTTTTTCATTGCTATCGTTTGAATAAAACACAATTCCAACCAGTTGAGCATCCGGTTCAATTACAATTCCGAGATTTTCGATGAAATTGACAATTATGTTTTTATCAATTTGATTTCCAATTGATAAAATACTCAACGGCAAATTACCCACTGATAATGTTTTTAGAAATGTGGGTGAATTATCTCCTGAACCTATCCAACTTGAATCAAAAAACGATTCAGGTGAAATAATATCACCGTCTAAACTGAATTTAACATTTTTGATTGGTGGATCAGACCCCGCTGTATCAACCGGACATTGCTGATTTTCAACGTTATTGGCGTGAACATTCAATTCTTTAATCTCCACCTGGAAAGCACAAAACACGACGAAAAAAGCAAAACAGAAAAACACGATAAAGCGTTTTATCATTTTTTCCTCCTAAAAGAGTTAACAGAAAAAAACAGAATTAAACACACTACAACATCTTATATTTAATTTAAATTGTCAAGAGGAAAGATTTATGATTTCTTAATCATTGAATCAAGATTGCTCGAAATCCTTTTTTTACGCTCTATATCATGTTCAGCGCACCAATAAGGTGTCCAAGCAGTACCAGCGGGTTTATTGCATCCAATTTCAATACAAGATTTTCCAGTGTGATATTCAGGGGAATATCCAGGATGTCTTATATCATCAGGTTCAAATTCCATGATAATTTTCCAATAATTGAGCTATAAGTGTTCTTATACACACAATTTATTATTTATTATTAACTCTGTTGGTTTAATGTTTCTCTCAGTCTTCGTGCCGCTTCTGACAAAACAATATCAGCATCCCTGTCTACTTCTGCCGGCACTCGCATTGTAAATTCCCTTTCCATTTGCTCTTTCCCTTTTGTAATAGCATTAGAAAGTTGTTCTAATCGTTCACATAGCGATTCTGTGGGTACTTCTTTTGCTTCTTTGTATTTTGTACTCATTAGAATTCTCCAAGTACTTAAGGTTTATTTTGCTGGTTGGTTATCAGTAAGGAAGCCACTTGAAATTTTCTATAATTATCTTTGTCGGATCGTCTGTTATTTCCGGCTTAAAAGACCTATTTATCGATTTCTGCAACATTCTTATATCTTCAAAGTCTTTTATCTGAAAATCTTCGTCAAAATCAGTAAAAACGGCATGTCCTGTACCACCAGGATAATTATAAGATACAAAAAGGGCTTTCATATTTTTATATGCTCCAATGGTGCGAGATTAGTTTAACTCGCTGTTTCAGAAGTTTTCTGTGAGTTAATAACAGTTCTCTTCTTGTTCTTTGCAAAACTGACAATCACTATCGCATTCATTTAAAAAATGATTGATTAAATCACGCTGATATACCATTTCTTCGTAATCCATTTGAATACTGATTTTTTTTGTGTAGTAATCATTACCATTCCTTTTTTCACGTTCGCCTATTTTGATTTGCTCTTCATAATTTGCTATACAATCAATATCAAAGCGTCTCCACGCTGTAGATTCTATTGTTATTGTCTCAGACATTTTTGACCTCTAATTTGATCGTTTGCTGTAATTAGAGCCAATGCGCTCCATGGGTTAAATATTATTCTTCGGTTTCGGTTTCGTTGATTTCAATAAGTTCTTTCCCGCAATGTGGGCAATAGACAAATCCATTATCGTTAGGCCCATCAACGCATTCACCGAACCTGAACTGATACCCGCAACTAGATATCCAGTCCCCACACCCCGCAATTCTCCAGTAGCAATTCTTCAACTTAGGTTCTCCAATGAATTTATGATTCTTCCTCTGCTTGGAGACAGTTTTCGCAAATCTCAGCAAGACCTGTCCCTTCGCAAACTTCGCAAGTTTCCAAAGAACCGAAACCGTCACATAGATGATTCCAGAGATACTCGCCAGAGAAGGAATACCAGACCATCCCGGTTCCTTCACATTCGTTACAAAGAATGCAAGTACATTTCATGTTTAGATTCCAAATCACTTAGTGTTTAATTGTTTTTCGCCGCTTTCTGACAGTGATATATTACCATTTATGTCCAGATTGATTAACCCAGAATCCTTTAAATGCTGCAAAATTCGATACCCAATCGGGCTAAAGTCTTCTACGAAATATTCAATTTTTGCGTTTTTACCAGCATTTTTAATGTATTCTAGTTCTCTTTTTCCGCTCATAAGTTCTTCAATGGTTTAATCTTCTATTAACGGGTACAATTTGACACCTGCATTGAACCCTATCCACATTGCATTTACGGTCTGATCTGCGTATCCATCTTCTTCGTCAAAGTCTATCAATAGTTGTTTGACGTGATTTCCCATTTTTTTAATAATCCATTTTTCAAAAACTTTTTTCATTTTTATATTCTCCAAAACATTAAAGGAGTTTTCTCAATTCCCTAAAAATTTAACTTTTCTTTTCAAAATTTTTTAAAAATCCAATTTTTCTCATAAATCTAAGCATCGAATCATGATCACCCCAAGATCGAATTTTAAAACCGTGATCTTTGACGACTTTGTTTATATCATCAATTATAGTATGTATATTTCTTTTGGCTCCTGTCATATCGACTAAAGATAGTACTAAATTATCATTTGGTTCCCAGGTCATGATTAAACTCTTTTAAAACAGGTTCTTGAGTATAAAGATCATATATTAGAATTTTTCTGCTTCTTTAATAACATTTTCAAGCATTTCGGAAAATTCGTAATACATCCCGGCTGTTTCTAAATCTTCATCTTTTTCGCATTCCTCAGCATTTTTACGCCAACCTTCTGCTAACTCTTTGAAAATTTTTAATATTTCTTTCGTTTTTTTATTTTTTTGTTCCATGGTATTCCTTAATATTAAGATATAACTGGTGTTATACACACAAAACTTGCCTTAGTTATTCCAGTTAACTGTATTTTTCTTTGCATTTATCGCAGATTAAGACGAGAGTAACGTTTTCATCTTCATCCTTACTTTCATCTTCATCCTTACTTTCCTCTTCTAAGCTGATTTTACCATAATCTGATAAAATCCAGCCTAAACTTTCAGTAATGTGCCAGATAATTTTTTGTGTCAGGTGCATTAAACCTTGTTTTCCAACATTCTGTATTATAAAAGCTTTTGTAGTAAAACACATCGAGCAAGTTATTTTCGTTTTATTCTGCATTGGAAAGACAACCGTTGATTCATCAATTTGCTCACTCATCGTTCCACCATGATTTGAGGAATAATCCCAATTGATAAAAACATCATCTTCTCTATTAGCATAAACACGGCCTTGAATACCGCATGCTGTACACTTCACATGATCATCGTGGTTGACAAACCCCTCAGCATTTTTAGGATCTGTCAACACTTCGAGATCTGCGAAGCAATCCGGGCATCTTTCCGGATAATAGCGCCAAACTTTTTTCTTTTTCATTCAGAATCCTTAAATTTAAACAGGATTTGACAGCTTGTATTCCTTGAGTTCAACCTGTTTTGTTTTTTTTGGGGTTCTTCCGTTTTATCTTTAATAACTGCCATCTATTAACCTTTGTGTTTATAATTCACCTGATCCACACAATTAGCTTGCAATTTTCCCTTTGATCTCTTCTGAATAGTCAGCCTGTAGCTCTTCTTCAATGACAATTGTAACCTGTCCACCGTCATCAATGAATTCGTCATCTAATGTATATTTACCTAAATCACGCTGAATGAAACACCCAAACCCTTCGACAAATCTACCCCAAGCATTATACTTTTCTTGCCAGTGGTTCGGTGTACGATGAAAGACTATTGCACAATGTTCAGCCACTTCATCTAATGTTGAATATTGAGTGATTAATTTTGCAAACCCATCTTCAAGAAAATATTTTTTTGCTTTCTCTTGATCATTAAAAAAGACGTTAGTAACGGTATATAGTTTGACACTGTATCTTCTTTTCATATTTCACCCTCGATTTTACGATTTTCGTTTCAAATGATCACAGAGTTTATCCCTGATGTATTTTTCAAAATACTCAGCTAATTGGAATCCTATATTTTTACTTTTTCGCGTCATTGTTTACTCTCAAGTTGTCTATTTTATTGTTCATTCCAGCAAGCTGTTTTTTTAATTGCCAAGCGGTAGATTCTTTATTCACGCTGAACTTTATCACCCAAACGTATGGATTTGCTTTCCAAGACACATCTTGTTTGTTTTTCTTTTGTTTCCCATTTATCGAATCCCAAAGACCCTGAAAAAGCTCTTTAGCCGTAAAAACATGACCATTTATCATAGAACCGATTTTTACACCTTCGGCCAAAGAATCAGATTCTGAAATATCTTGTAATCGTTCAACATGAACAGATTCGACGTTTAAAAACAATCTACAAGCCCATTTAGGCATAAATATAGATGGCTTCCAATAACCTTTCCAAATATCATTTGATATCATATCAGCACGATAATAAACTGCATCTTCACCGTTTTCCTCTTTTCCGCCTCTAGCATCTTGACACCAAGTTTCTCGAACCCAAAGAGTTTCACCTTTTCGATATGGTGCAAATTCTTCTACCTTATGCCAATCACCGTAAGGATCTGGAGCATATGCCTGTTTACCGTCAAGATCAAATGTGTGAGGTTCAGGCTTTTTTATCACCCGTCTAGTTTGTGTTTTTCTGCCTTCAAGAATAGCATTTACCATTTTTCCAGTGAAAAGTATTGGTTTCATTTGACAATTGATTAGTTAATAGTAGAATCAAAAAATTCGAAAATTTGATTTAATTGTTCTCTTATCTTTATCAAACACATTTTTCTAGCTTTTTGGAGATCTTCTAAATTCAGTTCGTTTTCTAATAGCTCTAAAAGTAAAACTATTAAATCGACACGTGAATCCTTTGGACTTTCTTTGATTTTTTTAATCGTTTTATTTATTGATGTAACGACATGTTCATTTGAATCCATGAGTTATTCCTTTGAATAAATCCCATATGGATCATAACGGATTTGTATTTTTAGCAATCATTTTGAGAATTTCGGTTTGATCTTCGAATCGTTTATCCATGGATTCGAATCCCTTTTCAACTGTCTTTTCGAGACTAACAAGTCTATCATAAAGAGCCATTTCAACATTGCCCTTTGATTCTGAAAATTCGAATAGGAACCCAACAATTTTTTGGACTGTAGGGAGCATATTCTTTTCAGTAATATCCTTTGGATTCGGAAGTGTATGAGCCATTTTCGATCTTCTGTTTTTGTGTTATGCGAATCGTTGTCCGCTTTGAATGTTGAATTTTTAACTAAGTTGACAATGTGGGCAAATACCGCGTTCGTCTAACTCGTGATCAAGAAAATAATCACAACAAACAACGCATAGCGCTCCGCGAGATTTATTTCTTTTGTTCATTTTTTCAATGTTAATAGCAATTGCGTCTTTCATTGATTTAACAGAGTAGAGATTTTTTACACCGAAAACTGTGTTTGCACCTTTGATATTTTTTTTGATCTTGTCGCCGCGTTCCAGCAAAACGAGTTCACTATTTTCAAGATAATCGATATTTTGAATTGATCTGATTTCTTTGATTTCGTCGTTTTCTCTTTTTACTAGTTTCATTTCGATCTCCTGTTTAGGGTTTTTGTGTTTGTCTTGAATATATATTACCATTTCAGTAATTATTGTCAAGCACTTTATTACCTATTTAGTAATTTTTTTTACCCTAAATATAGTTTCAGTCGTAAAGCCTAGATATTCAAGTATTCGCGCTCTTATTCCATTTTTTGTCGTATCCGAAAATGTTTTTTTATTGACCGCTTGACTGACAGCGGATTGATTAATTCCAAGTTTTTCAGCTAATTTATACTGATTTAAACCAGATTCAATCCATTTTTCCCGCACGAATGCAGAGTATTTCTCATTATTATCGAAATTCATTTCCATTTTGAATTAATTGAAAATTACCAATTTAGTTATTATGTTTCTCTTAAAAATCCTTGAATTTAAAACCGCATTCAGTCAAAATTTCTGCCCAGTCTGCATCTTTTTTAACTTGTTTTGGAGTCCAAAAAAACTCAATTAAATCAATCAGTGATATTGTTTCGATCAACGTCAGATCGTTGAGACGACGTTGCAAATCTGAAATATCTATCTTCCAGTGGTTTTCTTTTGCTTCAACATCCTTTTCTGTCTCACAATAGATGTACAGCGGTCTGATCTGTGTTGCTGATTCCCAAATTGTGCCGTTGAATTCATCGCACAAAAACAAAAATTCTTGATGTGTAAAGCGCTCGAGCGTGTTCGTAAGTTCAATAATACGTAAGTATCTATCGCATACCTTTGCGAGCCTATTTGAGACATTTTTGTAGTTATCAATAGTTTTTCTGATAGAATCAGATAGCCAGATTGTTGTTCTTTGTTTTTCGCTCATACTTTCCTCAAAATAAAAAAGCCGGGATAGTCCCGGCATGAATTGTTAATCTTCTCTTTCTTTCATTTCGTTAATTTCACTGTTTGCGTCCATACCACCATAGTGATCGTCATTGACAACGTACTTTTCATCAATGTGATACTTCCAATGGTATTGAACATCTGCTTCTCTTTTGATTTCTAGAATGATTTCACTTAGTTCAAGCCCATTTTTTCTGCAGAATTCTTCAAAATCTGTATACGAATCTGAACCATCGTAAGGCCACAAATTAGAAGAATACGCGCCGTAGTCTAACGTAGTAGTTGTTTTATAATCTAAATAAAAATGATTGTCTGAAATCTCAAACTCAACCAAAACCGATATTTCTGAAGGCTGGAATAGCCCGGTAAGCGGGTCTTTCACGGCATTATCGACAATTTCAACGTTTTTAATTTCGGGCTTTGATGGTTCAAAATCTTCACAATCCTGGGAATCGAATGTATCTCTAATTTCAAGATAAAGATCAATGTCGGGATTGCTATCAATTTCACCTTCTTCGATAGCTTTTTCAATACGTTCACAAAATTCTGTCGAATCGCTCAATACTTTTAATTGCAACCCATAATTACAAATTTTGCCATTCGATGGGTGGATATTACACCATTCAACCAAAAATTCTTGATGTCGTTCAATATGTAAATAAAGGACTTTTACAGTGTTAACACTTGTTCTGAAAGCTTTTTGAAGTTTTAACATTTTTATTCTCCATGCTTGCTTGCCCCTGGGGCTGCATTCTTTGGATTCACCAGATTGAGAGGAATTTCTCAACCTTGTATGATTACAGTATGAGCTTAATATGAGTTTCTGTCAAGAAAAAATTACTGATTTAATGATTTTTTATCTAATGTTTCTAAAAATTGATCAAATTCTTTATATATATCAGAAAGGAATTCCATTGCTTCGTCTTCATCAACCATATTTTCCAAAGTTTCTTTCAACCAGCCTACACCAATGAAAAATGCCCTTCTTATTTGATCATCTCGTTTTTCTGGTAACGTTTCTTCAAAACACATTCTTATATATTTTCGATAAGCTTCTTCAATATGATTCATTTTAAATTGACAAAAAGTTTTTACTAGTTATAATTATAAAATATTCTTAAACAAAAAAAAGAGGTTTAAATGCTAAGTCCAAAAGAACTCAAAGCAAAACTTATTTTATCGGAAGTGAAATGTTCCGAAATAGCTCAAAAACATAATATAACTCGAAGTCAAGTGAGTAGTATTATTAATCATGCTCAAGCTGTTATTCGAGAAATATATTTATTAATAGGTGAAAATCCTTTTCAATTGACGGATAAAGAAATTTTCGAATTAAACAAATGTATTGCTCCGAAAAATATTAATGAATGATCTATTTTTTTGTCGAATCCGGGATAACTTTCTTTATTTTGCCTCCTTTTGCTAAAAACTGTTCCGTCGCTCTTTCGATTTCAGATTGATCAATTACAACTCCTGTTTGATTTTTTCTTTGCAATCTGACTTTGCCTGATCGTCTATTTCTGAGCGAATCACTCAAATCAAATGTCTCGATAGGTATTCCATTGGAATCGAATTTTATTTTCATTTGGTTACTCGAACATACCGATTGTAATAGGGATAGAATCTTGATCTGTTGATTCACAGATTTCAGAAAAGATTTTCAACTTCTTTTTTCCCCGGTTAGTTTCATAGATTTTTATTCGATCACGTTGCCATTTTTTTAGAATTCTGATGGGTTTCATTTGGAAATCTTTGAAACATTCTTCCCTGAATTCAACATCATTGACATGTCCAAAACACACCAATTGGACGATTTCACCTTTTTCAACTACTTCATAGATATTCATTTGACTTTGTAAAATAGAATTAATAATTCAATTATTCATTAAGATTTCCTTTTTTTGAATCATTATTTGAATTCATTTTTAATTCATTTAATCTCTTAATAATTTCTTTTTTACATTCTTTCAATATCCTCGAAATAGCTTTTTCTTGCAACTCAATCATTGCGATGTTTGCATTTTTATTGTCAGACATTGCAATCGCTCTCAATTCCGGATTAATTGAAGAGGGATACTCTCCTACCAATCGTTTGAAAGCCAGATCCAAAATGGAAAATAAGGAATCAGCCATAGGATTTTTTTCAATCACTTCACCCCGATTTTGTTCATATTTCAATTCCTTATTTTTATATTCTGAAATTGATTTCAGCGCATCTACAACATTTTTGAAGCCAGGTAACGAACCGTAAATTTCAACTACTTCTTTGATAGTTAGAGATTCAATCGTTTCCGGATCAATAGAGTAATGCTCATTGATTTTTGATTCGAAAAAATTTCCAACTTCAGGTTTTGCATTTGTCTGATTTGTTTGGTTTTTTTTTTGTGATTTACTCTTAGGTTTTTTTTCTAATACAGAATCTAGTTTTGCCGCTCTTACAGCAATGTGTTCTTGAATCACCGGATCATTCAAATTCAATCTTCCATCAGATTGAATTGCATGCTTGAATTTTTTTCTGCAAAGCTTTGAAACATTTGCCTTTGACGTTTTTAAAATGTCACTCAGTTCCTTTTTAGTGACAATATTTTCAAATGACATTTTAAAAACATTCAAAACAATTTAATAAGCCACCTGAAACTAAAAGCAATAAAGATTCAATTTCAAGAGTACAGATTTTAATTATGTTTAGTTGAAGTCTATTTTTTTTACGCATTTTAGATATTTAATTGATTAAAATTAGATATTTAATATTTTTTTAACCAATATTTAAATTAAATATTTCAAATATAATTGTGATTTTTAAAGGTTAACTCTCACCGAGTTAACCTCCAAAAAAAAAACGTAACTCGTGAAATGGCGAGCTAAAGCGGAAACAAAAT
>JABAOF010003707.1_pt2 | contig 12297 bp, 17 predicted proteins | sample 7062171 | NCBI WGS metagenome assembly JABAOF01 (sample SAMN14538628, study PRJNA623070) | marine sediment metagenome | biome: marine biome [ENVO:00000428]; feature: marine pelagic biome [ENVO:01000023]; material: deep marine sediment [ENVO:00002113] | place: India: Gulf of Khambhat ... | reverse complement strand
TTATGCAGGAGGCCTCCCGAGTCACCGGCATTTCTAAAGCCCCTCGTTACAGCCATGCCATCTTCCGAAGGCACGGGCTGCCATGCCTTTCCTCAAACCGACCGCCCTTGCAAGACCCGACGACCTACTGAGATCCGCCGAAGATCTTATATCCTCGATTCCCTTCTCTCCCTCGGCGTACCTCCAGCCCTCGGTTGGACCAAAAGGCCCTGACAGGCACCAGCATAGCCAAGCTCAAACCTGTAGATTCGGTGAATCTCTGAAATTGGATCTGGAGTTTGATGTTTCCAGTTCGGCTTCAGGGCTACCCTTCTGATTCTCCTTTTTCCCGATTCTGTTCATCCGCTCGTGGTAGGGTCCGCTACACAATAACTTAAGTAATCAGAGCACCCGCCGACCTGCGCTTCTGTAACTGTCTCCAATTCTTTGTTCTTTTTGCGTGATCCTTGTACCTTCTGTTCCCAGTAGAGGGCCTTGTGTCGAACATCGGGAAGCTTGGCGAGGTATTCTTCCAGTTCCTGGTGCGACATCACGCCTTGCCGCAGATTTGCCTCAATGGTTCGCTTGTCGTATTTCTTTTCTTCATCCGTGTGCATGGGAGCAACCGCCCCTCACTAGCTGTCTTATATCTTCCAGAGTCTGACGAAAACTCATCTGATTTGTGCATAGGCCTCGACCAAGATTATCCTGCGACTGCCCTCTTGTCTTGCCCGACCTCGCACCTGCACCTGATGCCGGAGTAAACTGAATAATCCCATGCTGTTCCCGCCTTCATCGAGGAGGTATTCTTCCTCGTTTTCAGTCATAAGTCCGACCCTGGTCACATTCCCCTTCTGGTCCCATTCCACCGGAACAAGAATCCCTCGAATGCTTATGGCCTGATTGGTTAGGTCCATCTATTGCCTCAAAATAACATCGCCATTCGGCGTATGGGTCCTCTTGGTGCGACTCATGCGAACAGTTTTCAGTCTATCATCTGATTCTACTAGGTGAACTCGAACCCGCTCGAGAAGGTGGCCCAAGCTGCACGGCTTTGACAATAGATCATCAAAACCAGGTGTAAGGGCATGAAGAAGCGCGATTTCAAGGCCATCGCCCGTAAGCAGAATGACCTTAGTCTGAGAATTTCGCTCTTTCGCCTTCCTCATAACCGTGAAACCGTCTATCTCGTACATATTGAGGTCAGTAATCACGAGGTCAAAGTTTTCGTTGCCCAACGCCTCAACAGCGGACTCACCACTTAAAACCGCTGTAACGCGATACCCTTTATACTCAAGGGTGTCCGCAACCACACGCAGAACATTCAGATCGTCGTCTGCCACTAAAATCTTCTGACTCATTGGTTTGGGCTTCCTTATAGTTTGTATGCCTTTTCCGCGTGTTGTTCACCTCATTCGACAATCTCATATGCTGTGACTTTTATCGTTTTCTGGCCTTCACTGTCTTCCACCACAACACCGGTCGCTTTCACGTTCTTATCGTCGAGTTTCAGTAGCTCTTTTCCCTTGCCCTCGGCAGAGACCCTATACTCTTCACCATCGGCAGTTTCGATGACCACAGCTGTTGGTCTCTCCTGGTCGTCCCATTCATTTCCGTAGACTGTTCCGGTGATCGTAACCGTCGAACCCGCTGACACACCCGCGGCCGTCGTCAGAAAAGCACAAACCAGAATGAAAAAGGCTACAGTAATGGCCATCACTTCTCTGTTGATCCTCATATTCCCCGCCTCCATTTTGTCGATTCCACGATGACTATTTCAAATGTATCCGCAAGGGCCATGCCAAATATGTAAGTATATGAAATTCATATATTTCTTGTTAACTCCCAAACAATTTCTGCAACCTCGCTTCCGATTTTGGGTCGAAGTCTGGCGTGTCATGTGCTACAGATCAGAAACCGCTCTTTTAAGGTATTGATATGAAGAAGAAAATATGTCTGTTCCATGTGGGAAATCAGATTTCCGATTTTCCTGTTTCAGAAATCACGATTCCGGTCTGCGGCGTTACGGTGTGGCTTACTGTTATTCGATTCTGTAATGGCCTCATATTCATATCTCAGCTCCCCTCACTCACTACTTTCGGCCATGAAATAGAGAAAAGTTATAACAAACTTCTCAAAGTCTCTGAGACCCTTTACTGTCATGTATTCATTGGCAACATGCTGTCTCCCACCATGACCAAGGCCACCAGAAACCACTGGGAGACCCAGGATCCTTGAAAACACAAAATAGGGAGCAGCCCAAGTGGCAATCGGCCATACCTGCGGCTCTATTCCATGAGAACGGTAGGCTCGTAGCATCTTCTGTACGACAGACTCCATAAAGTCTGTTTTGGACCAGGTATAGTTATCCCTTACCATTACCTGAATGTCATCAAAGCCCTGATCTTGAAGGTACCTCTCTAGCTTTTCTACCACCTCTTCGGGCTCCGTTCTTGGGCCAAAGCGGATGTCAATCTTAGCCGTGGCTTTTCTTGGAAGAATGGTCTTCGTGCCTGCCCCGTTATAACCAGCTTGGAATCCATCGATGTTGATGATTGGTGAATAGAGACCTCTTCTGAGAAGAGGGATGCCGTGCCTGTCGTACTTGAAGCAGAGGCTCTTCATCTCTCGGAGAAATGCTTTTTCGTTAAAGTTTTTTTCCAGCTTTCTCAGCAGCCTCGTGTCTTGGTTGCTCGGTGGAACGACATTATCATAGAAGCCCGGAATCTTGATGTTTTCCTTTTCGTCTGTAAGGGAGCCAAGAGCACGGATCAATCGCCACACGGGAGAAGAAATCCATGCGCTCACCGACCCGTGAAGAGAAGTGTCCGTTGGACCGCCCTTCCTACCACCTCGACAAATGAGATCGAGATAAACGATCCCCTTGAGGCCCAGATGCATGGAAACCTTCCCCCTCGTGTCTTGAGAAAAATCGAAATCCACCACCCCATCTGCCTTTAGCTCCTCCTGATAACTACGGATAAATGCTTCGAAATTCGGGCTTCCGATTTCTTCCTCTCCCTCTATTGTGAAAATGAGATTGACAGGGATTTGGTCTTTCTCTTTGATCGTCCTGAGGGCATTGAACATGCCGCATAGTGCACCTTTTGAATTAACTGCACCCCTGGCAATCACACACTCACCTAGGCTGGGAAGGTCACGGATTTCAGCGGCGAAAGGCGGGCTGATCCAATTCGGCTCCTCGGCAGGCTGGACATCGTACATGCCATAGACAATAAGGGTTCTCGGAAGCCCATTGTCTAGCCGACCAAAGACGATCGGGAATGACGGGTTTCCATGGAATGAGACGTCTCCGCCGAGTTCTTGAATAAATCTTCTCACCCATTCCGCAGTATCATGGATTCCATCCCCTGTTGCCGAAATGCTTCTCTGTCTCAGAAAGGCACGACATCGATCGAGATGGTCTGGAAACATTCGGTCGATATCTTCATGAATTGCTTGAACAGTCTTTCTCAATACTGCATTCATTTTGACACCCTTGTTTTTCGATCCCTATGTGATTCGTCAGAAAATACCGAGGACGCCCACGAAAAGAATTTGAGTATATCTGAAAGGTCACGAGTCTACGCCAAGTTACGGCTTTTCAGTTTGATCCACTTGATTTCCTCACGGGAGGATAGTTCCTGGTAGGCTCTATGGAAAGGTTCTTCCTTCTTCCCGTAGACAGTGAACTGGTAGACGACTTGATCGGACGCCCGGTCTTCGCTGAGCCCAACACTCCTAACATGGAGGTTCTGTCCCTCGATTACTGCTGCCATGTCTTTGAGAGATGCACTAGATCTCCTGATGGAGAGTTCAATATCTTTGTAGGTGTCCCTCTTCAAACGCGGCTCGACGTATCTTAGACATACCAGAGAGGGCAGGGTTATTAGGTAAAGGATTATTGCCAGCGAGTAATGGCCAGACCCGACGGCAAGTCCCAATACAGAAACAACCCAGAGTGCCGCAGCCGTGGTTAACCCATGGACCGTCCCACCACTTTGAATAATAATCCCGGCACCCAGAAAGCCTATCCCCGTTAAACCTCCTGCCATGAGCCTTCCGGGGTCTGATCTCAAGCCCATTGTGAAAGAAGATTCCCCCAGAAGGGTTAATCTTCCTGACAAGATGGCAATGGAAGTAAAGGCAACACAGACGAGGAGATGGGTCCTAAGGCCTGCGGGCCGTCCATGAGCGTATCGTTCCGCACCGATGGTCGAGCCAAAAAAGGTGCCCAAAAGCATCTTTAGCACAACATCCCAGTCGAAAGCTAAATCCACGTCTACCCACCTCAGGTTGCGAAGTATTTAGAGTAAATGATCATATCGTCTGATTCAGAATAGAATTTTTCGATCCGCGCGCTTATGCGGTATCCCATCCTTTCATAGAATTTCCTCGTGGGACGGTAAGACGGTTTTGACGAAGTCTCAATGACGATCAATTTCCCCTCCTCACCGCCGATGTCTTTCTCGGCCCCCTCGATTAAGAGAGAGCCGACATGTCTTCTTTGAAATCGTCGAGAGACAGCAACCCAATATATATCCCATGTACCGGCCGTCAAAGGATTATGACCATAACAGATATATCCCAGTACGGTGTCACCTGCATCTGTAGCCACCAGAAAACGGTAGTCCGGATTACCCTGCAAGAGCTGGTCTACCAGGGAAATGGCCATTTTTATTTCTCGATCGCTAAAAACCCCCGCATCCTCGAGGAGTCTCATAATTTCTCCTCTGTCCTTAGCCTGTAATCTCCTGAGCCGAATTGCTGAATTCCTGGTCCATGCTTTGGCGGCGAAACGCCTGAGCAGCTCTTTCTTTTGGAGGACCTTGAGAGTCCGTAGCGGTGTGTGCTTGACATCGCGTTTCATATTTCGTTTATTAGCTTCTTTTATATCCGATGAATTTTTGCCTTTCGAATGAAGCATATCTCACTTCCTGCTCTCGACTTCGAACATACCCGAACAACCGATCGATGAATTCTTCATAACCAATCCCAGCTTTCAAGAGAGCCGCTGGAAATCCTGCGTCAGGACTGATACAAGGGTTGGCGTTGATCTCCAGGACATAAACGGCTCCGTGGGAGTCCACCCTCAAGTCCACTCGGGCGTAGTCTCTCAGCATAAAACTCCGGTAACAATCGAAGGCTATCCCGCTGATTTGCCTCTCGAGAGCCTCAGGAAGATCTGAAGGGAAGACACGTGGGGTGTGCTCATACTCAAATGAATTCTTGTCCCATTTCGCCTTGTACCCTACAATTGGATAAGCGCCCTCAAGGAAACATTGAATTCTCGGCCCGGAATATACTCTTCCAGGATGAGTGCGCCGAACTGGCGGTAGAATTCTTCAAGGCCCTCATTCAGTTTCTTTTGGTCATTGAAAATGGATTCCTGGTCGATTCCAACAGAGGCATCCTCAAATCGCGGTTTCACGATAATCGGAAACTTGAGTCCACTCGTCTCGGGCAAATCAGTGCCTTCAAAAGTCTCATAACGGGGGGTTTTCATACCGAAAGTCCTAAGAAGCCGCTTGGTGAGTAGTTTGTCCGTGGTTAGAGCGAGTGCTATGGCCGGCGAACCCGAATATGAGATTCCAAGAAGATCCATCACGGTCGCTGGATGGGATACTAGCCGAGGATTTTCATCCACAGACTCACATAGATTGAAGGCGAATCGAATACCCCCTTCTTCAATTCGGTCGATGAAGGAACGAAGTTCCCGGGTAAAGGCAATAGGGGTCGACTCGATTCCTCGCCGAGCAAGAGCGTCTTGGACCGCTTGAACCTGCTCGAGAACGTCACGGGAAGCCTCAGAATGTAAGCTCCCCAAACCTACGGGTTCGTTATAGACAATTGCGAGACATAACGTCTTCAATCGGTTTCTCCTCTCCAATTAGGTAAGGGGTTACTTAGCGCAGTGTGTCCTAGATCAATCTAGTTTGGTGGGGGAACCAGCCGAGACCGTAGGGGGTCTTCCTTGGGCACGGACGGGAAATCCCTGTGGACGCGCAGGCGACTTGCGTAGCGTACCAGGGCGTGAGATAGAATGTTTCCGACAAGCCGGTCATACGACCACCCCACGAGACCCGCCAAGATCACGAGGTCGCTATAGCCCCTCGCCATGCCAGGGAGTGGATTCGCTTCCAGAAATTTTGGCTTGCCTCTCTCATCGAGGCGAATGTCGATACGTGCCACGTCTCGACATCCAAGGACCTTGAATGACCTGATAGCTATTTTTTCGATCTCCCGTAACACGGAGCGAGGCAAATCGGTAGGGCATCCATAGCGAATCATTCGGGTACATTCCCGCTTTGCGTTAACCGAATAGACAAAATTCTGGATCGGACCCTGAGTGGGTATGATTTCCAGGATTCCTAAAACGTGTGGGGAACCGTTCCCAAGGACGCCCACCGTGAATTCCCTCCCAGGCAGGAAGGCCTCAACGAGAAGAGGTGTTCCGTAGTCATCCAAGAGCCGTTCGATTTCATGCTTCAGGGCCCTTTTTTCGTAGACCAGAGAATGTGAGCGAATCCCTTTGCTCGACCCTTCACATGCGGGTTTGACAAAGAGAGGGAAAGGAAGATCGACTCGCTCCTTCTCACTTGGATTTCTAATCACTGTGAATGCGGGGGTTGGAACTCCCTCGCTCATGACAACTCTCTTGGCCATCTCTTTGTCCAGCGTCAAGGCCAGTGTGAGGGGATCAGAATGAGTGTAGGGAATATCCAGCATTTCAAGTATAGCTGGAACATGAGCCTCTCGGCTTCTGCCCTTTTGTCCTTCTGCGAGATTGAAAACCAGGTCGACCCTCTGTTTTCTAATACGCTCGAGAAAGGTATTCCCTCCTCCAAGGCGGACAGTCTTGTGACCCATTGCCTGAAGAGTCTCCTCAAGGTCCTGGACCGTCTCTTCTGAATCGTATTCCTCAAACCAGTCGTCAGGACGACCCGTTTCCATCGCGAAGTCCTGTTTCAAATCGTAAGCAATGCCAATTATCATTTCTGTGACTCCTTCTATCGCTCAGCCTCAACGAGTCCCTTGACCCAATCAATAATGTCTGCAGCAATCTCCTTTAAGACCTGATCTGGAATCCCATCATATGCCTTTGATTGAGGTCTGAAATCCGGCTGATCATTCACATAATCGATCACCACAAACCGCCCATCTCGGGAGAGTGTGATCTCTGTCGAAAAAAGCTTCAGTTTACAGGTTTCGGCAATATCTCTTGTAATTCTCCTCAGCGTTTCAAGCCCATAGTCAGCCTCTTCATGGGGCAAAACCTGGCGGTAGACATGGGTATCTCTGTCCCACCAACAAAGATGTATGCGCTGCCCAACCACAAAAGTTCGAAACCAGGCCATTCCGACTGGGAGCTCTGCAGGCTGAATCTCCTCCTGAAGCAAGATCTTGTCTCCCCATAGAGTCTTCCTGGCTTTGACCACATCGACCTTGTCCTGGGCTCCAAGGGTGACTCCCTTCCCTCCTCCCCCATTCGCAGGTTTTATGATGAACGGCGTTCCAATGGGCTCGAGCTCGGGGACTTCCTCAATTTGATCTCCCTCATTGGGGCCGAGGATAATTGTGTAAGGGACATTGACCCCTTTCGCCAGAAGTTCCAGGTGCATCGTCGCCTTGTCATTAGCTCTGACCAGAAGATCGGAATCATTGATGAGCCGTGCCCCCTTGATCTTAATTTGCTGAACAAGGTCCCCGATGGCTTCCACATTGTCAGAGGCCCGATCAAGAAAGGTTCGAAAAAAAAGATGACCGCTCTGTATCTTTTCCCACGTCTCAAGCACATTGTGGGAATGCACAAGATAGCTACTCAGCCCGGCCTCTAGACAAGACTGGTCTAAGACGAAAACAAAATCGGCATCGTATTCCCACTCCCATCCAATTCCTAGGTCAACAGTCTCCATGACGAGTAGCCTATTTTCCAGGTTCGTGATATTGATAGATCTTGCCGAGATAGTTCTTCAGAATCACCTTTCCGTCTTTATAGCTGATCACGTGGTTTGGCCCCATCGAAATCTTCCCACCTCCTCCAGGCGCGTCAATCACGTACCTGGGCACAGCATATCCAGTGGTAAAGCCTTCGAGGGATTCGATGATTTTGATTCCCACAGAAATGGGTGTCCTGAAGTGGTCAGTTCCAACAGCCGGGTCGCATTGATATAGGTAGTACGGACGAACCCTGAGCATGAGCAGTTTGTGCACTAACTCTTTCATAATGGAGGGCCTGTCATTAATTCCCCTGAGGAGAACCGTTTGACTTCCCAGCGGGATTCCCGCGTCTGCCAGTATATGGCAGGCCCTGGAAACCTCGGGTGTGATTTCCTTCGGATGTGAGAAGTGAAGGCTTAGGAAAAGGGGGTGATATCGCCGCAGCATAGTGGCGAGGTTTCCCGTGACCCTCATTGGCAATGTCACAGGGACACGAGTTCCAATTCTCACGATCTCGATGTGACGGATTCTCCGCAAATTTTTGAGAATTGCCTCAAGGTGGTCGTCTTCGAGAAGAAATGGATCTCCCCCGGAAATCAAGACGTCTCGAATCTGCTTGTTTTTTCGAAGATAATCATAGATGGCCTCAAGGTTTGTCTGAGAAACGTTGATCTCCCGGCTGCCCACAACCCTGCGGCGCGTACAATACCGACAGTAAACCGCACATTTTGTGGTGACAAGCAAGAGTACCCTATCTGGATACCGATGCACGAGATTAGACACGACAGAACTCTGTTCCTCTCCACAGGGGTCTAACATATCGTTTTTTCTGGCAACCAATTCTCGCTTGCGAGGGATACATTGTAATCGTAAAGGACATTTTGGATTCAATGGGTCGAGAAGGCTTGCAAAATAGGGAGTAATGGCCATCGGAAACCTATTGCGAGACATAAGGATGGCCTCTGACTCACTCTTGGTTAGACGAATAAGGGATTGCAATTTTTCAAGGGTGAAAATGCGGTGGCTGAGCTGCCATTTCCAGTCATTCCACTCTCCGGACGATACGTTTTCCCAAAGCTGGGGTATTCTCGATGTCTCTTGATGTGAACTATCATGGTGAGCCCTCTCTTCACAAGAGGGCTCAGTGAAAGTATCTGAAACTTCTTCCATCTGGGGTATCCTCCCTCCTGGCCATGATGTATCCGGCTAGTAAAGTGCCCTCCTCCTGTGACGATCTGTCCCCCGTCGTTTTCTCCACTCACTCCAAATTAAGTGAAGTGGGACTCCAAAGATTGCCTGCATCAGAGTGACAACGATGATTTCCATTTTCAACTCATTCGATAATCTCATATGTCGTGACGGTGATCGCCTTCCATCCCTCTTCGTCCTCGCCAACAACGCCGGTCGCTTTCACGTTTTTATCGCCGAGTTTCAGTAGCTCTTTTCCCTTGCCCTCGGCAGAGACCCTATACTCCTCAGCGTCGGCAGTTTCGATGACCACAGCCGTTGGTCTCTCCTGGTCGTCCCACTCATCTTCGTAGACTGTCCCGGTGATCGTAACCGTCGAACCCGCTGACACACCCGTGGCCGTCGTCAGAAAAGCACAAACCAGAATGAAAAAGGCTATGGTGGTGAAAATCATTTCTCTGTTGATCTTCATATTCCCCGCCTCCCTTTTGTCTATTCTATGAAGACTATTTCAATAATTTATCCGCAAGGGTTATGCCAAATATGTAAGTATATGAAATTCATATATTTCTTGTTAACTCCCAAACAATTTCTGCAACCGTGCTTCCGATTTTGGGTCGAAGTCTGGGGTGTCATGTGCTACACATCAGAAACCGCTCTTTTAAGGTATTGATATGAAGAAGAAAATATGTCTGTTCTATGTGGGAAATCAAATTTCCGATTTTCCTATTTCAGAAATCATGATTCCGGTTCGTGGCGTCAGGGGGGGGAAACTTAAAGTCCTCTTTTCGAAGCCCGTGTCTTTTCATGAGATTATGGAGTTGACGGGCGCTAATCCCAGCGGCCTTCGCAGTCACGCTGATTCTTCCCCGGCACATTCTGAGAAGCTCGCCGAGATATCGCCTCTCAACCTCTTGAACAGCCTGGCCTCTCACCGTTTCCAGGGTTTCAGAACAGTCCAGAGAAACCTTCGCAGCCCGATGTCCTGGCATGAAGAACTCTGTAGGAAAGCTCTCTGGACGAAGTATCGACGACCTTTCAAGAATATAGGCCCGCTCCATCAGGTTTTCGAGTTCACGGATATTTCCGGGCCACGAGTACGCTTCAAATGCGTCGATAACCTGCGAATCGATCTCATGGATTCCCTTGGAATGGAATCTGCTCAGCTTACTCAAAATGAGCCCCGAAATGATTGGGATATCCTCCACCCTTTCCCTCAGGGGAGGGATTTCGATGGGAAATACGCTCAATCGATAGTAGAGATCATTCCTGAAAAGTCCCTCATCGGTCATTTTCTTGAGATCCATATTGGTTGCCGCGATAATTCTCACATCGACCTCGATGGTCGCCTCCCCACCGACCCGTTGAAAGCTCTTCTCCTGGAGTACTTGCAGCAACTTGATCTGGGCGGATGGGGTGATCGTACCGATTTCGTCGAGAAAGATCGTTCCTCCATGCGCAATCTCAAACTTCCCCAACTTCCTCCTCACGGCTCCAGTAAAAGCGCCCTTTTCATGCCCGAAAAGTTCACTTTCCAGGAGTGTATCTGGGATTGCTCCACAATGAACACTGATGAATTGTCGATCACGTCTATGACTATGGCTGTGTATCAACCGCGCCAAGACGCCCTTTCCGGTTCCCGTTTCCCCAGTAAGGAGGACGGTGCTCCTCGTTGGCGCGACTGCGCGGACTTTGTCAAACACTCCTTTCATCACGATGCTGTTGGTCTGGACAACCTCTAGAGAATCAGTCTGCCAAAAACTATCACGGAGAAAGTCCAGCTCCGATTGCGCCCTAGCCGATTCATAAAGACTCTGGACGATGTATTTTACCTCCTCCTTGTCTATCGGGTAGGTCAAATAATTGCTCGCCCCGGCCTTCACCGCCATAACGGCTTCCCGGATCATCTCCTGAGATGACATGACGATGATTTCAGCGCTCGGAAAGGCGTGCCAGAATGGCTGAAGAGCGGGCCCGTAGTCGTTTTTCCCAACTTGGTGCGATGTTGTCATGAGGAATTCGACGTCAATAAAGGTGAATTCGTAACGCTTCTTTTGGAAAGTCTCTAGCGCAGTCTCTTTGCTGCCGGTCACTTCAACCCGGTATTCCTCGCCAAAACACCCCCGAATCGCATCACATGCGTCCTGATTTCTTGAGGCAACAAGGATATGCCTCATTTCAAAAGCCCGCCTTTTCTACAGTGAAGATGAAATTCTTATCAAATCGGTGAAACGAATCTCACAACCCATCATCAACAAGCAGGAATAATAATAATATACGAAAAGATCGATACCTTCCATAGCCTTCCTTTGGCTCGCTACCTACGGTGTTTAACCGTTCTCCCTTCCACCATGTAGATGACATCCTCGCAGATGTTCGTGGAGAGGTCAGCAACACGCTCCAGGCTGCGCGAGATTCTGATCAGATGGATGGCACGCTCGATTGTCTTCGGATTGGACGCCATAAACGTGATAAGTTCCCTCAGGACTTGGTCCCTAAGCCCATCCACGGTATCGTCTCGTTCGCATACGCTCTTGGCTAAATGCGCATCCTCATTGGTGAATGAATCGAGGCTGTCCCTGATCATTGCTGTCGCCTCTTCTGCCATCCTCGGGATGTCGATGAGAGGTTTCACCTCCGGCTGTTTTACCAGGAACAAGCCACTTTCAGAGATGTTCTCCGCCTCGTCCCCCATCCGCTCAAAGTCGTTGTTCATTTTCAGTATCATCAATATCGTCCTCAGGTCTTTTGCATGGGGCTGATAACATGCAATGAGGTTAATGCAGGCTTCATCAATCTCTATTTCAAGTTCGTTCTCTCTCGGTTCATCTTGCTGAATAACTGTCAGCAGTAGCCTCTCGTCCTTTTGTTTCAGCCCTCTTATGCTTTTTTCGATCATGTTCTGAACCAGAGTGGCACTTTCCATCAGTTTTTGCCTCAAAGAATCCAGACCTTTTTCTAGCATTGGGGCTCTCCTAGCCAAATTTTCCTGTCAAGAACTCCTCAGTTTTCCTGTCCTTCGGTGTCGTTAAGAGTCTTTCCTTCGGACCAAATTCTATCAACTCTCCGAGGTATAGAAAGGCGATAAAATCAGAAACCCTCCCGGCTTGAGAGATGTTGTGCGTTACGAGGACGACGGTCACTCTATCCTTGAGCTCGGTCATCAATTCCTCTATATGAGCCGTAGCC
>JABAOF010002188.1_pt2 | contig 12297 bp, 11 predicted proteins | sample 7062171 | NCBI WGS metagenome assembly JABAOF01 (sample SAMN14538628, study PRJNA623070) | marine sediment metagenome | biome: marine biome [ENVO:00000428]; feature: marine pelagic biome [ENVO:01000023]; material: deep marine sediment [ENVO:00002113] | place: India: Gulf of Khambhat ... | reverse complement strand
GTCTTCTCAAATGCCAGTGCGTATAGAATGGCTAAGGATGTTCCTCTGCTTATTGCGGATATCAATCCAGATCACTTGGCATTGGTGGAGAGTCAAAGAAAATCAAGGCCTGGCTATATCGTCACCAATCCGAACTGCTCTGTGACGGGTTTGGCCACTGGTTTAAAACCTCTAGCCAATGAATTTGGAGTGAAGAGTGTTTTCGTCTCCACCTATCAAGCCCTTTCAGGAGCAGGTTATCCTGGTGTGCCCTCTTTGGACATAACAGGAAATATCCTTCCATATATTCCCAATGAGGAGGAAAAGGTCCAGGAGGAATGCAGGAAGATCCTAGGTAAATTTTCCCATGAAAGCGTGGAACCCTCATCTTTTAATGTCATCGCTAGCTGTACCCGAGTTCCGGTTCGAGACGGGCATCTTGAATCTGTTTTGGTTGAATTGGAAAATGATGCTACAATAGAGGAGATAAAGAAAGCTTTCGATGGTTTTAAAGGGATGAATGGATCATTACCAACAGCACCACAAAAACCGATTATAATAAAGGAAGAGGAAGACAGGCCGCAACCAATTTTTGATGTCAATAATGGCTCACCTCAAAGGGCAAGGGGAATGGCCGTCACAGTAGGAAGGATTAAAAAATTCGGTAATAAACTCAGGTTTTTCCTGCTCGTGCATAACACGATCAGAGGTGCGGCAGGTTGCTCCATAATGAATGCAGAGTTGGCAAAAAATGAAGGATATTTATGATCGAATTATTAGATATATTAAAGCTGAATTTAACGTAAATGAAACTGGAAATCTAAGAACGGTGACTCCATGAAGGTCATGAAATTCGGCGGCTCCACCATCAAGAACCCTAAAATGATCAAGAAGGTGGGAGATATCATTCAAAGGGAGGGGGAGAAAAGGGTTGTGGTGGTCTCTGCGCTTCATGGCCAGACAAATGAAATACGGGAATACATCAAAAAAATCAGAACGGAAAAGGAGGAGATCGATAACTTCATCCAAAAGATCAGGCAGAGGCATGAATTTCTTGCGGCGAAGGCCATCCCAGATAAAGATATTCTTAGGAGCGTTCTGGAAGAAGTGAATAAACACATCCTAAAATTGGAGCGCCTTCTTTACGGTGTGGCCTATACTGAAGAGCTCACACCTCGTACAAGGGATCTGATACTCAGCTCAGCAGAGAGAATGAGCGCCTATATAATGGAAGGTGTGTTGCTCTGTAAGAATGTCAAGGCAAAGGCCTACGAGGCCGATAGGTTGGGGGTGATAACTGATGGGGTTTTCTGTAATGCAACCGCGAATCTCGAGAAGACAGAAAAGAATCTTCATAAAAAGCTAATTCCTCACATGAAAAATGGATTCGTGCCTGTGATCACAGGTTTCTTTGGCATGGATGAAGAGGGAAGAACCACCACATTCGGAAAAAACGGCTCAGATTACAGTGCAGCTGTGATAGCAAATGCATTGAATGCCGATTCACTGGAGCTTTGGAAGGATGTGGATGGATTTATGAGTGCAGATCCGAACATCATTAATAATGCTCATACCATCGATAAATTGTCCTATGATGAGGCTGCTGAATTGGCGTACTTCGGTATCAGTTTATTACATCCTAGGACGGTGGAGCCTGTTAGGTTGAAGAATATTCCAATCGTGATTAAAAATATCCAAAATTCCAAAGAAAAAGGCACGATGATAGTAAAAAAGGGGTATAAAACGAAAAATGTTATAAAAAGTGTTGTTTTCTCCACGGATCTTGTAGAAGTAATTGTGTCAGGCTCTGGTGCAGGATACAGACCTGGAGTGTTGTCCGCCGTCTCAGACAATCTTGGTAAATCGAATATCAATATCTATTCTGTCACAACCTCACAAACGCAACTCAGTCTTTTGATCCATAAAAACGACCTGCAGAGATGCTTGAAAGTTATGGAAAATATGCATGGTGGTGTTATCGAGAGTACCGACTTTCAACGGAATTTGGCGTTGGTCTGTGTTGTTGGAGAGGGCTCTCGCAATATGAAGGGGTTGGCAGGAAAGATCTTCTCTGCGGTTGCGGATGCAGGTGTGAACGTGGAGATAATCTCTGCAGGAGCATCTAAAGTGGCATCCCATTTTATTATTAAAAGGGATGATTTAAGGGAAACTATCAAATCCATCCATACCACATTTTGTGAGGAATAGACCTCAAAACAGGCCCCTTATTGTGAGGAAGATTTCCCTCACGCAATTGTAATTAAGCCTTTTTTTATATGATTAACTCAAATGTAAAGCCAAAAAGAACCGTTAAATCCTCCAAATGGGGGGTAACCCATAATCGATGTCGTTTAACGATAATTGAAGAGAAATCTAAATAAACGAGAATGTATTACTTGTTGCTGGTAATCTTTAATAAAATCGAGATGATTTCCAAAATCGGCAAAAGCCAAAAGAAGGGATTTTCATGAAAAAAAGGAGGATTTCATCTTCAGAAGAAAGCAGAACTGAACGATTGAAAAAAAGGATCAAAGGATTTACAATTACTCCAGAGTTTAGGAGCCGTGTAAGGTGGTTGGTTTTTATGCTGGCTTTTTTAATGCTTTTCTTGGCTTTTGAAGTTGGTGATGATTGGTTCGTAAGAGAATTTGCGAATTATGACTGGGCTAGATCTATTGGGTACTAATTTGACAAAAATGATGGTTGATGGTTCAAGAGTTGTAAGTTAGAAAATGTATTTGGTTGGGATAGATAATGGCAAATGAATTTGTGATAATTCTTGGAAGTATTATCGCAATCTCAACAATTGTAATTATCATCATTCTTTTTGGAGGTTATGCCTTTCGTTTACCTATACAGGTTTTCACCTTTGCATTTCATAGACTTGGTATCTTTAGAAAACTACCTGGAGGATGGCATGCACCCATTCCAAGAACAAGCGGTATAACCTGCACCCTCAACTGCCAGGCCTGCGAGCTTGCATGGCTGGGTTGCCCAGTTGGTATGTTACAACAGTATGTCATATATTTCCGCTTCCCATTTTATGTCTTCGGTGTTGTGCTGGCATTTGGCACAGCGCTGGGAAGGGCGATTTGTGGTTGGCTGTGTCCTTTTGGACTTATTCTTGATACATGTAATAAAGTCTGTACACATCGGTATAAACCCTCCAATAGATTGAGATTTGTCAAATACTTCTTTTTGGGCGGTGTTGTTCTCGGTGCCCTATTAACAGGTACCATTTTGTGGTGCCGATTCATATGTTTCGGAGCATTATTGGGTGTGGTCCCATACTGGCTGACTTGGCAGACGGTGAGTGCCTTCTGGTTGATTTACCATCTTGGCCTGTTCTCATTCTATTTTACCTTCAGCTATTTCACGCACGGAAGGGCCTGGTGCAGGTATTTTTGCCCGTTGGGAGCGATCTTTTCACTATTGAACCCATTCTCCCTGATAAAGAGGAAATACGATTTCAAATGGTGTACCCAGTGTGATAAGTGTAAGGAAATTTGCCCAATGGGTCTGGATCCCACAGATGATGACCTCTACAGTAAATTGGACTGTTTGAAATGCGGACGATGCGCCAGAGAATGCAAATCAAATGCCTTATCCGTTAATACAGCCTTTGGAGGAACATTTATAAGCAAGTAAAATGAAAAAATTGCCCTTGATAGAATCAATTTTGATTCCAATATATAAATTTTAAATGAACCAAGGTTAAATATCGTATGTGATAAAATAAATGTACCAGTAAGTAAAATTGCATAGAAAACTATATCAATGCTTTCAAACATATCTATCACTAGCGGAAATTGATGGATTAGGAGACGCGATGGAAAGCGGGTTCGCAAATATCTGTTAAATAGGGGTGAAAAGGATGATAAAACATAAGGAAAATATTAGACCTAATCCCAAGGAGATGATAATAAGCTTTTTTATCGTATTTTTTATAATGCTGATGCTCTTCGGCACCCTACTTTTACCCTCTACGCATGTGGTTTCACATGAAAAGGGATTGATTGAAGAGGTCACTCAAGATGTGAAAACAAGCACATACACACCATTCGTTAACAACGAATTCATATTCTACTGGAGTCCAATTGATCCATTATACGATCAAGCGGATACTGAGCAACAATGTCCATGGGGTATCGAAAATGGAGTTAATAATGACAATAATAATGGCCAGACCGATGATGAAGATCGAAGAGGAATAACCTTCTATGGAGATTCATGGATTTCTGACGAAGGGGCCATTGCAATAGGCAGTTACGATGCAAATAATAGGATCACTGTAACATTACTAAAAGGACACAGGTTCACCGAGTATTTCATGGACAATTACCCGGATAACAATACCATCCACAGTTCCGACTGGGAGGTATTTCTTGCGGACGAGAACAACAATGGAAAACCGGATAGAGACCCAAATTGCGAGAAAATCGACCTCTACGATCCCGCGAGGGCACCATTGAACTCTCCTGATTTAAGAAAAACCCAAAACGAGGTGCTGTGGACTGGGACACTGGGTAAATACCAGGGTAAGATATTTTACACAACAAAAGATTGGCAGCTTTGGGACGGTGTTCTCAAGGTGGAATCAACAGGGCGTGTAACCGTTCAGAAAATGACAGTTACAGACGGTTATATCGATAAGAACTGTAACGGAATACCTGATCTGGAGGATGATTGCGATCCAGGCGATGAAGTCAATGGCGATGACGAGGTGGCTCACGGTGTTGACACCGCATGGTTTGCCAACGGCCTCTCCGATGACGGAATTTGGTCGTTCTACGGTGATGAGTTTTTTGGTTTCGTGCACCGCGATCTGATGATCGCCAGCTATGATGATGACAACCATATCACGATAATCGATAAATCGGATGGCGATGATTCCCGAGAGATCACATTGGACGACTGGGAGAATTTTCAATGGGTAAGTACCTTCGTGCTGGATACCTGGTGCGGTGGTGATGATGCTGGCGATAATAACGAATTGGACAACAACGGGTATTATTTCGGAAGACATGTCGATTGGGATAATGTTACTCAAGCGAGAGAGGCTATGGAAAGCGATTACATTCAAAGTGCTATCGATTCTGGCAATTTCGAAGCTGACTGGGTGATGGTGAAGGCGGACAAACCCGTTACAATCTACGGTGGAATGTGGGACAACAATTTCCATACTCAGGTTTATGGATTCTTGGGATCGAGATATTATGTGCCCATGTCAGCAGCCATCACGATAACCGGGTTGGAACAAGAGGCACATGTAGAGTTGGATTTTGACGATACATCAGAGGGTGATGATGAATTTTCTGTTCAACCAGGGGAACAAGTCACGATATCATCCATGTGCTCCGGCCCCTTTTCAAATAACTACATAGCCGAAGTGAAATGGGTGAAAATCATCTCAGACTTACCAATTCGAGTGGAGCTCTGGATGGCCAATGACGATAATGCCTTCGACGAAACACAGATATCCACCTTCGAAGAAGGATTCGATTATTATCCTGCACAAGAAAAATGGGATTTGGCGATACATCATAGATGTCTCGTTTATATTATAGCCTTAGAAGATGATACCTTTGTAGGTTGGGACGGAACTTGGCTGGATAATCAACCTTCTGGAGCGACATTGGATAAATATGAGATTTATAGGGTCGTGGTGGATTCCAACGAGGACTACAGTGGAGATGAAGTGGACGATACCGAGCCGGACAATCAAGATGAACTGGAGTCCGTGATCCAGATGATGCATGTGCATGCAGATAAAGATGTTTTACTAGAGGTGAGATACGCAAGGGATTATTCATGTGAGCCGCAGGATATGGATATCGTTCTAAGTACGAAACCAACTTTTCAGAGAACCACAACAGGGGATCCTTTCTGGCTTTTACCACCGATACTTTCCATGTTGTTCGCCGTGGACATCGGCATAGTATCCGCTGGAGGAAATGGAATAGTTGGTACCCTCTCCTTCACTGGAAAAGGAAAATTTCTCAAGTCTCTGAAGAAGTGAAATAAAAGATAAAAGGAGGTTGATCCTGATGATCAAGCGAATCATCAAGCCGATACTTTTATCGATATGCATCGTAGGTTTGTTTTTCCTCCCAATGGCCCATATTTTTCTGTACAACGAACCTATGGACTCTGCAGCCAAAGATTTCGTAAGGGCAAACTCAGAAAAGGTGGAGCATACCGACTACCATTCATCAGATATCTCCACATTCGTAAATGATCATTTCATATTCTATGTTCCGCCCCCACAAAATAGGGAATTAGATAGGCCCTTTGCTTATGACGGGTACTGTTACAGAACCCAAGGTTATGTTGTGGCAAATATGAGCACCATCCAACTTTTTTCCTATGAGAATGGTGCTTCTGTAGATGTTGAATGGCTCAATGGGACAGCAATAAACGGAACATGGTTCGATGCCCAAAATGATTGTTGGGAAGTGGAGGATTACGCCACAGTAAGATGGCTGGATAATCTCCCAAAACCAAAAACACTCAAGAAAAGGATAAAATTAGGTGAGTACGAAACAAAAGAGATCCAACTGAACACCTGGATTGTTTGTAATGATTTTCGACTCCTGAGCGGTGTAGTTAAGATCACAAGTGACTATCCAATTTCTGTAATGCATCACAAGCTCTATCCATTGGAAACCCTAGACGATTATGGTTACGAAATGATAAATGAAAACTGGGATGGCATTTATTCAGCCTATGGAAAAAAACTATTCACCAGGATCACGGGTGATTGCTGGATCAGTGCTCTTGAAGCTGATACCACGGTTCATGTGTGGGACTATTCAGATAAAAATGATGATGAAACCCTTAGCCTCGACCGATTTGAAGGTTGGGCCTACAGTAGAAACCCCATATTCGAGCAATATGGCTTTGATGATGATCTGGTTCTCATCAGCGCTGACAAACCCGTATCGATCGTGGCAGGTTTACAATCAGATCAAGGTTTTGTACAGGTTTTTGGAAAGGACGGCAAAGACTATTTATTTCCATGTTTTGGAAAGATTCTTATCCATGCTCCTACTGGCGCCACGATAGATCTAGAAGATAAAAGTGGAAATCAAGGCTCTTTCAAAGGAACATTGAGCCCAGATGAGATCAAGATGTTCGATTTCAAGGTTGCATACAAATTGCAGGATTATTCCTCCTTTGAATGGGCGCACCTGCGCTCAAGTGATCCAATATTCGTCTATACGTTCGCAGACACTCAATGGTATCTCTATGAGGATGTTAATGGTTGGATGTCAGGAGAAGAGTATTTTACTGTCTACAAAAAAATTACAGAATATTATCCACATGGATATGTTCCTTACCCAGCATCAAACGAATTCAAGATACCAATTAGGAGCAGGGCATATCTTACGGTTGTAAATCTTGATAAGGATGGAAATGATGTGGAAATAGATCACTCCAGGTTGATCCTTCCGTATAAAACCAAGATGGAACCTTATCGTGCACTTACATTGGACTTTTCCGAGGATAGTTACTATTATATGGATTTATATGCGGAGCACACACCTGAATGGACGTATTCAGATGAGTATAATCGATATTATATCGATGATAGACCGCATATCATAGTTGATTACACTCAACAGGAGAATATCTTCCTTGACTGGGATAACATTACAAAGGGCTCCACAGTAAAAATCAAATCTACGCATCCTGTTCTTGTGCTTGTAAATTACAACAAAGACCAGCCCAGATACCCTCAAGGAATGGACTTGATACCTGGTTTAACACCACCCACAATGAGGGGTTTACCAGAGCCACCCACAATGATCGTGATTTTTTCGGGTATGATAATTGCAGCAGATATGCTTATGGTCGCCGTAGGTAGAAGATCCATAGTGGAGTTGTTTTGATAGGTAAAAGCGTGAAATACCTCGATTCCCAAGATTTGTATCCAAGTTAATAGTTAAGTCTGAAAATTCAATCAAAAAATTAATTAGGTAGGATATATTCCTAATATACCAAAAAATACAAGTTATATTTATCAGGGGTTCATACCATGTCTTCAGAAGAAGGTTCAAAGGTGTGTCCCAATTGCGGTAGAGAGACCACTTATATCGAGCAATATGAGAGTTACTACTGCTATAAATGCGAAAATTACGTTGGGAACCTTGAGAGGGCCATAGCAGGGGGAACTGAAGAAGGTGAACCCTCGCCTGGGGAAAAACGAGAAGATACGGATTTAATATCAGAACTCGAATCCATTTCTTCGTTGGAAAGGCAGGAAGCAGAGGATTTTCCTTCTGAAGCAGGTTCTATTCCTTCAATTGAAGAACAGGAAGTGGAAGAGACTGAGAAGGCATTGAAAGAACCTCATAAAAAACGAAAGAAGAAATTCTCAAAATATAGATATCGGACTCGAATACTTAAGGGCAGCATTTTACCAATATTATTTGGGGTAATATCTATTCAAATGCTGAGTAAAACTGTCTATGAGTTTCCTATATATTACGAATACGAGCCTATGATAATACTTATTGGTTTTCTTTTGGGATTAGGGACCTTAACCGTGATCATAATGCTCAATTTGGTACGGGCAAAAAAGAGTGGAAAGGAGGGATGTGAAATAAAAACAAAAATAGGAGTTATTGCTCTTTTACCATTCCTAATTATACTTTTAACTTTGCTCCTTTTCTTTGGAGTAGCCACAGCATGGCGGTTTGGTACAGGTTTCTTCTTGGCCGCGATATTCCCTCCGATAATTGTGATAGTATATGAAGCCAATTCTAAAGGTAAGTTTTTCGTAAAGGAATATAAGGACGATCCATCCAAAGGTAGGAAATTGATTTTTATAAAGTAAGGGGACGAGGTGAAAGCCAGTGGTTGGTAACACTTTAGGCAACATCTTCAGAGTAACTACCTGGGGTGAATCCCATGGGGATTCCATAGGTTGCGTGATCGATGGATGTCCTGCAGGTGTAAAAATCTCTCGTGAGCACATCAAGAGAGAATTGGACAGGGACATTCCATACCCAGTTTTAACGAGACGTGTGGAAGAGAATAATTTTCAGATCTTAAGCGGAGTTTTCGAAGGCTACACAATAGGAACACCCATATCTATAATAGTTAGAAATACCAACGTGGAAAGCGAAAAATACAGAAAAATAAGGCATACTCCTAGGCCAGGGCATGCCGACCTAACATACAGATTGAAGCATGGGCATGTGGATTGGAGAGGTGGTTCAAGAGCCAGCGGGAGAACATGGGTTTCTGTAATAGCCGCTGGGGCTGTTGCAAAGAGGATATGTGGTCTAAAGAAGATCGATATTAGGAGCAGGATATTAGAACTTGGAGGTTACAAGGTGGATAACACCAATTTAGAGGGTATAATTCAAAGGCTCGCTGAGGATTCGAAAAAAGATAACGACACTACTGGTGGAATTATCGAGGTGAAAATAAGCAACCTTCCCTTGGGTTTAGGTGCACCGGCATTCAATCGATTTCAGGCTGATCTAGGCCATGCCATACTCAACATACCTGGAATAAAGACCTTCGAGTTGGGGGCAGGCTGGGAGGCGGCGAGAATGAAAGCCTCCACCTTTAACGATCCCTTTGAAGTGAAAGGAGGAATTATCACCACGAGCTCTAACCGCGCTGGTGGAGTTCTCGGAGGAATCACTTATGGAACTCCTGTTATATTCAGATTTGCAGTCAAACCAACGCCCTCTGTCCTTCTTCCTCAAAAAAGTGTAGACCTCAGGACAATGAAAAGCACCATGATGTCCACTGAAGGAAGGTTCGACGCAAATTTCACACCCAGGGTGCAGGTGGTTGCTGAGGCTGTTTCTGCCGTCATAACCACGGATCATCTGATGCTTTCAGGGTACATATCCCAGGAATCGGTTATACCCCGGAATGAACGCCTGCGATATGACGTTTTGCATGAACAATCATAGGAGATGATATAATGAGTTTTCAAGCTCAGATGCTAAAGAAGTTTCCTGGCATAGTTAAGTACGCCAATAAGGAGAGCGTGATTCTAAAGCGATTGAAGAAGGCTGTGGATTATGCCTACAAGAGCAAGTTCTATGAGCGGAAATTGAAGAAAGCTGGGGTGAGGGGTAGGGATATAAAGACCATCAAGGACTTCAAGGAGAAGGTTCCATTAACAACCAGGTCTGAGCTGGTGGAGATCGATCCCTACGATGTCCTCGCCGTAAAGCCAGGCAGCAAATGTTTGATATATTCACAGACGAGTGGAACCACTGGTGGCCATGTGCCTATTTGGGTCACAAAGGACGAGCTGGAAAAATCTATAGACCTTGCCGTTTGCCTTCCAGTGTTTCAGAAACTGATGACCCCTCAAGATAGGGTTGCGCTGTGTTATCCTTACACGCGCACCATGGCAGGCCGATCCGCGGATATGATCAACCAGAAAGCGGGAGTTACGATCATTCCTATGGGGACGCGCAACAACATGTACCCTCCAATGGAAGTTGTTGATGCGCTGAAACGGCTTAAGCCCACGATCCTAGGTGCTGCAGCAACGGATGCATTTTCATATGCGAATATCCTGATGGACCAAGGAGTCAACCCGAAAAAAATCGGCATCAAATTGATAGTAAGTGGTGCTGAGCCTTGTGCAAACACCCGAGGCAAGGTATTGGGAGATATGTACGGTGCGAAATTCCTCTCGCTGCTTGGACAGAACGAGATTGGAGGGGCGATACCATGCGAGAAGAACGTTCTGCATATCCCGTCATTCGTCATGTTCACGGAGCTTTATCATGACGATGGAACAGAAGCTGGGCCAGGTGAGAGGGCGAATTCCGTAGTGACTCCGACCTGGCGGGAGGCAATGCCCATTTTAAGGTATGAAACTGGCGATAAAATTATCATTAATAAAGAACCCTGCGAATGTGGATTTCCGCTGCCTACTATGGAGATTTTGGGACGAAAACGTACCGAGATATCAATCGGAAAAAACAAGTTCTTCCCTATCGAGCTGGAGAATATCCTTTATCAAACGAAATTGAACGGAGTTTGGTATCAGATCAATTTAACTGAGGGAGGACTGCTTATTACGGCTGAGCACAGGAACAAGAACGATTATCCGAGATTGGAAGAGGAAATCAAAACCAATTTTGAGAAAATCGTGAAGCGGAAGGTAGAGGTCAGTTTGGTACCTCCTGGTTCACTGTACGATTACAAGGAAATTAGACCTGGTAAACCATTATCAAGGGTGATCGATGCCGTGAAAGGTAAAAAAGAAATCGTGGAAGGCGCGTGAAAGTGAACGATCGTGAAAAAAACCAAGAAATCACCTTTGGCCAGAAACTGAAAGGTCATTTCATTATAGCACGGCCTTTACAGCTGGTTTGGCTGGATATTTTCGGCGCCCTGGCAATTTATGCGATCCTTGCGCAACACGCTCCAAAACTTCATTTTGGTCTTTTTATTCTCTGCTCTGTAATTGCTGATGCAGGTGCATGCACGATCAACGATCTAGGTGACTTAGAATCTGACAGATTGAGCTATGAGCCTTCGCGTAAATTGAGACCTTTGGTCACAGGTCTCGTTTCTAAGAAGGCCGCTAGAAATCAAGCCGTAATCCTTTATTCAATTGGCCTGGCCATCGCGTTTTATCTCGATTTATATATATTTCTTGCTGCGTTTTTATTGGTGTTGATCTCCTACCAGTATTCCATGAAACCACTGAAGATGGACGGCAGACCAGTAATCTCTCAGCTTTTCTGGGTTGGTTTTGGATTTCTGTATTTTTTTGCTATTGTGGCATATTTGAGGAGATATGAGAATATACCTTTGAGCAACATCTATAATGGGCTGTACTTTATGATGACCATGATTCTGTTCGCAGCGGTAGCAGAAACTCTCGCAAAGGATCTCCGCGATTTGGAAAATGATCGCGCCAGCGGAAAGAATACGACTCCATCACATTATGGTCATAAGCCTGCAGCCATTGGCGCATTTGTTTTTTCATTATCAGGTATGGTGTTTTGGGCTATCCCGTACTTCACCGCGTATGAAACCCATATTATCCTCCAATCTCTAATAGTCCTCATAGTGATACTTTGGAACATTCTGTGCTTTCGTCTCTGTATGTCCATATATAAAAAATACTCAAAAGGTAAGGCAAGAAAATTGCATATCGGTTTTATTCTCACTCTCACATGTATATTCACCTTAACATTTTTTGGAGGAATTACTTGATCAAAGTAGGTGGTGATCGATAATGCCGATCGACGAAAAAAAGGACCGCTTGCGGAGAATATGTGATGCAAACACAAGTCGATTCGTTATCGTGCCAATGGATCATGG
>JABAOF010025344.1_pt1 | contig 12303 bp, 9 predicted proteins | sample 7062171 | NCBI WGS metagenome assembly JABAOF01 (sample SAMN14538628, study PRJNA623070) | marine sediment metagenome | biome: marine biome [ENVO:00000428]; feature: marine pelagic biome [ENVO:01000023]; material: deep marine sediment [ENVO:00002113] | place: India: Gulf of Khambhat ... | reverse complement strand
ATGGTCAGCTCCCTCCGGCCCTCTTCGGTCTCCATGGCGTCTCGAGCATTCGAGATCAGATTGAGGAAAACCTGTTCCAACTGACTGGAATCTCCGAGAATCTTCGGAAGATCAGAAGTCAGGTTCTTCATCGTCGAGATGTTATCGTTGAGGAGTTGTTGCCCTACAATCATTAGTGCATTTTCGATGGGGACATTGATATCCAGGGGCTCAGACTTGGCCTCGGCTTGGCGAGAGAATTCTCTCAGATGATTGATGATCATCGCCATCCTTCGATTGCATTCCTGGACCAACTCCACCCGCTTTCTATTGGCGGGATGTTCATGGAGGCTTTCATAAAGGACATGAAGGACTGCATCAGAAGCCATCAATGGGTTGTTCAGCTCGTGAGCAACCCCGGCGACCAGATCTCCGAGGGCTCTCATTTTGGCGGCCTGAACGAGGTAGTTCTGGGTCTTTCTCAATTCTGCATCGAGCGTTTTTCGTTCCGTAATGTCTCGGATGATGCCTTCATACCCAATCGGGTTACCCAGAGTATCACGGATGAGATTAGATGTGATGAGGACGAAGATCTCCGTCCCATCTTTCTTCTTTAGCCTCTGTTCGTAGTCCTTGACAAAGCCCTTCTTTTGAATCTCCTCCTTCATTTTCCCACGGTCTTCGGGATTCACGTAAAGATCGTGGGGAATGTCAATGGTCAGAAGTTCTTCCTTGCTTTCATAACCAAATGTTTCAACGGCCGACTGATTCACGTCTAGGAATCGGCCATCGACGGTGGAAATGTAAATCGCGTCTTTTGAGCCTTCGAAGAGCCTGCGATACCTCGCTTCCGATTCCGTCAACTTGGCCGTTCTCTCGGCCACAATGTGCTGGAGGTTCTGATTGCTATCCTTGCGACGACGGACCATGATTCTCAGTATACTACAACCTCGCCCGGATTATTCATGAATCCCAAAGATTCGTGAATCATGCAGGCTAGATAATGGAAAACCCCGCCATGGTCTCTTAAATCTTGGCGGGGTTTCCGTTCCTGGTATCTTCGATTGGTTCCGCTACGACTCTGCTATCTGAAGTTCTTCCGTCTCACCATAGAGTTCTTGCGGTTCCTCTTGTTCATACCCTTCTACGTGGATTCTCAGACCGGTGTATTTATCCAGGCCGCTGCCAGCTGGGATCAAACGGCCCATGATCACATTCTCTTTGAGGCCCCTGAGAAAATCAGTCTTCGCAGCCACAGCTGCCTGGGTGAGAACCTTGGTGGTTTCCTGGAAAGAGGCAGCCGATATGAAACTGTCGGTAATGAGCGAGGCCTTGGTAATTCCCAGAAACAAAGGCTCTGCGATCGCGGGCTTTCCCCCTTGGGCAAGGACTCGTGCATTTTCTTCTTCGAAGGCGGTTTTCTCGACCTGATCATCCACCAGGAAGCTGGTATCGCCAACTTCTTTGATGCGGACCCGTTTCAGCATCTGGCGGACGATAACCTCGATGTGCTTGTCATTGATCCTGACGCCCTGGAGTTTATAGACTTCTTGGATCTCATCGACAAGGTACTTCGCCAACTCTTTGTCTCCCAGAACCCGAAGGATATCGTGGGGATTCGCAGGTCCATCCATCAAGGGCTCCCCAGCCTTCACATAATCTCCTTCATGGACACTGATATGTTTGTCCCGAGAGAAGGAGTATTCTCGAGGGTCACCCACCTCGGGGGTGATGATGACCTTCCGCTTCCCTTTCACATCTTTACCAAAGGAGACCGTCCCATTGATCTCACTGATAACGGCAAACTCCTTGGGTCGGCGTGCTTCGAAGAGTTCCGCCACACGAGGCAGGCCGCCCGTAATGTCTTTTGTTTTTGTCGTTTCTCTCGGGATTTTGACGAGCACATCACCGGCCTCAACCATGTCTCCCTCTGCCACGAGGATATTCGATCCGACCGAAAGAAGGTATCGGGCAGCTGAAGCCGATTCCGGTATTTGAAGGGTCCTCCCTGTGTCGTCTTTGATAGAAATCCTCGGGCGGAGATTCGAATCTTTCGGTTCTATGATCACCTTTCGCGACAGACCTGTGAAGTCATCGACCTTTTCCTGCATCGTGACCCCTTCGATGATATCCCCGAACTTCACACGTCCCGGCAATTCTGTCAAAATCGGAATCGAATAGGGATCCCATTCGGCAAGCATCTGTCCTTCTTTGATCTTTTGACCATCTTTGACTTTCAGCTTTGCCCCGTAGATGACCGAATAGCGACGTCTCTCCCGGTTGTCTTCATCGAGTATAGCGATTTCGCCGTTCCGGTTCATAACGATGAGATCCCCATCTCTATTCCGCACGGTTTTTACGTTCTCAAACTTAACCTTCCCAGGAATCCTCGTCTCCAGAGCCGTCTGCTCGGCACGACGACTGGCCGTCCCGCCGATGTGGAAGGTTCTCATCGTCAGCTGCGTCCCAGGCTCCCCAATAGACTGGGCAGCGATAATCCCGATGGCCTCCCCCACGTTAACCAGTCGGCCTCTGGCAAGATCCCTTCCATAGCAGAGTGCACAAACACCGCGTCTCGATTTGCAGGTCAAAACAGACCGAATCTTAACCCGATCTATACCGGCGTCAACGATCCGCGTCGCTACCTCCTCGTCAATCTCCTCATTGCCGTTTACCAAGACCTCGCCCGTAAAGGGGTCCTTGATGCCTTCGAGCGCCACACGGCCGAGAATTCGACCTGCCAGGGTCTCGATGATTTCCCCACCCTCAATCAAGGCAGTGGCTTCTATCCCATCGAGGGTCTCGCAGTCATATTCGGTAATAATGACGTCCTGCGCCACATCGACCAACCGCCGGGTCAGGTAACCGGAATTGGCTGTTTTCAAAGCTGTATCCGCCAATCCCTTTCTGGCGCCGTGAGTCGAGATGAAATACTGCAAGACGGTAAGCCCCTCCCTGAAATTTGCGGTAATCGGAGTCTCGATGATCTCTCCTGAGGGCTTTGCCATCAGACCCCTCATTCCTGCCAACTGCCTGATCTGCTGGGCGCTGCCCCTGGCTCCGGAGTCGGCCATGATGAATATCGGGTTCATACTCGGTACACGAACCTTCTTCCCATCCTTGGTCGTCAGCTCCTCTGTGCCCAGCTCTCCAAGCATCACATCGGCAATTTTCTCCGTCACCTGGGACCAGATGTCGATGACTTTATTGTAGCGCTCACCATCGGTAATGAGTCCTTCTGTGTACTGTTCCCTCACCTCCTGAACCTCTTTGTTGGCTTCGTCAAGAAACCTCTCTTTGTTCGGTGGAATGAGCATATTGTCAATACACATCGAGATCCCGGCCTGAGTTGCATATTGATACCCGAGGTTCTTAACACGGTCAGCCAGAATGACGGTTTCTTTCTCTCCCGCCACTCGATAGGTATAGTCGATGAGGTTACCCAATTCCCCCTTATTCATGACCTTGTTGATGATCGAGAATGGGACCTCTTTTGGGACGATCTCTTTCAACAGGACTCGGCCCACCGTCGTCTGATACATTTCACCGTTCACGCGCACCTTTATCCCTGCATGGAGATCGATGGCCCCGGCATCGAACGCCACACGAACCTCTTCAGGATTCGTGAAAGCCTTCCCTTCTCCCTTGGACTCGGGCCTTTCCTTCGTCATATAATAAATCCCCAGGACAATATCCTGTGTCGGTACAATGATGGGTTTTCCGTGAGCTGGAGAAAGGATATTGTTGGTGGACATCATGAGGATTCGAGCCTCGGCTTGGGATTCGACCGAGACTGGGACATGAACGGCCATCTGATCCCCGTCAAAATCGGCGTTAAAGGCGGAGCAAACAAGGGGATGGAGTTGGATGGCCTTTCCTTCAATCAGAACTGGTTCAAAGGCCTGGATGCCGAGCCGATGCAAGGTCGGAGCTCGGTTGAGTAGCACCGGGTGCTCGCGAATGACCTCATCGAGGACATCCCAAACCTCGGGCTTTTCTTTCTCCACCATCTTCTTCGCGCTCTTGATGGTCGATACAAGGCTCTTTGTTTCTAGCTTGTTGTAAATAAATGGCTTGAAGAGCTCCAGTGCCATCTTCTTCGGAAGGCCGCACTGATGGAGTTTCAGCTCCGGACCCACGACAATGACAGAACGCCCTGAATAGTCCACACGCTTGCCGAGGAGGTTCTGGCGAAACCGTCCCTGTTTTCCCCGGAGCATGTCGCTCAGAGACTTGAGTGGTTTCTTGTTGGCCCCGAGGATGGTGCGACCTCTCTTCCCGTTGTCAAAAAGGGCATCAACCGCCTCCTGGAGCATTCTTTTCTCGTTTCTGATGATAATATCCGGGGCATTGAGTTCCAACAGCCTCTTGAGCCGGTTGTTTCGGTTAATGACCCTGCGATAGAGGTCATTCAGGTCAGATGTGGCAAACCTGCCTCCATCGAGCGGTACCAGGGGCCTCAGGTCCGGTGGAATCACTGGAATGACTTCCATGATCATCCATTCCGGCTTGTTGTCTGAATCTCTGAATGCCTCGAGGATTCTGAGACGCTTTGCAAGTTTCTTCTTTTTGGCTTCTGAGGTGGTTTCTCGCATGTCGAGACGGAGTTGTTCAGAAAGCTCCTTCACCTCTGTTGAAGCCAGAAGATTTCTCACAGCCTCCGCCCCTTGTCCAACAACGAGATCAGGAAACTTTCGAGTGGCGTCCCGACACTTATCCTCTGAGAGTAGTTCACTCTTCTTGAGTGGGGAGCTTCCCGGGTCAATCACAACGTAGGCCTCAAAATACAAGACCCGTTCCAGATCCCTCAAGGTGATGTCGAGAAGAACACCGATTTTGCTTGGNNGACAGGGCCAAAGATCTTGGCACAGAAGAGGCCATCTTTTTCGGGTTTGAAGGTTCGATAGTTGATGGTTTCTGGTTTTTTCACCTCTCCATGAGACCACGACTCAATCTTTTCAGGAGAGGCGATAGAGATTCGAATCGCATTGAAGCTTAAAGGACTTTTCGGCTTTTCGAGAAAGTTGAGATAGTCTTCCAAAACGTCCTCCCTATTGTTTCCTCTGTGGTATGGATAGCTTGTTATTGACGACGAGTGCTTTTGTCCTCAAGGAGTTCCACATCGAGGCCCAAGCTTTGAAGCTCTTTGACGAGGACATTGAACGATTCCGGTAATCCTGGTTCCAGCACGTGTTCGCCTCGAACAATTGCCTCGTAAGCCCTGGTCCTCCCCCCCACATCGTCGGATTTGACGGTCAGGAATTCCTGGAGAGAGTGGGCTGCTCCATAGGCCTCGAGGGCCCAGACTTCCATCTCTCCTAATCGCTGTCCACCGAATTGGGCCTTTCCGCCAAGAGGCTGCTGTGTGACCAGCGAATAGGGACCAATCGACCTGGCATGGATCTTCTCGTCCACGAGATGGTGCAGCTTCAGGAGATACATGTAGCCGATGGTCACTTTATGATCAAAGGCCTCTCCATTCCTTCCGTCATAAAGGGCTGTCTGGCCAGTAATCGGAAGGTTGGCTTTCTCGAGTGTCTCTTTAATTTCTTGCTCCGAAGCGCCATCAAAGACGGGGACTGCCATATAGACTCCCTGGCTTATCTTCTTCGCAAGTTCAACAATTTCCTTATCACTACACCCATTGACGTATTTGTCCACGTCCTTGGATTTATAAATGGACTTGATCTGCTTTCTCAGGGAAGTCGGACTGTAATTCCTCTCCAAGAACCGCTGAATCTGCGCTCCCAGTCCTTTGGCTGCCCAGCCCAGATGAGTCTCCAGGATCTGCCCCACATTCATTCTCGAGGGGACACCCAGAGGATTCAGGACCACCTCAACGGGGGTGCCATCCTCTGTGTAGGGCATATCCTCTTCTGGTAGGATTCGCGAGATGATCCCTTTGTTACCGTGCCTTCCGGACATCTTGTCGCCGACTGAAAGGTGCCGCTTGATGGCCACATAGACCTTGACCGTCTTAATCACTCCAGGAGGAAGTTCATCGCCCATCCGGAGTTTAGCGATCTTCTCTTCAAATTTCTCCCTCACTCGATCCATTTGAGCTTCAGCGCCTTCCAGTATGTCCCTAAGCCTCAGCTCGACCATCTCGTTACTGACCGGCACATCAACCAACCTCGTTGTGGGGATAGACTTAAGGGCCTCGGCCGTGATCTTCTTGCCAGCCTCTAAGAGAACGGTCTTCCTCTTGTGTTCCGTCAAAGGCGCCGCCAGCTTTTTCCCCAGCAGTAGTCTTTCCATCTTTCGTCGAGCGCTCTCATTAATGATCCGAATCTCATCAGACTGATTCTTCAATAACCGTGCTCGTTCTTGATCCTCAATAGCCTTGCTTCTCTCATCCTTCTCGACACCTTTTCGTGAGAAAACCTTCGCGTCGATAACGATGCCCTCGATACCGTGTGGGGCCCGAAGGGATGTATCCCTGACATCACCTGCCTTCTCTCCAAATATCGCCCGGAGGAGTTTTTCCTCAGGAGAAAGCTGGGTCTCTCCCTTCGGTGTGACCTTGCCCACCAGGATGTCTCCCGGTGCCACCTCAGCACCTATCCGGACAATCCCGCTTTCGTCCAAATCCTTCAGGGCTTCCTCACCCACATTGGGGATATCCCGAGTGATTTCCTCTTTGCCGAGTTTAGTATCCCTGGCTGTGCACTCCAGCTCTTCGATATGGATGGATGTGTAAGCATCATCTTTCAAGAGCTTCTCGCTGATGAGGATCGAATCTTCGAAATTGTAACCTCCCCATGGCATAAAGGCCACCAGGACGTTGCGACCCAGAGCGAGTTCACCCATGTGAGTCGCTGGGCCGTCCGCGATAATCTGTCCAGCTTTGACGCGTTCTCCCTTGGAGACGATTGGCTTCTGATTGATGCAGGTGTTCTGGTTGGATCGTTGATATTTCACGAGGTTGTAATTGTCCACACCTGGATCGGTGTCGTCATGAACCTGGTCGCAACGCACAACGATCCTTGAAGCGTCAACCTCTTCAACAATTCCGTCCCTCCTGGCCACCACCGTTACGCCTGAGTCCTTTGCGACGATCGTTTCCATCCCCGTTCCCACAAGGGGTGCGTCGGTTATGAGAAGAGGGACAGCCTGCCGCTGCATGTTTGATCCCATGAGCGCTCTGTTGGCGTCGTCGTGTTCGAGAAATGGGATCAGCGATGTCGCAACACTGACAAGCTGCTTTGGAGAGACGTCCATAAATTGGATTTCCTCAGGCTTCACCATGACGAATTCCCCTCCCTTTCTGGCAGAGACGAGGGAATTGACAAAGCGTCCCCTTCCGTCCAAGGGGGCATTCGCCTGAGCGATAACGGCATCCTCTTCATCGAGGGCAAACAAGTACCGGATTCGATCCGTCACACGGCCGTTGGTCACCTCCCGGTAGGGTGTCTCTATGAAACCGTACTCATTGATCCTGGCATGGGTACTGAGCGAGGTGATCAGTCCAATATTGGGTCCTTCAGGGGTCTCAATGGGACAGATTCTCCCGTAATGTGTCGGATGGACGTCACGAACCTCAAATCCGGCCCTCTCTCTGGTCAGCCCCCCAGGCCCTAGAGCGCTTAGTCTTCTTTTATGGGTGATCTCTGACAGCGGGTTGGTCTGATCCATGAACTGAGAGAGCTGGCTGCTTCCGAAGAATTCCTTTATGACAGCTGACAACGGCTTCGAGTTAATCAAATCATGAGGCATCAGGGTCTCAATTTCCTGGAGGCTCATTCGCTCGCGAATGGCCCTTTCAATTCGCACCAGGCCTATATGATACTGATTCTCCAAAAGTTCACCGACTGTCCGTACTCTTCGGTTACCCAAGTGGTCGATATCATCGACTGTTCCACGGCCGTCTTTGAGGTTTATCAGGTAGCGGACAACTTCGAGAATATCCTCACGTCTCAGGACCGTCTCATCCTCCGGGACGTCTTTCAGTTTAAGCTTATAGTTAAGCTTCATCCTCCCCACCCGGGAAAGGTCGTATCGTTCTGGGTTGAAAAACAGGTTGTAGAAAAGGTTGGTCGCTGTCTCCAGAGTGGGAGGATCGCCGGGTCGCAGGCGCCGGTAGATTTCGACGATGGCCTTCTCAGTCTCTTTCTGCTGTGGGAGTTTACTTGGTTCGCTCTGGGCAAGCCTCTCCTTTTCCTCCTTTGTCAATGAGATTTTGTCCACGACCAGGGTGTCTCTCAAGGAAGAACTCACCGTGATGTTATCGATGAATAGAAGATCAAACCCCGGAATCTTACGTTTCTTGATTTCCCGGAGAAGTTCCTCCGTAATCATCTCGTTACACTCAGCAATGACCTCACCTGTCTCTCGGTCCACGAGTTCCTCGGCTAGGTAATGGTCGAGAAGATCCGACTCGTTCACCACCAAGGTATTGATACCGGCGGCTTTCAGCCGTTTGATCATCGCGTTATTGATCTTTCTCAGTTTTTTTACGATGACCTGCTTGTTCTTCGGGTCGACGATATCTTCCAGTGATCTCTGGCCTTCAAGCAGATCAAAGGGGACCTCCTTCACAAACCGGCCGTTTCGGCGAGAGACTTTTTCGCGAAGGTAGAAATAGTCGAGCAACTCCTGTGTCGAATACCCCAGCGCCTTAAGAAGGACTGTCACCGCGAGCTTTCTCCTCCGGTCGATTCGGACGTGGAGAATGTCCTTGCTATCAAATTCAAAATCGATCCAGGAACCCCGATAAGGAATGATCCGGGCGAAGTAAATTGTCTTGCCTCCTCCCTTTCCTTGATCAGAATCGAAGAATACGCCAGGAGATCGGTGCAGTTGGCTGACGATGACCCTTTCCGTTCCGTTGATGATGAAGGTACCATTCGTTGTCATCAGAGGAATTTCACCGAAATATACCTCTTGCTCCTTCATCGCTTTGATGTCCCGCCTTCCCGTCTCATCGTCGATGTCATAGAGGACCAGTCGGAGGGTGACTTTGATGGGTGCGGCATACGTGGCTCCTTTGAGTACGCATTCATCCACGTCGTACTTGGGGTCTCCGAGACGAAAACTGACAAACTCCAGGGAGGCCGTATCATAGAAATCAGTGATGGGAAAGACACTCTTGAAAACCCCCTGGAGTCCCGTGTCGTCCCTCTCTTCAGGAGCCAGGTCGTGTTGCAAGAACCGGTTATAGGACTGGACTTGGATATCAATGAGATTGGAGATACTCGCAACCTCTTTGATTTTTGAGTAGTCTTTTCTATACCTCTGGTTATTCTGTGGCCACATAGAGATCTATCAACCCCTTTCTCCCCGTTTCAGACATGAATTTTCAATCTGTCTTCTAAAAGGGATTCGATCAGAGACTATTTGACTTCTACCGTGCCCCCGGCCTCTTCGAGTTTTTTCTTGACAGCCTCTGACTCTTCCTTGGAGATACTCTCCTTCACCGTCTTTGGAACGCCTTCCACCAAATCCTTCGCCTCTTTCAGACCGAGGCCGGTGAGTTCTCTGACCGCCTTGATCACCTGGATCTTCTTATCCCCGAACCCTGTCAGAACCACCTCGAAATCGGTTTTCTCCTCTTTAGGTCCCGTCTCAGCTGCCCCAGGTCCCGCTGCGGCGGCTGGAGCCACGGGTGCCACGGCCGTAACACCGAACTCTTCTTCCAATTCCTTGACAAACTCTGCGAGTTCAAGAACGGTCATGTTTTTTATGAAGTTCTTGACATCCTCTCTTTTCAGCTGCGCCATTTCTCTCTCCTTCTCCTTCTTTTGAACTTATCGTTTCAGTCTGCCGAATCGACAATGGGTTTCTTTCATCAACGCTTGAATGCAAAAAGGTTACTCGCCCTTTTGCTGTCGGAACGCAGACAATACTTGCAGGAGTCTGTGCAGATTTGCGGACAGGACACCGATCAGTTGTGTTGGTCCAGCCGCGAGGACCGACAACAGACGCCCTAACAGCACTTCTCGACTCGGAATCTCTGCGAGTCTCTTAATGCCCTCCTGATCAACGAGTTTGCCTTCAACCAATCCCCCCTTGATTTCGAGTTTCGGCTGCTTCTTCCTAAATTCTCCGAGGATCTTTGCAGGGGTTAACGGATCATCGTAAGAGATAGCGAGCGCTGTCGGTCCGTTGATGTGGTCAACGAGGGGCTCCAGATGGGTATCTTTCAGTGCCAGTTTGACCAATGCGTTCTTAACCACCCGATACTTGACCGAGGCTTGCCGAAGCTGATCCCGAAGAAGTGTTATCTCCTCCACGTTCAACCCGCGGTAGTCGGTCAATATGGCGGCCCGAATGCCTTCGATCGAGCCCTGGATCTCCGAGACAATCTGCTCCTTATCTTTTCTCAGCAACGACGTAACCTCCTCGCTCCCACGTCATTTGATTAGGCTCCGAACCTCCAGCGGATCGACTTTAATCCCCGGTCCCATGGTGGTCGATAAGGCAATTCCCCTCAGGTAGATACCCTTGCTTGTGGGTGGTTTTGCCCGCAGAACAACTTCCAGAAGAGATCGAGCGTTCTCGGTGAGCTTTTCAACTCCAAAAGAGAGCTTCCCGACTGGTGCATGGACGATACCGGCCTTTTCCACCCGGAATTCAACCTTCCCGCCCTTGATCTCTTTGACCGCCCTGGCAACATCAAAAGTCACGGTCCCAACTTTTGGGTTGGGCATGAGTCCTCTTGGGCCGAGAATCTTTCCCAGTTTTCCAACTTGGCCCATCATATCCGGTGTGGCCACCGCCTTGTCAAAGTCAAGCCATCCTCCCTCGATTTTTGCGACCAGATCCTCAGCTCCAATGTGGTCGGCCCCGGCATCTTCAGCCTCTTTGGCCTTCTCTCCTTTCGCAAAGACGAGCACCCGACTCGTCTTTCCCGTGCCGTGAGGGAGCACCACCGAGCCCCGGACCATTTGGTCCGCCTTTTTGGGATCGACGCCGAGGCGGATGGCCATATCGACGGTTTCATCAAATCGGGCACAGCCGGTTTCGGTGACCAGCCGAACTGCCTCCTCGAGTCCGTACTTCTGTGTCCGGTCTACCTTCTTTCTTGCATCAATGTACTTCTTTCCCCTTTTCCCCATGTGTCCCTACTCAATCTCGATGCCCATGCTTCTGGCCGTCCCCTCGACCGTTCGGATCGCTCCATCCATGTCAACGACATTCAAATCGGGGAGTTTGATCTTTGCGATCTCTTCCACCTGGCTCTTCGTTACCTTGCCGACCTTTTCTAGGTGGGGCTCGCCCGATCCCTTTGCAATTTGGGCTGCCTTTTTTAGAAGGATAGAAGTTGGAGGTGTCTTGGTAATGAACGTGAAGGATCGGTCGGCGTAGACCGTGATGACTGCGGGAATAATTGTTCCCTCCTGTCCCTGCGTCTTTGCATTGAAAGCCTTGCAGAACTCCATAATGTTGACGCCGTGCTGGCCCAGGGCAGGCCCTACAGGAGGAGATGGATTTGCCTGGCCTGCAGGGATTTGCAACTTGATAATGCCAATGACTTTTTTTGCCATGATGAATCTCCAGGCAACCTCTATCCCTTCTCGATTTGGACGAAATCGAGTTCGACAGGGGTGGCCCTTCCAAAGATGGAGACCAGGACTTTGACTTTTCTCTTCTCTGGTCTCACCTCTTCTACCGTGCCAACAAAGTTAACGAAAGGCCCGTCGATCACCCGTACAGTATCGCCTGCTGAGAAAGAGACCTTTGGCTTTGGCTTTGATACACCTTCTTTGATTTGGGCGATGACTCCCTCCACCTCGTCTTCGGAAATCGGCGTCGGCCGAGTGCTGTGACCGGCAAAGCCAGTGACTTTCGGGGTACCCTTCACGATGTGCCAAGTTTCGTCGTTCATTTCCATTTTTGCGAGGATATATCCTGGAAAGATCTTCCTTTGCGAAGTTCGCCGCTTTCCTTTCACGAGTTCCACGACCGTCTCGGTGGGGACCAAGATTTCGTCGAAAAGATCGGATTTCCCAAGATTCTTGATTCGTTCCTCAAGGCTTACCTTGGCCTTGTTCTCATAACCTGAATAAGTGTGGATGACGTACCACTTTTTTGCCATATTGCTCTCGAGACGCCTCAGAATTGCATTGATAGAAAAAGAGCTACAAGACCAACCGAATCAGACGGGACAACCCCACATCGACAACTCCTAGGAAAAAACCGAAGATGAAGACTGAAATCAAAACAATAATCGTAGCGTATATGGTATCCCTTCGGGAGGGCCAATTGACCTTCTTTAGCTCAACTTTGACCTCTCTGAGAAACTGAAGGACGACATCGAATCGACTCATTGTTGCTTCCCTGTAAAAAGACTGACAGGCCAGGAGGGATTCGAACCCCCAACAT
>JABAOF010005954.1_pt1 | contig 12308 bp, 29 predicted proteins | sample 7062171 | NCBI WGS metagenome assembly JABAOF01 (sample SAMN14538628, study PRJNA623070) | marine sediment metagenome | biome: marine biome [ENVO:00000428]; feature: marine pelagic biome [ENVO:01000023]; material: deep marine sediment [ENVO:00002113] | place: India: Gulf of Khambhat ... | reverse complement strand
TCGGCGGACTTGGATATAAAAAATGTCAAAATAAAAATGATGCACGGGGATTCCGGTAATACGTATGCAAGATCATACCGTATGCAGAAGATAATAGAGCAAGCCGCGCCAGAAGCAAAGCCGGACGTGCTTGTATTAGGGCACTATCACACAAACGTATTATTACCGGAATACAGAAACGTAACGGGATTGCAATTGGGTTGCTTCCAAGCGCAGACACCGTATTTAGTGCGCAAGGGACTATACCCGGAAGTAAGCGGATGGATAGTAGAGTTTAAAGTAAACAACAAAGGACGCAGAGGAAACAAGGTAGGCATTAACTTCCGGTTTGTGCCATTTTACAAAATGAAAAAGAAAGATTATTAGGATTTTAGCATATTGAAGCCATATTATTCTAATTCGCTTGGCAAGATATATCATGGGGATTGTCTTGAGATATTGCCGCAAATTGAGGAAAAAGTTGATTTGGTATTGACATCACCGCCCTACGACAATTTAAGAGATTATAAGGGATATAATTTTTGCTTTGAGAAAACAGCAATATTATTATATGACAAATTATGTCCCGGTGGCTGTATCGTTTGGGTTGTAGGCGATCAGGTAATTGATGGTAGCGAATCAGGATCAAGCTTTAAACAAGCATTATATTTTATGAAAATCGGATTAAAATTACACGACACAATGATATATAAAAAGGATTCATTGCCATATCCAGAAAAAAATAGATATTATCAATGCTTTGAGTATATGTTTATTTTAAGCAATGGCCGGCCAAAAACGCATAATCTATTACAAGATAGGGAAAACTCACAAAAAAATGTTTTTAATACGTCATCATCTGACAGAAAGAGAGACGGAACGACACAAAAAAGAAAAGATTATACAATAAAAGAGGTTGGAATAAGAACAAATATATGGGAATATGGGGTCGGATATAGAAAATCCACAAATGATTTAATCGCATTTGGGCACCCTGCAATTTTTCCAGATAAATTAGCACAAGACCATATAACGTCATGGACAAATGTAAACGATTTAATACTTGACCCATTTTTAGGAAGTGGCACGACAGCAGTAGCGGCGATGCAATTGAATCGCAGATTTATCGGCATAGAGATAGAGGAGAAGTACTGCGAGATAGCGGCAAAGCGATGTGAGCAGGCGAGGACAGGATTAACGCCGGAAGAGCAAGAAGCAGGACAGCAATTATTATTTGAATAGGAGAATAAAATGGGTATTAAAAATTTATGCATAGATTGCACGCATAGATATACATGTCCAGTTAGTTGCGGAACAACAGGATGCGAGTCATATATGAAAGACAAAATACTTGCAGATAATGTTAAAAAAATTGAATTGCTTGAAAAACAATTACATGCTTTAGCGGAGCGTGTTGCGCCAAATGATATGTGGTGCGACAAGCAAGAGCAGTGGATATATTGCGGATAAAACATGAGGGAAAAATGAAACTATACAACATACAAGAAAAAATATACATGGCATACTACGACACTGCACAGGAAGCGGCGAGGAGTTTAATAAGGTTTCAAGAGTTTTATGACAATGAAGTATTCAGAGACAAAGTTGGGTTTACAATAAAAGAGTACAGAGAATGGTATAAGAGAAAATGGAAATCAAGGTTTGATTATTATAGCTCCATAGTTGGATTTAACATACCCGCGTTTATATTTGAATATTTCATAGAGGGAGATTTTGGGAGACTGACAAAGCGTGAACAGGAAGTAATAAGAAAAGTAAAAAAAACAAAACCCGCATACGTAATAGGAATATCCAAGCAAAACAAAAGCGCGATAAAACATGAAATAGCACACGCATTATACGGCACAAAGACAAGATACCGGATGGCGGCGGAAAAGATAATATTAAAATACAACACAGAGAAAATACACAGATGGCTAAAAAAGGATTTTCATATAGAGGAAACAATAGCAGACGAGATACATGCATACATAATGGATGACTTGGATCACTTAAAGGAAGAGGACATATACAGGGAAGAATACATAGACGCGCAGAAGGAATTAAGGGAGTTATACAATAGAAACGTCAAGAAAAAGCGCTATAAATGGCAGAAAATGCAGGAAGAGGAAGAAAAATAAAAAAATACTTGCGAAAAGCCGTAAAATATGTATAATATTAATATAGGACTTTTGAGAAGAAACTGAATGGATAAAATAATTATCGCGGTTGACTTTGACGATACATTATGCAAGACAAGAATAACAAGCGACAAGCGCATACTATTCGGCAAAGCGAACAAAAAGCTAATTGAAATGCTAAAGGGATATAGAGACGCGGGGCACATAGTAATATTATGGACATGCCGGGGCGGTGACAGATTAAAGAGAGCCGTAGAATGGTGCAAGAAACGCGGATTGGAATTTGACAAAGTAAACGAAAACGCAGACGAAATAGAATGGGAAGATTCAAGGAAAATATTAGCTGATATATATATTGACGATAAAGGAATGCCACCGGAAGCATTTGTAGATATTACGGAAAACATGGTTATGGAGAATAAATAATGGCAGTAAGTATAAGTTGTGATAAATGCAGAAATGACATTGATGTTAATGAGGGTATATATTGCGAAGATTGCCATGATGATTTAGAGGAAAAAATTGTAGATTTGGAAAATGAAATAGAAGAATTAAAAGAACGTATTGAGGAACTTGAAAGTGGCGACTAAAAAAATATGTGATATTTGCGGTAAAATATTTGGGGAAGCATTTAAAAAGGCACATATTGAAATGGAATATACAAAAAAAAGCACCTTGTATGTTTATTATGAATGCTACACAAACCTTACACCACTCGAAGAGATTGATATATGCCCGGAATGTTTAATGGAGAGATTAAAAAATGAGTGAAAAATACAAACCGAAATCAATTGTGATATTGGGGCGAAAATATAAAATCACATATCATAACAATCCAGCAAATGTTGACGCAGAAAAAAGATCGTCATTGTGGGGACAGATAGATTATTGGACACGCAGAATAAGAATATATGATAATGGAAGAGATAAAGTAGATATATTTGAAACAATATTGCATGAAATATTACATGGGCTTGCGAATGATTTGAATTTAAAATCACTTGATTCGCAAGACAAAGAAAAGCATAATGATTTAGATAGATTGGCAGTTGCATTAACTGACACATTGTTTAGAAATGGATTTTTAAAATGAAAATAACAAATAAAGCAAATTTACCGAAGCCGATATATGATGTTCTAACAAGCAAATTTTATGACGGCGATTGGGATAACAACACATACAGCGCAACAGAGTTACTCAACGATCCAAAGTACATATTCTTAATGCGCAGGCACAGGAAAGAAATAACCATAGACGCAAGCGATTTGTTTTATCAGACATGGGGAAACTTAATGCATGAATGGCTTGAGCGAGTAAACGAGGGCGAGGGATTCAAGGAAGAGAGATTAAGCGCAGATATAAACGGCATAAGCGTAAAAGGCAAGCCGGACTTTTATTCAGTGGAAGACGGGGAAAAGATAATATACGACTTCAAACTAACTTCTGTATGGTCATATATATACAAAAGCAGTTTCGAGAAATGGGCACAGCAATTAAACATATATAAGTATCTATTCCATAAAAGCGGATTTGAAACAGACAATCTAAAAGTAATTGCGATGTTTAGAGATTGGAGCAAGACGAAATACGAGACGGAAAGAGATTACCCGAAGCAATGTGAAATAATAGACATGCCCGCATGGAGCATAAGCGACACAGAAGGATTTTTAATATCGCGCACGGAAGAAATGAAGAAATACCGAGACACAGAAGATGACGCAATACCGGAATGCATAAGAGAGAACAGATGGCAGACCGATGACACATACGCAGTAAAGAAAAAGAACAGGAAAAAAGCATTAAGAGTATTCGACACAAGACAGGACGCGGAAGAATACGCAATGACACACAAAGACACAAACAAGCTATACATAGAAGACCGCATAGGCGAATGCAAGAGATGCACACAGTATTGTGACATAAAGGAATTTTGCAGTTTCGGGAGAGAGCTATGAAAATTAGAATTAGAGTATGGGATAAATTATTAGAAACGATGCATTATGACGTTTTGCCGAACATAGGCGATAATGAGATTTGGTGCGATTATTACGAAGAAATATCATGTTGGGAATTCGCAACAATAATACAAAGCGGGGGAAATGATAGATTTAATGTTATGTTAAATACTTTATTAAAAGACAAAAACGGCAAGAAGATATATGAGGGGGATATTGTTAGATGGAATCATGACGGTGAAAAACGTGGCGAAAATATTATTGAAGAGATGGTTGAACTTACTGGCGGTGCATTTTATCCGGTTTGTAATATGCCATCACATGAACTTGAGGTCATCGGAAACATATACGAAAATCCAGAGCTATTAAAGGAAACAAAATGACAAAAGCAGTTGAAGACAAATTAGAAAAGCAATTGGGGCGGGCAAAGAAAGAAGCAAAGAGATACCGCCAAAGATTAAAGAAGGCGAAGCAAGTAATAATAAACAATTGCAAGCATAAGAAGAGAGGCGTAATGGGCTTCAAGTGCAAGCACAAGGGTATAAGGAACATGAAATGCGAGATAGCGAATATAGACAAGTGCCCATTGATTAACTTGATAAGGGAGTAGTTATGAAGAGATACAAAATAACAGAGTGCGATGATTGCCCGTTTTCTGCGACAATACAAATACATAATTGGAAGCCGAAAAAATACTGTATGTTCAAAGAAAAATATAGCGATGGCGGGATAAACGAAATTATAAATATTTTTCAAAGAAATATGGGGCGTGAGTGGAAAGAAATTGACTCGGGCAAAGAGATACAAGACTATTGTGAATTAGAGGAGTATTAAATGCCGATAAACAAACACACAATAACAGCAGACGAGAGATATGAATGCTTTGTGCCATTGTATCAAATGTGCTTGGATCAAATACAAAAGGGCAAAGGGCTTGAACGGCACGGGGAAGAATGTTGTTTTAAGAATCAGGCGACATACAAAATCATAGAAGCATATGGCGAGGGCTTCCCGTTAGGGCAGGCGGTAAAGAAGCTACTTGAACTTATGCGCTTTGAGGGCACAGGCAGAAAGAAACACGAACTAATAGGCGCGATAAACTATGCCATATTTGCTTTATTATATTTGGAGGGAAAGAAATAATGTTAGAAAGCGGGATGTCACCGGAAGACACAATAAAGTTTTATATGTTAATACACGAGCACAACAGATGCATAGACACGACAATAAAGGTATTTGATGATATGTGTTCATTATTATTGAAATATGAGTTACATGATCAAGCGGCGCAGATATTACAAGTAAAGGACATGATAGAAAAAGCAAAGAAGGAGTTTATAAAATGATAAATGTGTATGAATACATAGAGCGGAAATTGGCGGAGCAGAGAATATTTGACGAGATAAACATAACGCTAACAAAAGACGGATACGGCACTGCGATAACGGTAACAAACGGAGACTTGCCGCGCAGATACATGATATACATATGCAAGGAAAAACTGAGATGGTATAATTTCTTTCACAAACTGGCAGTGCGTCACGAGATTGGACACGTAATAGCGCAAAACAAAATAGACGCCGGGACATTTGACAAGCCATTACACGAGATACAAAGCCATTCATTTTTCAGAACAATGCAGATAACATGGTACTGGAATCCGCTACTCCGGTGGATAAAGAGGATGCTTGGATTCAGCTTGAGCATAGACTATAAAAAAGAAGACGATTACGACGAGACGAAATATACACACATGGACGTAGAGATGTTTTGCGATTGGTACGCTTTATTTGGAGAATGAAATGAAAATGTCAGAAAAAAGAAAAATAACACAAAATCATGTAAATAAATTACCAAAAAGTGTAGAAAAAAACATATACGAAGAAAAATTAAAAATGGAACTACAAGTACAGGATAGACTGCGAGAGCAAATCAAACAACTCAAAGCGGAAAATGAGAGGTTGAGGGAATTGGTAAAAGAATTTGCTTTTTTATATTCTGAAAACATCACAAAGGGCAAGGATCGCACAGTGCCGTATGATGAATGGAAAAAACGATTAAATGAAGCTAAAAAGCAAGCAGAAGCATTGAAAGGTGAATGAAATGAAGTTTAGAAAAAAACCAGTTATTATTGAGGCGGTTCAGTGGACAGGTGAGAATTTTAAAGAGATATTAGATTTTATGCGTCCAGTTGTACCAAACCATAGGGGTGACGCATATACACTTCAACATGCAATTATAATTAAAACTCTCGAAGGTGAGCATATCGCAAGCTTGAATGACTGGATCATTAAAGGCGTTCAGGGCGAGTTCTACCCTTGTAAGCCGGATATATTTAAACAAACCTATGAACCTGTGCATTGAAAGGTGAATGATATGAAAATAAGAAGCTACTCAAAGATATTCGCCGTAGGACACCCGAAAGTATCAGAGATATTCATGGATGAAATAATAGCCGAGGAAAAAGTTGACGGTTCTCAATTTTCATGGTGTTTAATTGACAATGAGGTATTTTGCAGGAGCAAGGGCAAGGATCAGACAGACGCAACAGACAAGCTATTTATAGAAGCCGTGAATTATGTAAATGATATAAAGCATTTATTAAATCCAGATTGGGTATATCGCGGGGAAGTATTAAACAGACCGAAACATAACGCAATAGAATACGGACGAGTGCCAAAGAACAACATAATCATATTTGACATAGACACAAACGGGCAAACGAACTATTTGAGCTATGAAGAGAAGAGATTAGAAGCGGCTCACATAGGGCTTGAAACAGTGCCATTGCTTTATCGCGGGTATATAAAAACAATAGACAAATTCATGGAGCTACTTGAAACAGAGAGCGTGCTTGGCAAAGCAAAAATAGAGGGCGTAGTAATAAAGAACTACAAACGATGGACAGAAGACGGCAAAACAATGATGGCAAAGTACGTATGCGAGGAATTCAAGGAGCTTAACAAAGCAAACTGGAAAAAGCAAAACCCGAACAGAAAAGACGTACTTGAAATACTTGCGGCGAGATACAGAAACGAGAACAGATGGGAAAAGGCAGTACAGCATTTAAGAGAAAACGGGGAATTACTGCACGAACCGAAAGACATAGCCGCATTGTTTAAAGAGGTAAACAGAGACGTAATAGAGGAGTGTTCGGATCAGATAAAGGAAGACTTATTTAAATGGGCATGGAAGCAATTAAGCAGAGCGATTACACGCGGACTTCCGGAGTGGTACAAGCAGAAATTAGCAGAGTCAGCATTTCCGCATACAGTGCCAGTTTCATGTGCCTGCACAGACCCGGATTGCAAGGAATGCAACAAAACAGTAATACTGCCATTGGACAAGGAAAAAGAGAATGAATGATAACGAATACATAAAGCCGATAAGCCATACAAATTTCATTAAGGACATAGAGGAAGCCACAAGCCGGGGCAATGTATATAACAATACAATCTACTGCGATTTCTGGAAAAAGTGTATGCGCAGCGAAGACTGTATAAAAGCATTAACCGACGAAGTAATAGAGGGCGCATATAAAGTAAGATTGCCAATATGCAAATACGGCAAAGAGCCGTTTTGCTTTGAGAGCGAATACGAAGGGGAGGCATGGGATGTGTGAAGAGGAAAAGAAAACATTTAATTCAGTACAAGAAATGATGGATTATATGGAGAGCCAATTGACATTATGGGACAAAATAATGAGGGCTACAGTGTGGCGTGTGTATGGAATATGGAGCGGCATATTATATTGGATACGTCGCAAATGGCAGAAGATGCGCAAGGGATATTCAATGAATGAAGTATGGGGTTTAAATATGGCAGTGCTTGACTTTGTATATCCGCGCATAAAAGCATTTAAAGAAGAAAACACACATGGTTATCCATGCAAACTTGAGACATACGAGGAGTGGCAAGAAATCGTAGACAAAATAGTAAATGCATTTGAGCTATGGCACGAAGACGAATACGGCACACAAGAACGCGACGAGGAATATTACAAGAATTACGAGAAACGATGGGAAGAAATAACAGAAGGGCTTGAATTATTCGGCAGATGGCTACCGAGTTTATGGGATTAAGGAGCAAAACATGTCCCCTTTATATGATTTTTATTGTAACAAATGCAAGCGCACAGTAGAGCTTAAAAGCGTACACAACAGGACAGAGTATTGCAGGAAGTGCGGGCAGAAAATGACAAGATACATAAGCGCAGGACACCCGCCGATTATAAAAGGAACAAAGACACCGTACAAGGGGAAATGAAATGAAAGAAATACCAATTATTGACGCGAATGATCCAGAATTCAAAGACAATCTTGAATTTGCTCTTTGGACTACAGGAGCTTCTTCTGATTACAGGAATGACCGTGAACGCCCGTATAACGGACAGGCGCATACNNCATTAGGGGCAAGACATTAGTGCGGGGGCTTACAATGCGCGACATAAAGGATTGCATGATACAGGGTTTTTTATCTGCATCTTGTGACGAGAAATTACAGCGCAAAGTGAAAGAAATACACAAAGATTTTCAAGGCACGGAACATGCAAGCGACAATTCATGGCGACCGCAGGATGTTTATAAGATAAAAGAAGACATTGACCCAATAGCGGTTATCCAGAATGCTCTATGTTTTGTCGAAGACATGATGGGCATATTTCCGAATGTTGACAAAACAGAAATCAATAAGACAATAAAAAAGCTTTTAGACAAAGGACAAGAAAATGAATGAAAAGAAGAAATTTCATTTGGGGCATATTTTGAGTGTTTCTCATGGAATACTTATGGTAATTGGTGAAAAATATCCAATGAATGGAGTCTATAAAATATTAAATTTTATGACAGGCGATAATCTTTATACACATGCATTACCAAGAGCACGCAGAGAATGTGAGCCGTGGTTAAAAAAATGGCATCCGTGGCTATGTGAAATAAATCTTGAGAATATAAATATTACGGAAAAAAATTACGAAAAAATATTAAAAAAATTAACGAATAAATATGGGGAATATCATATGGTAAAAAAAGTTCCAAAGGACACGCATGAAATAATAAATCCAATTGAAGAATTAATAGAAATAGTAAATAAAGGAACAAAGCAATGAGTAATTACGAAAGACCGTTTGAATACACAAGAAAATGGTATGAAGATGTTTACCATGCCGGGGGAGATTACAGATTAACAGAACGCACATTTGAAGAAGTGCAGGGCGAATGGGACGCAAAGAAACATCACAAAAGATTCACAGACTTTCTTGACGCATGGGGCTATGATTTAAACGGAAAAACATGTATAGATATAGGATGTCATCACGGCAAATCAATAGCATGGTGTTACCAGAAATATCCAGACATAAGTGTATTCATGGGAGTGGATTTCAGCAAGGTAGCTATAGATTGGTGCAGGGAGCAGTTTCCAAAAAAATATAAAACATTCTTTGATTGCTTTGACGTAGAGAAATTAGGCGACGAAATGGCATTGATGCAGGATTACTTTGACGTAGTGTTTTGTATAGACATGATAGAGCACTTGCCGGAGAAGAAATACAGGGGCATGATAAAGGGCATAAAGGAGATAGTAAAGCCCGGCGGGAAGATAGTATGTCAGATAGGCAAAACAAATCAGCCAGAGCACATACACATAATATCAGACGAGCAGGCAATAGACGATTTCGGATTAAATGTAATTGGCAGATACGGTGAATATTTTGTAATGGAGAAATAAATGAATTTCGCCGAGGCAAAAGAAAAGAGTTTAAACAAATGGAGTGTAGTATTAGAAGCATATCCAGATTTAAAAAAAATGGCAATACTTGAAAATGAATACAGTTGTGGATTTTGTGAGTATTTTGATCCAGCAACAACAAAGCAATGTGAAGAAAAATGTCCATTATGTCCGAATTATTGCGCAATAAGTAGGAGAGATACAATCGGCATTGATTATAATAATGCATTATATTGGGAAATAGCCAAAAAAATAAGCACATATGATAAAGAGGGATTAAAAGAAATGATTGAAGAACTAATAAAAGCAATAGAAAACGCAGAGGAAAGACAATGAAAATAACACCGAAAAAATGCGCCATGAAATGATGATGATATTTGAGGATTGCGGTAACGATATAAAAGGAGAATAACAATGCCAACAGGATATACGTATGTATTGACGGAAAACGGGGGAAAGAAAACAAGAGACTGGATAATGGAACATCTTGCAAGAGCATTTGGAATGTGTATTATGTTAAGAGATGATCCGCATGGATTAAGCCGAGAAGAAATTAAAAAGCGCATTAAAGAAAAAGAGATAAGCGATTATCACGACAAGGAATTGAAAAAGGTGCAAGAAGAATTAGCAAAATATAACGAATACACAGACGAGCAATGGGAAGAAGAATACAATACGCACGCAGAAAGGATACAAAAAGAAAACGAGGAAAGAATAAAAGAATCAGAGCGTGTATGTGAAATATACATGAAAACAAAAGACGAGCTACAACGTGTAATAAACAACACGACACATGAAATAACTGCAAACGTATGCAGATTCGGAATAGAGCAGATAAAGACGAGCAAGAGTGATTATAAGCCATATATAGAGGAAATAGAATCAAACTGGCAAGAATACAAGGCAAGGACACTAAAAGACATACAATGGGACATTGAATACCATACAGAAGAGGGCAGGGAAGACAAAGAGAGAGGCAGTGATAGAATAAGCGCATATGAAGAAATGGCAAAAGAGGTTGATAGAATACTTGGCAAGGAGAAATGATATGCCACAGTGGGGCGATCCAGAGCACGATTGGGGAGCGATAGAAGACTGCGTAGAAATAATGTACGAGCGATTAGGTAAAGAGCCGGGGTTTATGCAGGCAAAGGAAAAATTCGGCGGGGTAAGATGCTACATAATCTTACACGACGAGAGCATAGACAAATACAGAGCGGCATACGAAGAGTGCGTAAAGAAACACCCGCACATAGCGAGATACATACTAAATGGCGCAGACTATCCAGAGCATTTACGGGGCATAATAAAAGAGGAAGACTGCGAACACCCGTGCCATTGGGTAAGCTTAAACACAAAGCGATGCGGGGTATGCGGCAAGGAAGAGACAATAAAGGAAGAGAAATGAAAGAAGAATACACATACGTAGACGGCGCAAAGAAAGAAGATGTAGGCAAAAAGCTAAACTGCATACTATGCGACGCGGAGATAGAGATAGAGCCATTAAAGAATTTTGAAATAACAACAGAAAAGGGTTTTGTCATTGACGAGAGAAATATAATAGACAGACTTGGCGCATATTGTGAAATATGTGAGGCGGCATGGATAGGCAAGAACAAAGAAGAGATTGAAGAGCAACTAGCAATGGACGCATCGGGCGGAGAGAGATACGAGTGCCGAGGAAAGGAGAAAAAGAACAATGGATAAGCCAGACTGTTATATATGCATGAGAAGATATAATTGCCATCAGATAGATATGATAATGCAGGATTGCAGTATTACATGTGGCATATTTATGCTTGATGCAAAACTAAAAGAGAGCATAGAAAAGATAGATAAGCTGATAGAGATGCTTGACAAAGCCACCATTTAGCTTGTGTGCGCACAATGCCAGAATACACAGCCACAAGGGGGCTTGATGCAATACAGGGCTTTAAAACGCGAATAAGCAGGCAAAAATAAATTAAATGCAGAATATGCGCAGGAAACAGCAGTTTTGAGGCATAATAGCAAAAAATCAGCGGGGGAAGAAGAAAAAAAATAATTTTTTACTTGCAATATGCCTATAATATGTCATAATGTTAGTGAGCTTTTGAGAAGGGCTAAAGATGACAGTAAAAGTAGAAAAGACAGACACGGCAATAAAAGCCGCGATACCAGTAACACGGTATGACCGCTTGCAACGAGAAGTAGCCAAACTTAACAAACGCGCACAGAAGCTTGGTATAGACACGCGCATAACGGTAACGAGAGAAGCAAGCTCACGCAAGAAAGAGATTGCATACGATCACCATGTAGTATATGAGGGCGAGGGGCAGACACACACGGTAAAGAAAACCATAGAGGTCTATGACATAACAATAGACGGTATGCGCCCGCAGTATGACGGATGGGAATTCGTAGCGTCAATAGAGCCGACAGTAGGCGGGGTGCTCATAAAGGGCTATGAGGAAGTGCCAGACAAATACAGGGACGCAGATACAGCATTACAGTGTGATCATTGCA
>JABAOF010002140.1_pt3 | contig 12311 bp, 12 predicted proteins | sample 7062171 | NCBI WGS metagenome assembly JABAOF01 (sample SAMN14538628, study PRJNA623070) | marine sediment metagenome | biome: marine biome [ENVO:00000428]; feature: marine pelagic biome [ENVO:01000023]; material: deep marine sediment [ENVO:00002113] | place: India: Gulf of Khambhat ... | reverse complement strand
CAGAAAACCCACAAGCTTGCTTGTGGGATGAATGCCTCCCCGGCAAGCAGGGGTTTTTAGGGGACGACAGTCCCTTAATTGTAGTTTGCTATCAGCGATAGTAGATAGCAAGCTACTAACCGATAAAGCCACCGAGCTTGCTCAGTGGTCATTTACTATTGATCAAAGAAATTATAATGGCGTGTGACGCAAACTTAAAACCAGCACCTCAAGCAGAATTAAAAGTTAACGGAAATGAAGTGAAGCTTAATAAATTTGTTGAGAAATTTATCGCCCAAACTGTCATAGGTATGGTCAGTTCTCTTCATGGTGTTAGTGATATTAACACTATAAGTTTGAAACTTTTAAAAAATACAAAGGAATCCCAAATACAATAAGATATGTTCGAAATTCTGAAGTGAGTGTTTGGTACTGAGATGATCAAGATTCCGGGTATGTTGATGGTTGGTGCCGGCGACAGAAATTCCGGCAAAACAGAATTTGGCTGCTCACTAATCAGAAAGTTTGGTTCTCAGCATAATATTATTGGCATAAAAGTCACCACAATAGAGCAAGCCAACAGTAGCTGTCCTCGGGGTGGATCTGGCTGTGGTGTGTGTTCATCTCTTGAAAGTAACTATTGTATTAAAGAGGAGACCGACAGCCAACAACAAAAGGATACATGTAGAATGCTTGCACAGGGTGCAACAAGAGTTTTTTGGCTCAGGTCTTTGAAGGCACATCTTGAAGAAGGGATAACTGCATTACAGAATGTGATTAGCTATGATGCTATTTCGGTATGTGAGTCGAATAGCCTTCGACAAATTGTCGAACCAGGGTTGTTCATTATGTTAAGAGATCGTAAAACAGCAAACAGCAAAACTTCCGCTGGAAACGTTGCTCGATATGCTGATGAGATAGTTCTTTATGACGGAGATAATTTTGATATCGACTTGGATCAAGTTAAATTAAACGAAGATAAATGGACTTATAAAATAAAAGCAACGGCAATCATAATGGCTGGCGGTAAAAGTGAACGGATGGGGCAGGACAAGAGTATGCTGCTGATTGACAATAAGCCTCTGATAAAACATATCTTTGACCAGCTTTACCCACATTTCAGCCAGATTATTGTCAGTTCAAATGATGTATCCAAGTACAGTTTTCTTGGTGTGGAAATAGTTCCGGACAGAGTCACGGGCCAGGGGCCGCTTATGGGGATTGCCTCAGCACTTAGGGCTTCAGTAAATGAGATGAATTTCGTGATAGCTTGTGACATACCTGAAATTGATATTCGTTTTGTTCGATCGATGATCAAAGAAAGCAGAGATTTTGATGCTGTGGTACCTCAAACCGGGAAGTCTCGATATGAATTTCTCTTCGCTGTATATAAAAAAAGTGCTATTGCTGCAATCGATAGATCAATCGCTTCAGGAAACTATCGGATGATTGATTCCTTGAGGGATTGTAAAGTCAACTATATTGATGTAGCTCAAGCTCACCAGATTGAGAATCTCAACACAAAGACAGATTATTTGGAGTTTATTGGGAAACAGAATGATGTTAGCTTTTAATGAAGCTTTGGATACTGTTTTGAACGCTGTTCGCCCCCTTGGTACCGAACGTGTCAGTATCACCGATTCAGCAAATCGAATATTAGCTGAGGATGTCAAATCGGATATGGATATTCCACCATTTAATAAATCTGCAATGGATGGTTATGCCTGCCGAAGAGAAGATTTGACTAATAAACTGATGATAGTTGAAACTATCCCTGCCGGCTATACTCCTACCAAATCGGTCGGACATAATCAGTGTGCAAAGATCATGACAGGCAGTGTGGTACCGGAAGGTGCCAATTGTGTAGTTATGAAGGAATATATCGAAATGCCGACGGAAAATACTGTCCGCTTCGTTGGCGAGCAGACATCTGATAATATTTGCCAAAAGGCAGAAGACATCAAGGCTGGTGATGTCATCTTGCATAAAGGCACTCTGTTAAAACCACACCATATTGCAGTTCTTGCATCGGTCGGTCATACTCGGCCACAGGTCTCAAAGATACCAAGAGTTGGTATTATTGCAACTGGAAGCGAATTGGTCGATCCACTATGTAGGCCGGAGCCATCTCAGATAAGAGACAGCAACACCTTTCAGCTTGCTGCACAGGTTGAAAGTATGGGTGCAGTTGCGACAAATTATGGCATTGCCGAGGATACAGAAAAGGCTATTGACGACATGCTCAAAAAGGCTATTGAAGGTAATGACGTGGTTATTGTCTCTGGTGGTGTTTCAGTGGGCGATTTCGACCTTGTTCCGGGGATACTTAAGCGAAACAATATCGATCTGTTGTTTGAAAGTATCGCAGTGAAGCCCGGCAAGCCCTCGGTTTTTGGTGTATCGAACAATATCTATTGCTTCGGACTGCCGGGTAATCCAATGTCTACGTTTGTGCAGTTTGAAATTCTGATTAAACCCTTTCTATATAAGCTGATGGGCCATGATTATAGATATCATGATGTTCGAATGCCTCTTGATGAATCTGTAACGAGGAAAAAAACAGAAAGACAAGAATGGTTCCCAATAGCGATAACAGAGAAAGGGACAGTAAAGCTCATTGAATATCATGGCTCGGCACATATCAGCTCGCTATATGGTGCTGACGGGTTGGTAAGTGTCGATGTTGGAGTGGCTGAAGTTGAAAAGGGAACGAACGTCCATGTAAGATTGATTTAGATCAAAATGTGACTTTTAGGTTTTGTAGATGATAAAAATTAATTATCTGAGAATTTCTGTTACCGACAGGTGTAATCTGCGGTGTGTCTATTGTAATCCTTTTGGCGATTGTGATTTCATAGCATATAATGATATCTTGAGGTTTGAGGAAATACAGCGTATCGTCAGACTTTTTGCCGAATGTGGAATCAAAAAGGTCCGACTTACCGGTGGTGAACCGTTGGTTAGAAAAGGTATCGTTCAACTAGTGCGACAGCTTGCAATGACTTCAGGTATTGAGGAGGTGTCGCTCACAACTAACGGTGTTCTTCTTGAGCAGAAAGCTTCTGAGCTTAAGGCTGCAGGTATGCACCGGATTAATGTAAGCGTAGATTCCGTAGAGAGGAAAAGCTACAAACAGATTACAGGCTTTGATTTGCTATCAAAAGTAATGAGGGGTATTTATAAAGCTCTAGAAGTGGGATTGACACCGGTTAGGATTAACAGCGTTATAATAAGAGGTATTAATGACTCTCAAATACCAGTTCTTGCCGAAATGAGCATTCGTTTACCGATAGCAGTTAGATTTATAGAGTATTGCCCGACTAACAAAAATACCAAGTCGGGAGAAGTTTATGTGCCAACGTCGGAGGTTCGAGAGGTTATTGAACGTAGGTTCGGACAGCTTTCACCTGTTTTGGTCCGTAACACCGACGGTCCAGCCCTGTATTTCAAGATACGTAATGCGGCAGGAACTATAGGTTTTATTAGCGGCCGATCATCGACCTTTTGCCGCGATTGCAATCGCCTTCGGCTAACAAGTGATGGCAAAATAAAACCTTGTTTGTACTCCGCTTATTTTTATGACCTCAAGAAACTTATTAGAGGTAGAGCCAGCGATAGGGATCTGAAAGCTTTATTGAGAAAAATATTATACGAAAAGAGCAACCATAAAAGGTTTAATAATCCCCTTGAACAGTTTTCTATGCAGAAAATCGGAGGTTGATAGAATCACAAGTCATTTTTCTATAAGGACACATAAGTTGTCGAGATGTTTTATTTGAGATGCTAAATGGAGAAGAGATTTACTGTGGAGATAGTATCGAACATCCCTATTGGTCCATGGAAGGTTTTTGATCTTATAAAAAAGCAAACAGCCGGCTCAGTAGTTTTTCACTTTGCTGTAGTAAGACCAAGTACCGGAGATAAAAACACAAGTTCGATAGAGTTTTGTACAAATGGGGATGTGAATGAAGAATTGCGTATGATCTGTCAGGAAATTCGTGAGAAATGGGAGATAGAAGATTTATTGATAATAAGGCGGATTGGTCAGTTGAATATTGGAGACATTATATCTTCAGTTGCAGTCAGTTCTGCTCATAGTCAAGAAGCGTTTGAAAGTTGTTGTTATGGAGTTAACAGATTAAAACAAATGTCAACGATAATAAAAAAAGAAACCGTTGTTTGAAAATCGGCACCGATTGTCACAATGTCGATTTTCCATATCGATGAGAGTTTTACAATCGAGAAGAGTTAAATTATTTGTAGAATGATCACAGGGGACGTAATTGTTAGTTAAGTTTGTATAGATGAATGATTTAAAGGGTATGGTCGATGTAGGTGGCAAGACTGTCACAATCAGGACAGCAAAAGCATGCGGATGTATTGTTCTTGGTGAAAAGGCCTTTGATGTTGTCAGACAGGGTGTCTGTATCAAGGGAGATGTGATCGCAACAGCAAAGATTGCAGCTATTCAAGCTGTAAAGTCAACACCAGCGATAATCCCTATGTGTCACCCGATTCTGATTGAAGCTATTGATGCTAACTTGACTTTGAATGAGCAGGATAGTTCGGCTACCGTAACAGTAACCGTCAAATCATCAGGCAAAACAGGTGTTGAAATGGAGGCTTTGTGTGGCGTAACCGCAGCCTGCCTTACGATTTATGATATGCTTAAATACACGGGCAAGGCAATGACAATTACCCAGGTAAAGCTCGTTGAAAAAACAGGTGGAAAAAGTGGGGATTACAAAAGGCAGGATTAAAGCAATATCAGTTTCGAAAGAAAAAGGTACACAAAAAATCAATATCCCCAAAGCTGAGCTGAGAGTTGACTTTGGTGTTGTTGGTGATGCTCATGCCGGTAAGTGGCACAGACAAGTAAGTTTGCTGGCCATTGAGTCGATTGAGAAGATGATTGCAAAGGGCGCGGAGGTTTCGGCGGGCAATTTTGCCGAGAATATCACGACAGAAAGTATTGAATTGCTCAAGCTGTCTCTTGGCAGTAAGCTCAGGCTTGGTGAGAGTGTAGAACTTGAAATCACCCAGTTTGGAAAGAAATGCCATAGTCGATGTGAAATCTTCGAGCAGGTGGGCGATTGTATTATGCCGCGAGAGGGTATCTTTGCGAAGGTAATCACGCCTGGTCAAATCAATGTTGGCGACGTTGTAGAGGTCATTGCTGATAATGATTAGGGCAGAGATATTGACGGTCAGCGACAGTTGCTCGTAAGGAAAAAGAGAAGATGTAAGCGGTCGAACGATGCCGGATATGCTCGCCGAAGATAAATTCGAGATATGTGAGAAAAGAATTGTAGCCGACGATCTCAAGACAATAGCTAATGAGTTGAAGTATTTTTCTGATAGAGCAGGCATTGGCGTAGTATTTACTACCGACGGGACTGGGCTGGGACCTCGCGATGTTATGCCAGAGGCTACGGTCTCTGTGTGCGAAAGAATAATTCCTGGTTTAGGCGAAATGATGAGGACTGAAGGTCTTAAAAAGACTAAAAATGCCGTTCTTTCGAGGGGGATAGCAGGAATTTGCAACAAAACGCTCGTGGTCAATTTGCCAGATAGTCCAAAAGGCGTGAAAGAATCATTGGAGCTAATTTTGGACATCCTGCCGCATGCTGTGGACATGATGCTTAACGGCGGACACTGATAGCAGAAGTTACAATTAGAAGCTGTTATAATTACAAAAGACATTTCCCCGGAGCCATATCGACCAAACTCGCTACTTATTCTGATTATAAAGTCACTGTGTCCCCCGTACAAGAACGACCAACTTTACTAACTTGCTGCCGCCTGTGTCACATTATGTCTAATAGTGGAAAAGGCCAATATCGTGAAACCGTAAAACGAAAATTTTGAAAGGAGATTTTAACTGAAAGAATGATGTGCTAGTACACTTGGCAAACTGTAAAAGCAGAACATTTTTTGAAAGGATATTTAAATGAAGGAAGAAAGTATTAATGTGCTGGGTAAACTATTGCTTTTCGCGATAGTGTTTGGATTGTTAATCCCTCCGATTGCTCAAGCCCAACAGGATGTTGACGCAAGGATAGAAAGACTCGAAGCGCAGCTTCGAGCCCTTCAAGACAAACTGGTAAAATTAAAAGCAGAGAGAACAGCGCCCCCGGTTGACAAGAAGGAGGTGGAGACAATAGTCGACAAAATACTTGCTGAGAAGCCACGACCCGAACCGGGGCCGTCAGACCTTCGCGTTTTCTGGAAAGAAGGCCTGCGTCTTGAAACGCGGGATAAGGATTTCACACTGAAACTCGGTGGCAGAATCCAGAACGACTGGGGCTGGATGACAGAAGACAACGATGTCAAAAGTAGCAAGGGTGATCTGTTAGATGGAACGGAATTCCGACGAGTACGGCTGTATACATCGGGTACAGTCTATGACAATATCGACTACAAGCTACAATTTGACTTTGCGGGCGGTGACGCAGACCTGAAAGATGCCTACCTTGGTGTTAGAAACCTTCCAATCGGATATCTCAAAATGGGGCATTTCAAGGAACCTTTTGGACTTGAGGAGTTGACCAGTAGCAAGTATATCACTTTCTTGGAAAGGGCGTTGCCCGTGGTGTTTGCCCCAAGCAGAAACACCGGTGTTATGCTTCAGGGCACCGCCCTGGCAGCTTCCGACCCCCGGATGACCTGGGCTACCGGTATCTTCCGGGATGCAGATAGCTATGGCGAAGATAAATCAGAAGGAGGCTACAGTGTAACCGGGCGTGTGACGGCATTACCGTGGTATGAAGATGAGGGCGCCCGACTTCTTCACGTCGGTGCTGCCTACAGCCTTCGAGAGCTTAATGACGTTGTTCGATATAGATCTCGTCCTGAAGCACACTTGGCGCCATATTTTGTTGACACCACAGCATTAACCGCCAACAGAGCCGGTCTTTTAGGATTAGAAAGTGCTTTGGTTCATGGTCCGTTTTCGCTTCAGGGAGAATATATGCGTACCGACGTCGATATATCGAGTAGCTCTTCATTTGACGGCTTTTATATCCAGGGGAGCTATTTTCTGACCGGTGAACATCGCAACTATAAGACTTCAGCTGGTGCCTTCGACAGAGTAAAACCAAAGGAGAACTTCCATTTTGGGGAAGGGATAGGTGCTTGGGAAGTCGCCGCGCGGTATTCACAGCTCAATCTTAACGATGCCGGCATCAGCGGTGGCAGATTGAAAGACGCTACGGTAGGTCTCAATTGGTACCTTAATCCCAACACGCGAATAATGTGGAACTATGTCCGGGCAGAGTTGGACCGTGTAGGCAATGCGGACCTATTCCTCATGCGATTCCAGGTGGATTTCTAAGCCTCTTTATCCACGGTATCAATTACTGCCCCATACGTGTAACTTGTAGGTTTACAGATGTTGGAGTATTTCTGTGCGGCAACGGCCTCAAACGCCTTATCCCTCATGGCCTTCCGTGTCAGTTTCTAGATATCGACATCCTCATCGTCCTTTTTAGCATCAATTCCCATCTCTTTCTCCATCAGCATCACTTTCTCATACTCCGTTGAGATTACAGCTTGCTAAAAGTGTTTCGACTGAAGAAAAACTCGACCTTCACCTTTTACATCCTGAATCTTTTTAGCCATTTCTCGTAACCATATCCCTTACATCTATATAAATCCCAATAATCCCAAAGAAATCCAAGAAATCCTATGAATTTTCCAGAAGATCTATTTTTACTAATTACTGTACGTTTTAATCCCCACGCCTTCTTACATTTTGGACACTTCAATATAATGTACCAGTTGACAATTATAGCCACTCCCACCCCTATAATTAGTGGAATTATCCTATACAGACGTTTTAGACGTTTTTTTTCAAAGTGCGCCAAAGTTGGATTAGATTTAGGTACATTGTATGAATGCATATATTCACTTACCGGTACCCGGTAGATTCTCACCCACAGATGGTGTTCGACCGGCTGGATTGCTACTGGGCTGGTACGCCCCTGCAGCCCCATGATTTTTCCTACTTCGGATTCGGCATCAACCGGCGGATGTGCAATTTTCTGCCGGTCGCACCGTATGGTCTGGTAAGGGCCTCCATGTTCTTTAAGTGCAAAAGAAAGGGAGGAGTAACAGAGAATACAAAGTATGCCTAACTAAGAGAGCTTCACGTCTACTCGATGCGCCGACGCGTGAAAATGGGGCCGTTTTTGGGGGCGATCTATGCAGCACCGTGTTACCCTTCTACAACCTTCGTCTGCAGCAGTTTGGCTCTCCGCTCGTCGGCCTCTTCTGGTTTGCCCAAAGCTTCGTAGAGTTCGATTATCCGGTACGGCGGAGGATCAATAGCGTGATGTCGTCGGATTGCGGGGCACCGGATGCAAACTGTCGGACTGCTTGTAGGATTTGCTCCACCAATTCTTTTAACGATTCCTTGGAATGCTGTTTGATGAAAGCTTCAAGACGCTCGGTGCCGAACTGCTCCCATTGGTCGTTCATAGCCTCAGTTACTCCATCTGTGTACATTACGACTGTATCACTGGTGACCAGGTCGACTTCGTGAAGCTCGTAGTCGGCATCCTCAAAGAGGGCCAAGGGAGTACCGCCCAATTCCAATTGCTTTATATCGCCATTTCGGACGAGTATTGGCGGATTGTGTCCTGCGCTGGAGTAGAGAAGACGACCCGACCTATGGTCCAATTCCGCATAGAACATAGTGACGAATTCGGACGACGGGTGACCGATGGATATCATTGACGAATTGACGGCTTCCAGCACGGACTGTGGTGTTGACCTTTCTAACGTGACCGCTCTTGCCAGTCCATGGGCCTGAGTTATGAACATGGCGGCCTTGAGTCCCTTGCCTGCGGCATCTCCAATCATCATGACCGAACGATCAGGTGCATTCAGGAAGATATCGTAAAAGTCGCCTCCCACCTCGCGTGCAGGATTACAGATGGCTGCGAATTCATAGTCAGTGATCTCCGGCAGCGTTTGAGGCAATATGCTCATCTGTACTTCTCGGGCGAGTTTCATCTCCGCGGCGAGTCTTTCTTTTTCAGCGGTGGTTTCCCGAAGCTTGCGAATGTAGTCCTCCAGCCGACCGCTCATCCTGTTTAAGGTCTGAGCAAGATATCCGAACTCGTCATTGCCGGCAACTGGAATCTTGAGGGCTCCCGGTTCCGGTCCGGCCTGACGCACGAAGTCAGCAATTGCCAGGGCCCTCTCGCTAATTCTGCGTGCAACAAGTCCACCGGCGATGTAACTACCAAAGATACCCAGGTTGATAAGGGCAGCGAGGGTCCTTGGAACATTGGTCAGGACGGCTGTAAGGCCAGCCTTGGCTGATGTGGCGGTGACGAATCTCACTTCGTTTGTACGGCTGATGGCCTCGGCGACGTGCCACGTCCTCCCACCATGGCGAACCTTATACGGGGAGGCGTCGGTTGAACCTGCTGCCGGTTGCCAATCTGCCAGCTCGGGTGGGGCCTGTCTGAACAGCTCAGTGCCGTTTGCATGATATACGATTATGGCTTCATGTGCCGCCCACTGTGCGCTGAGTGGAAGGTCGGCTCTCCATTCGCAGCAGCCTGTCAGGACCTTGGAAGCTGTTGATTCCATACGGGCGGCGCCCCAGATCTGGACTTCTTCAGGGCTGTTTGGATCTGGCAGATTGTAGAAGGCTGTCGGTGAATTCTTGAAGGCATCCTGCACAGACGGTGACATTCTTGACTCCACCTCGGTTGAATCCATGATCTGCAATGATGAGAACGTTCCGGGTACCGTTGACCATTGTTGCAATAAATTCTTAATCTCCTCGTTGGTACGCCTGACCCTATCCAATTCAGAGGCGTACAGTCTCAAGAGTAGAGAGTGACTGTCTATTTCATTGCTTATCTCACGGGCAACATCTTTATTGGCCTGAGCGACAAGAAAATCGGCGTGTTCGACCATCTGCCAGACCCACCATCCGGCAACAGCAGAAAGAGGCAATATACCTGAGACTATAATCAGGAGACCTAACTTTGCCATTATTGGGACATCACTGAATCGCCTCACCAGCAACTTTCCGTGTGAACGCCCTGTGCCGCCCCAGAAACTCTCACAGAACAAAGGGCCCCGTACGATAATTGCTGAGACCGACTTAAGCAGTGCCGGAACAAGGATGATACAGGGAAAGGTGTTGCCCACGAGCCAACTAAGAAGCTTGCCAGACCAGTAGGAAAGCTCATAATTCGTGGGGCTTCGCAGATAGGCTTCTGTTACTCCGAAGGTAGCCCCCAAAAGATGGCTCAGCACACAGCCGACGAGAATCGCTCCCAGCCAGTCTCTGCGAGTGCGTAGTCTGGGATCAAGCTTGCGATAGCGAAACCACAGGCCGGCGAGGGAACTCTGGATAGCATTAGCGGTTAGGAACATCAACGGCGATTCACCAACAAGACCGTTACCCAACATTGGGCCAATGATTCCGGCAATGGCACCATAGATGCCAAACCAGATGGAGAAGACGACCTGAAACGCTGCGGCCGGCCAGAAGCTGACAATACCGGTAGAATCGGAGGAAGAACTCATAGTACCAAGTGTAGCAGTAAGAGTTACCAGGAGGGTAAGAGATGCTGTCAGAATTAGGTAGCGCAGACTGAACCGTACATGCTGACCGGGGAGAATCGTCCAGACCTCATCGGCGTTGACGGGCTCTGGTCTAAAATATAGATCTTCCATATTCATCAACCGCGAAATGATATTGTTTGCTTTTTTGCAGCACTCGGAACGTGTAATACTGTAAGTAATTCTAATCGAAAGAATCTATGTAATGGGAGACTCTTAAGTTGACTGTAACACGTGGTTATTTTACTGAAACCACAACAACTGTTTATTACTGTAGACTCTTACGGACAAGTATATTGAATTTGTTTCATATAGCAAGAAAATAGTAGCGTATAGTACAGAAAAGTGAAAAGACAGATATCGAAGGATTCGGTATAGGCCCCATCTTCTTGGGGCAATATCAAAGCCGTAAGTTAAACCACCTCATGATTTTCTTTAGGACAGCTGTGAAAGGGATTTTAAATTACAGGACACTTCGAATGGAAACTTGTTCGACAAGTGGTGTATTCAACTTGCGCGCCGTCGATTTTATGTCTTACGATATGTCAAAAACCTCTGTTAGCCGCGTAATTTCAAAGACCTTTCGGAGACTGGGTTCCAAATTACATACTCTCATTTGACCACCGCGTTCGCTTATCCTCTTATAGACTCTTACCAAAAGACTTAGCATGGCAGATGTCATGAATCTCACATTGGCAAAATTCATAACCATTTGGTTATTCTTATTTTTCTCAATTACCGGCTCTAAAGATTCCTGGAGTTTCCTGATCTGTTCTTCGTCGAGGATAATCTCGTCATTAAAAGTCACAATGGTGAATTCCAAACCATACTCGACTTTAATTCTTGTCTGCTCCTGTTCCATCGCATCTCCTTATCAGGGCATTGCCTACAAATTGTCTGCCCCAAATAACTGCGTCTGTGTTTATCAATGATCGTCATGGACTTACAATACTCCAAGCTAATTGAGTATTGTAACAACCAACCTCTCAAAATACCAGAACTACGGTGGATAGAAATCTTCTCAGAGATAATACGTGAAGATTGGTTTATAGAATCTTCCGGTCTTTGTTCGCCAATCTATTTGCTACAACTCAATGATAAGGCAGGGGTTTCGGATTTAGCCACTTAATTACCCTATTCTTGATTGCCCAGGCAGTAAAGAAATTACCTCTGGGTGTATGATGCCCATTATAAAAAGGCGCAAGATACTGATCGGTGTCCACCTTGTACTTTTTGTAATCTGCGGCGAAAGCATCCCGCATATCAATAACCAGATAAGGTTTATCTTTTAACCAGTCAACAAAACCCTGGTCAAAACGGGGTTCTCCAGACAGATATTTCGCTACATTGCCGCGGCCGAAGGAAAGCATAATCAGCAGTTTCTTGCCTGTATCCCTTGCAAACTCCTCCGCCCAAGTGACAACATTTTGGGTCGCAAACAGTGCCGCTTCGGTATGAATCTTTTTGATCTTTTTTGCCGTTTCGGTGTCTGCTATTTTTTCGTCGGGAATACCAAACGTAACCGCCACAGGATTTATAAGTGCTGCTGAAATATTCCTGCCGCCCTGGCGTGTGGCCATTACCATCTTCAAAATTGGGTCATCTTTGAAGGTGCGCCAGAGGTAATCTTCGTCGCAAAGTTTGTAAAGGTCTTTAGGCCTCTTCGAGATGTTCTCAATCTGTTTACAGCTGCCCTTAGCCACATCTACCCTCAAATGGGGCAGTGTAAATCCGCATCTTGAACC
>JABAOF010005030.1_pt3 | contig 12312 bp, 22 predicted proteins | sample 7062171 | NCBI WGS metagenome assembly JABAOF01 (sample SAMN14538628, study PRJNA623070) | marine sediment metagenome | biome: marine biome [ENVO:00000428]; feature: marine pelagic biome [ENVO:01000023]; material: deep marine sediment [ENVO:00002113] | place: India: Gulf of Khambhat ... | reverse complement strand
CTGCCGGGACGAATCCCTGGAATAAAACCACCCATTTTTTGTAAATTATTAGCCACACTTTTAGGGTCAAAAGTAACCGCCGTATAAAAATAGGTAAAAAGGACTACCAGAGCAAAATAGCCAAAGCCATAAAACCAAGGGTTTTGGAAAAGACGACCAACTCCTTGAGCAAGATTAGCTAACCATTCAATACTAGAACCTCCTAAGAAATTAGCCACCATACCTGGAAAAAGCATTATTGACAAAGCAAAAATAATTGGAATCACCCCAGCCGGATTAACATTTAAAGGCAGGTAAGTGGAGACCCCACCATACATCCGATGGCCGCGAATCCGCTTGGCATAAGAAACTGGAATATTCCGCCGTCCTTCATTAATAATGACTACCCCAGTGGTAATAACTAAGGCCAAAGCAAAAAAGGCCAAATAGGAAGGGATTTTCGAAGGGTCATAGGTAACGGCTAATTCCCTTATCGAAAGAGGAACCCGCGAAACAATTCCCGCAAAAATCAATAAAGAAACACCATTGCCAATACCTTTCTCAGAAATTAATTCCCCTAGCCACATTAAAAATAAAGCGCCGGCGGTAATTACTGAAATAGAAGTAACCCATTGGGCTGGCGAAAGAAAGCCAATAATATTTTGCCGACTTAAAAGAGTTAACATGGCGTAAGCCTGCAGAGAAGCCAAGGGAACAGTCAATATACGAGAGTATTGATTAAACTTCTGGCGACCTTTCTCTCCTTCTTCTTTATAAAGCGCTTCCAAGCGAGGGAAAATCATGGTTAAAAGTTGCATAATAATTGTCGCCGTAATAAAGGGCCCCAGGCCTAACATGACAATTGATAAATTACTCATCGCTCCTCCAGTAAAAATATTTAAAAGACCAAATAATTGGTTATTGGCAAAAAATTCTTTTAACCTTTCGGCATCAATACCAGGTACCGGAACACTGGCGGCTATCCGAAAGATAACTAAAATCATCAAAACAAAAAATATCTTCTTACGGAGATCTTTAACTTTGAAAATTTGAATGATTTTTTGAAACCATTTCATAAATGTAGTGAATTACGAATCACGAATCACCTTAGGCCTGGGGATGGTTCGGCCTTTTTGACTTTTGATTTTTGTTTTTGCTGTTTCTTTAACTCCCTCAATTTTTCCCTTGGCCCTTCTCGAAAACTCTACTTTTTGGAAGCGTAATTTCTTTTTCAGTTCGCCCTCTCCTAAAATCTTTACCCGAGGAATCTTCTTTCCTATTTTATCAATTAAACCTTTCTCCAACAAGCTTTGGGGAGAGACAGTTTCCCCGGCTCTAAATCTTTCCCCAATATCTTTTAAATTAAAGACGACTGGTTTTTTTCGTAATCTAGATATTTTCACCCCTCGTCTTATTTTAACTTTACCTACTTGACCCTTCCTTTTAGGCAGTCGCTTAAGCAATGGTGTATCGCCACCAGCAAAACCAGGACGTGGTTTTTTACCCGCCCGCGCTTTCTGTCCCTTAACACCCCGGCCTGAATAAGTACCCTTTTTACCACCTCGAGCAACCCGTTTGCGGGACTTTCTCTTATAACGAGGTTTTAGTTGATGTAATTGCATGTTCGCTCCGCTTAAATTAAAAATTAAAAAAGAAAAATGAAAAACCGGTTTTTAATTTTTAGCTGTAGTTTTGACTTTTGAGATTTGGGCTTTGAGTTTCTGCAATGCTTTTATGGTGGCCCTAGCATTATTTAATTTACTATTGGTTCGGCCGATAACTTTGGCGGAAATATTTTTGATGCCAGCTAAATCGCAAACCACTCGAACAGCTCCCCCAGCAATAATTCCTCTTCCTTTCCGGCCTGGCTTCAATAGAACCTTAGCACTACTATACTTTGCACTAACCTCGTGAGGGATAGTCTCATTAAATAAAGGGACCTTAACCAAATGCTTTTTGGCATTAGCGGTCGCCTTTTCCACAGCTAAACTGACATCTTGGCCTTTGGCTATCCCTAGCCCCACCTTCCCCTTCTTATTACCAATTATCATCACTGCCCGAAACCTAAAACGTCGGCCACCAGCCACTACTCGAACTACCCGAGCTAAGTCGAGTAATTTCTGTTCGTATTCAGTTTTCTCTGGCTTCTGATAAACCATTATAGATTAATTTTTAATTATCAAAACTTGAGTCCTCCTTGCCTGGCCCCCTCGGCCACTGCCTTGATCCGACCATGATACTTATAGCCTCCTCGGTCAAAAATAACCTTTTTAACCTTCTGGGCAAGGGCTTTCTTGGCTATCGTTCGCCCAACTTCTTGAGCTAGTTGAGTCTTGGTTAAGCCTTTCTTTTTCTTAATTTTCCAATCATTTATACTAATTAAAGTCTTTCCCTTGCTATCATCAATTAATTGAGCGTAGATATGTTGATTGCTCCGAAAAACAGAAAGTCGCGGACAATCTTTGGTTCCGATTACCTTTGCTCTAACCCGTCGATGGCGTCTCTCTCGTTTATATCTTTTTTCTTTTTTCATCAGAATTTGGAATTTGGAATTTGGAATTTGGCTATTTTGCTTTTAGCTAAATTCTATATTCTAAATTCTAGACTCTAGATTCTATTTATTCGGCACTTACTACCTTCTTACCTGCCTTCCTTCTGACTACCTCACCTAGATATCTAATTCCCTTACCTTTATACGGCTCGGGCTTTCGATAAGCTCTAATCTTAGCGGCTACCTGGCCAACTAATTGTTTGTCTATGCCAGAAACAGTAATAATGTTTTTATCTACTTTAAACTCAATTCCAGCTGGTGCTTCTATCTCTATAGGATGAGAAAGGCCTACGTTTAAAATTAGTTTATTGCCTTGGAGAGAAACTCGATAGCCGACTCCCTCAATCTCTAACTTCTTCTCAAATCCTTCGGTTACTCCTTTACTCATATTAAAAACCAAAGTCCTAATCAAGCCCCATAAAGCAGGGGTATTTTTTGATTTCTCTTGAGGAATAACTATTAATTCCTTATCTGTCAAATCCAACTTAATTTGGGAGGGAATTGATTGCTTCAACTCTCCCTTAGGCCCCTTTACGATAATCTGGCCAGCTTCAATCTTCACCTCCACATTTTCTGGAATGACAATTGGTTTTTTACCGATACGACTCATAAAAAATTAAAAGTTAAAATTATTAAATCACTTTTGCATTTTGAATTTATCTTACCATATCTCACACAACACCTCGCCACCCAAGTTTCTCTTTTTTGCTTCTTTATCAGTCATCAAGCCAGTGGAGGTAGAAATAATGGCTAGGCCATAGCCTTGCTTTACTGGCCGCAATTCCTTCCTCTTGAGATAAATTCTCCGTCCTGGTCTACTAATTTTCTTCAGGCCATTTATGACCGGCATCCCCTTTTCGTATTTCAACTTAATTTCTATCACTTTTCTCACCTTTCTTCCTCTGGTGGTTACCTCATTGACTAGTCCTTCTCTCTCTAAAATTTTAGCCAAATTAAATTTAAGTTTGGAAAAAGGAACTGTTACCGTTTGATGGGAAACGGCTTGGGCGTTCCTTATTCTGGTTAACATGTCACTAATTGGATCTACCATGATGATTTTTTAACTCCAGGGATTTCCCCTTTATTAGCTAATTCTCTAAAGCATATCCGACAGAGACCAAATTTTCGCAAATAACCTCTTTTTCTGCCACAGCGAAAGCAACGTCGGACAAGCCGGGTAGAAAATTTTGGTTTTTTTTTGGCTCTGGCAATAACGGATCTTTTGGCCATGTTTATTGTTTCTTTATGGGAAATCCCAATAATTTAAACAACTCTATTCCTTCTGAATGACTCTCGGCTGTGGTAATAACAGAAATCTCAAAACCGAAAATATTTCTCGCACTCTCTGCTGAAATCTCCGGGAAAATAATTTGTTCCTTAATACCGATATTCAAATTGCCAGCTTGGTCAATACTTTCCTCAGGCAGTCCCCGAAAATCACGACTGCGGGGCAAAGCAATATTAACTAATCTACCCAAAAAATCATACATCCGCTGACCTCGCAGGGTAACCTTCACAAGCCAATGACCATCCCTTCTCTTGTCTTAAAACCAGAAACAGCTTTTCTCGCCTGGCAGGAAGCTGGCTTCTGACCAGTAATTAAAGATAAATCATTAGTCAATTCTTCTTGAATCTTTTCACCTTTAGCCACCGGACTAAATCCAGTATTAACCACCACCTTGGTAATTCTCGGCACCGCCAAATTATTTTTATAGCCAAATTTCTCCTTCATGACCGGGATAACTTCTTTGATGTACTTTTCTTTTAATGGCAACATAAAATACTTGATATTAAATTTCTTGATTACACTTTTTACAAAATCTGTATTTACCTTTTTCAGTTAACCGATAACCTAGCCGGGCTGCCTGGCCACATTTAGGACAAACTATCTTAACATTAGAAACACTAATTGGTTTAGGGATTTCAATAACTTGACCTTTTTCTCTTTCGCTTTTAGGGCGACGGTGCTTTTTAACAATATTAACCCCCTCAACACTAACTTTATTTTGTTGAGGAAAAGCTTCCAAGACTTTCCCTTTCTTGCCTCTGTCTTTGCCAGTAATTATTAGAACTGTATCTCCTTTTTTGATTTTCATGTTTCATTATCAATTGATTACAATACCTCGGGTGCTAAGGATACTATTTTGTCAAACCCTTTTTCTTTTAACTCTCGAGGAACTGGGCCAAAAATACGACCACCTTTAGGATTAAAGCCCTCAACAATAACCGCTGCGTTCTCGTCAAAACGGATATAAGAACCGTCAGCCCGCCGATAAGCTTTCTTTTGCCGAACAATCACTGCTCTAACCACATCTTTTTTCTTAACCGCCTTTCTTGGCTCCGCTTCCTTTACTGAAGCGACAATAATATCTCCAATTTGAGCATAACGCCGACGACTCCCTCCTAAAACCTTAAAGCACTGGATGACCTTTGCTCCAGTATTATCAGCTACTTTCAATTTTGTTCCAGCCTGAATCATAACTTATTAACTACCCTCCATCTCTTTTCCTTACTCATCGGCCGAGTTTCCTGGATAATAACCTTATCTCCTATCTTATATTCATTCTTCTCATCGTGAGCCTTGTATTTCTCTGTCACTTTATATCTCTTTTTATATTTAGGGTGTTTCTTAAGTCTAGAAACAGAGACAACCACTGTCTTATCCGCTTTACCACTAACCATCCCTTTCATCAGACGACCCTTTCTCTCAGAAGAAACCTCCTTACCCTTTGGCAAAGACTTCTCCAGGCCAGAGGCAACTTGCCTTTGGCTGACTTTGACGGATTTTGGTTGGTTATTTTCTTTATTCATTATCTTTTTCTTTCAAAATAGTTAAAATTCTAGCAATATCTTTCCGCAATTCTCTAATTTGTCTAACATTTTTAAGTTTTTTGGAAGCTAAATCAAATTTAAATTGACCAAGCTTATGGCGATTTTCAATTAACAAATCTTTTAGTTCTTTTTCTGTTTTTTGACTTAATTCCTTAACTTTCATAATCAACGGGAAACAAACTTCGTTTTTATAGGTAATTTGTGACTAGCCCGGCGCATAGCTTCCTTAGCCATCTCTTTGGAAACACCATCCATTTCAAAAATAATCCGACCGGGCTTAACCGCCGCCACATAGTGATCGACACTGCCTTTGCCTCCACCCATGGGCACCTCTACCCCTTTCTTGGTTACTGGCTTATCAGGAAAAACCCTAATCCAAAGCTTGCCTCCCCGCTGGACATATCTAGTAATAGTGCGGCGAGCTGCCTCAATCTGTCGAGCGGTCAACCAACATTCACTCATTGCCTTCAATCCATAGGAACCAAAAGATAACTTAGCCCCTCGACTCTCTTTCTTTCCTCGAGCTCGTCCTCTCTGCCATTTTCTATGTTTAACTTTCTTAGGAAAAAGCATATTCGCTTTGCTCAAATTAAAAGGTTTCTCCTTTATAAATCCAAACCTTAATACCAACAGTTCCGTAGGTAGTGTAAGCAGTTGCCTGAGCATAGTCAATATTGGAACGTAAAGTTTGTAAAGGAATCTTTCCTTTCTTCAGCCATTCTTTTCTGGCAATTTCTGCCCCACCTAATCTACCTTTTACCATAACTTTAGCTCCTTGAATATCTTTATTCTGCATAATCTTATCGAGGGCTTGCTTCATCACCCGACGATAGGGTAAACGTCTTTCTACCTGACTAGCCATTTCCATGGCCACAATAGCTGCCTGAGTGGTTGGCTGCCTTATCTCTTCAATCTCTAAACGAACCTCCATTTTAGCTAATTTAGATTTATCTTTTTGAAGAAATTTTTTAATCTCTCGTTTAAGTTCTTCTGCTCCACCGCCGCCGCGTCCGATAACCAAGCCTGGTCGAGCCGTCTTAATAATAATATTAAGGGAATTAGCCGAGCGTTCTATCTCTATAGAATTAACCCCTGCCTTTTCTAGCCTTTTCATAATAAAATCACGCAATTTAACATCTTGCTCTAAGACTTCCCGATATTTCTTTTTATTAAACCATCGTGACTTCCAATTAGTGACAATGCCTAATCGGAAAACTGACGGATGAACTTTATGTCCCATGTTCGCTTCGTTCAAATTAAAAATCTAAAGTTAAAAATTAAAATTTTGAATTTATTACATGCTTTTTCTCCTAAAAATTTTCTTGACCCTACCAAAAGCCTGACGACTAAGAAATCCTTTCTTGGCTCGAGAAGTTGCTGGATAAGGTTTTGGCGGCGGCACTGGTTTTGGCTTCTTAGCTGGTTCTTCCTCTTCTGCTACCTTTTGAGCTTTCTCTAATAACTCCGGCTCCTTTTTCTTTGGCTTCTCTTTTTTTCTAACCGCTGGCTTCGCCTCTTCTTCGACTGGCTTCTCTTCCTGAGGAGAGATCGGCTCTTGCTGGTCCAAAACTAAGGTAATATGACTNNAGCTCGGCCCATCGCTCGCGGTTGCCATCTTTTCAAAATCGGCCCTGCCTCAACAATAATCTTGGCTATATAAAGACCCTCTTTAGCTAAATTAGCATTATGCTGAGCATTGGCTACGGCTGAATTTAAAAGTTTCAAAATTGGCTTGGCTGCTCTTTTAGTCAAGAATTTCAACTGTCCTTCCGCTTCTTCTACCTTCATTCCTTTAATTAAATCAGTCACTAGCCTAACTTTTCGCGGTGATATTCTTAAATATCGTAATTTAGCTGTAATTGGCATATCCGTTAAATTTGGAATTTAGCTTTTTGTTTTAGCTAAATTCTAAATTCTAGACTCTAGACTCTATGTTGCGGCTTCTTTCTGCCGAGCCACTGCCTCCTGTTCGCGTTGCATTCGTCCACCGTGTCTAATAAACTTTCTCGTCGGGGCAAATTCGCCTAACTTATGACCAACCATATCTTCGGTAACAAAAACAGGAATATGTTCTTTTCCATTATGAACTCCAAAAGTAAAACCAACCATTTCTGGTGTAATCGTACAATCGCGAGCCCAAGTCTTAATAATAGCTTTTGTGCCTACCTTTAACTTAGCTATTTTCTTTAATAGCTTAGCATCAACATATGGACCTTTTTTTAGACTTCTACTCATAATATTATTATTTCTTTTTCTTACCCCTTCTCTTTAAAATTAATCTATCGCTTGGCTTCTTCTTTCTAGTTTTAACACCATAAGCTAACTTACCCCAAGGTGTCTTTGGTCCTTTTCTTAAACCGATTGACTGCCGGTTCTCTCCTCCGCCATGAGGGTGGTCGCGTGGATTCATTGCTGAACCACGAACCGCTGGCCGTCGTCCCAACCAGCGACTCCGTCCCGCCTTACCAAGCACTACGGCATTATGCTCTGGATTACTCAACTGACCCAAACTGGCAAAACAATCTTCTTTAACCATCCTGATTTCTCCCGAGGGTAATTTAAGATGGCTATAGCCGCCTTCGTGAGCCATTACTTGGGCAGCACTACCGGCTGATTTAACTATCTGGCCTCCCTTTTGGGGAAGAAGTTCGATATTGTGAACTTGGCTGCCAGCTGGAATATTTTTTAACCGCATCCGATTACCCACCTTAAGAGGGGCTTTTTCCTGACAAACAACTTCATCGCCAACCTTTAAGCCATCGGGAAGTAAAATATATCGCTTTTCCCCATCCTTATAATTAACCAGGGCAATAAAACAGCTTCGATTAGGGTCATATTCAATCGAAGTCACTTTAGCAGGAACGTCCATCTTATCACACTGCTTAAAATCAATCAGCCGGTATTTTCTTTTGTGGCCACCACCTCTATGTCGAGTGGTGATTCGACCACGATAGCCCCGACCAGCTTTTTTAACTAATTTTTTAGTTAGTTTTTTGGCTGGCCTTTTTTTAGTCAAAACAGAATAATCTACTGAGGTCATCCCTTTTCTTCCTGGAGTGGTTGGTTTGTATATTTTCATAAATCAAATGGTCACTTTGGCAACAACTCAATTTTTTCCCCTTCTTTCAAAGTGACAATTGCTTTTTTAAAGCCTCTTTTCAAGCCACTTCGCCAGCCTTCGTGCCAACCCAATCGCCTTCTCTTAGGAGCTGAGTGAACTATGTGAATTTTTTTCACCTTTACTCCATAAAGAGCTTCAATCGCCTTTTTCGTCTCTGCGTTATNNAAGTTGCCTTTTCAGTAATATGTGGTTCTTTAATAACTCGGTAAGCTTGGGCTGTTTGTTTTTTAACAACAGTTTTAGGAGCCTCTTTTTTGACAAGTTTCTCTTTTTTAGGCCTTTCTCTCTCAGGCTCCTCTTCCTTTACTTTCTTAACTTCTTCTTTTTTTAGTTTTTTCTTAAATTTATCTAATAAAGCCATGGTACTATTGTCATTTAAGGTAGGTTTTCTTAATCACCTCAATTGCTCCCTGAGGCATCAATAAATATTGAGAGGATAAAACATCCAAAACATTCAAGCTATCAGCTCTAATAGTCTTTATTTTAGGGATATTTCTCACTGCCCTGGTTATCTTCGGCTCCACTTCTGGCAAAACAATTAAAGTCCCTTTATCTAAATCTTTTTTAATTTTTGCCTTTAAATTTTTAATCACTTCAACCATTTGTTTGGTCTTGGCCTCAGCTATTTCTAATTTATCTAATAAAATCATCTCTTGGTCTTTGACCTTAGAAGACAAAACCATCAAAAGGGCTTGACGCTTCATTTTCTTGTTAATTTTTTTGGCAAAAACTCTTTCCTTGGTTGGCCCAAAAGTAACCCCACCGCCTCGCCAAATCGGTGAACGAATTGAACCATGGCGAGCTCGGCCAGTTCCTTTCTGTTGCCAGGGCTTGCGACCACCGCCTCGCGCCTCGCTTCTATCTTTGGTGTGAGCAATTACCTGCCGGGCATTAGCCATTTGAGTAACCACTGCTTGATGAACTAAATTCTTATTGATGGCCACTTCAAAAATCTCAGCCGGCAACTCGGCCTGCCCAACCTTTTCACCTTTTTGATTGTAAACTATTGCTTTCATTGTTATTCTTGACTATCCTTAGTCTCTTTGTCTTCTTCTTTCTTTCCCTCTTTCTTGTCTTTCTCCTTCTTCTCCAAATCAGCCATGAGTTTTTCTCCCTTCTCTTTTTCCACCACTTCAATCTCTTTAATGGCGACTATCTCCAAAAGAGTTCCTTTTTTACCAGGTACCGCTCCTTTGATTGCCAATAAATTATTTTCTTTATCTATTTGGGTAATTTTTAGCCCCTGAAGAGTTACTCTCTCATTACCCATCCGGCCAGCCATTTTTTTACCTTTGAAAACTCTTTCTGGGAAAGCTGAACCAATGGAACCTGGGGCACGCAAACCATGTTTGGTACCATGAGTAGCTGGGAAACCAGAGAAACCGTGTCTTTTAACTACTCCCTGAAAACCTTTGCCTTTAGAAATTCCTGATACCTTAACAATCTCCCCTTGATTAAAAACATCAACGGTAATTTTATCACCTAATTTATACTCTTCAGCTTTTTCCACCTTAAATTCTCTAAACCACCTAACATTTTTAAATTTTTCGTTTTTAATTTTTAGTTTTGCTAAATGGCCTCTCTGTGGTTTTTTGACTTTTTTATCCTTAATTTCCTCAAAACCAATCTGAACAGACTGGTAACCATCCTTTTCTCTGGCCTTAACTTGACTAACCCAACAAGGCCCAGCCTCAATTAAGGTTACTGGGACAATTCGACCATCTTCATCAAAAACCTGGGTCATACCTAACTTTTTTCCTAAAATAAATTTCATATTATTCAGGGTCTATTTAGGGACAAATTAAATACCGGGCACTAACCCGGTATTTCATAACGGATAACTGCCCCGCCAAGCAACTAAAAATAATTATTAGTGAAGAAAACCATATTTTCAAATTCGTATGTTCCTAAAAAAATACTAATTCCTAAAGGAGTTACATTTTTATCTCAATGTCAACACCGGCTGGTAGGTTTAATCCCATTAAAGCATCAATCACTTTGGCGCTGGGATTAATAATATCAATCAGCCTTTTGTGAACTCGCATTTCGTACTGCTCCCTGGAATCTTTATGGACAAAAGTAGAGCGATTTACTGTATATTTATGAATTTGAGTCGGCAAGGGAACCGGCCCACAAATCTCTGCCCCATAACGCTCCGTTGTTTCAACAATTTGCTTGGCTGATTGGTCAACAAGCTTGTGATCGTAGGCCTGTATTTTAATGCGAATCCTCTGCTTAACTTCTTCTTCTTTTTTAGGTACCATTTACCACTGTCATTCTGAGCCGAAAGTGAAGAATCCCGTGATTATTGAGCGGCATCCTTCGCTTTCGCTCAGGATGACCATTTTGTAACCAAATCAGACCTGCCTGCTGGCAGACAGGGATTTGGACAAAATGATCATTTAACTATCTTAGTTACTACTCCAGCGCCAACTGTCTTGCCGCCTTCTCGAATGGCAAACCGCTGTTTTGATTCTAAAGCAACTGGTGCCACCAATTTAATTTTTAAATTAACTGTGTCACCTGGCATAACCATCTCTGTCCCTTCAGACAAAGTAACCTCACCAGTTACATCGGTTGTCCGAATATAAAATTGAGGCTTATATCCACTAAAGAAAGGGGTATGGCGGCCACCTTCCTCTTTGGACAAAATATAAACTTCTCCTTCAAACTCATTATGAGGGGTCACCGTGCCTGGCTTAGCTAAAACTTGCCCCCTTTCAATATCTTCCCTCTTGACACCTCTCAATAAGATACCAGCATTATCTCCAGCCCGGCCCTCATCAAGAGATTTATTAAACATTTCAATACCAGTCACCACTGTCTTTTGAGTATCGCGCAAGCCAATTATTTCTACTTCCTCGTTAAGCTTAATAATTCCTCGTTCAATCCGGCCAGTCCCCACAGTACCTCGCCCTTCGATAGAGAAGATATCCTCGATAGGCATTAAAAATGGCTTCTCGACATCACGCATTGGCTCAGGAATATGTTCATCAACTGCCTTGGCCAATTCCAAAATTGGCCCACACTTTGGACAATCTTCTTTACCACAACCACATTCTAAAGCCTGGAGAGCTGAACCTCGAACAATGGGAATCTTTTCCCCTTCAAATTCATATTTGCTCAAAAGCTCTCTCACTTCTTGCTCAACTAAATCAATTAATTCTGCATCGGTTACTTGGTCAACTTTATTTAAAAATACCACCACTGCTGGCAAGCCAACTTGACGAGCCAAAAGAATATGTTCTCGAGTCTGAGGCATTGGACCATCAGCAGCAGAAACTACTAAAATTGCTCCATCCATCTGAGCAGCTCCGGTAATCATGTTCTTAATGTAGTCAGCATGGCCTGGGCAGTCAATCAAGGCATAGTGCCTTTTATCGCTTTCAAACTCAGTGTGGCANNCTGGGGCATGGGGCCATCTGGGGCGGAGACGACCAAAACTGCTCCATCCATCTGGGCTGCTCCGGTAATCATATTTTTAATATAGTCAGCATGCCCCGGACAATCAATGTGAGCATAATGCCGATTGGTTGTCTCGTACTCAACGTGAGCCACCGCAATAGTTAAACCACGGGCTTTTTCCTCAGGGGCATTATCAATATCATCAACGCTCTTTTCTTGCGCTTTGAGCCCAGTAGCTTTCAAACACTTCAAAATAGCCGCTGTCAGAGTGGTTTTACCGTGGTCGACATGACCAATAGTCCCTATATTAAGGTGTGGTTTTGTTCGTTCAAATTTCTCGGCCATAATGTCAATTAACAGTAAACAGAGAACAATGAACAGCGAACAATAAAAAATTCGCTATTCAAACTCCTCCATTCACTTG
>JABAOF010008114.1_pt1 | contig 12320 bp, 15 predicted proteins | sample 7062171 | NCBI WGS metagenome assembly JABAOF01 (sample SAMN14538628, study PRJNA623070) | marine sediment metagenome | biome: marine biome [ENVO:00000428]; feature: marine pelagic biome [ENVO:01000023]; material: deep marine sediment [ENVO:00002113] | place: India: Gulf of Khambhat ... | reverse complement strand
TCCTCGGTTCCTTCCAACCTTATTAAGGTAGATTTCACTGGCAAAAAAAACGCGATATCATAATCAGAGTAATGGATGTTTGATGTAAGATTTATTATCCAAACGTCTTTACGCTTGGAAGTGATAGAACTGGTAATTAGGTAAACTTGATTTGTATCTTTGTCAAATATATATTCGGAGACTTGGGATAACTCCAAATCCTTTAAGACGTTTTCATCATTTATGTACCCAAATATTACGGCATTTCCAGATTCATCGAGGTATATGTTGAGAATTGCCTCTCCAGGTTCTGTAATGTTAAATTCCGTTCCTTGAACAACTGATATCAACAAAATAAATAAAGCAGGAATAATTTTATTCATAATTTTCATTTAAATACGAAGATATAAAAATTTTCCAAAAGCCTTATATTTTTACAGCATTAATCTCAAGGCATGGAATGGATTCCAAAGTGGATGGCTGAGGTATATCAGAAGTTATTTTCAGTATTCGGTACCGACGAATTCTCTACCACGTTAGCCAAGCATCTCTTTGAAGATGAACAGATATTTTTTAAGGCTCTTTCAGAGTTGCAGAAGAAAAAATGGATAATTCGGATGAGAAAAGGAAGATACAAACTGATTGATTTAAATGAGATAATATTCCAGGTGACTCCAGAATTGTCCTTCAAAAATGTGGAAGAAAAGGTAAAAGAACGAAAGAGCATACCTAACGAGACTATGATTAATCTATCATTTGAGATACATGGATTGAGGGGTTACTGATGTACGTAGAGCAAATCATTTCGATTCTAAAGTTATTCGAAGAAAAAGACATCGAATATACCTTGGTAGGAGGAATTTCCGGCATAATCCATGGAAGTCCGTATACTACTCCAGAGGTCGAATTCGTTGTTTCTATAGATCCAAATGACCTCGCAGATTCTCTAAAAAAACTTGGGTGGAGAAAAGAGGAGGATCGTTACTTTCACAAAACCCTAAAAATACCTTTAAAATTGTACAGAGACTACAGAGGGTTTAATTTAAACAAAAATGTGAAGATAGTCGAAACTAGGCTAGGAAAAAATAAAATCAAGGTTAACTCTCCAGAAGATTATGTAATCACTACAGCAGTAGGGGGATCTTTAGAAGAACTTCATCGCGCCTTAGCAGTCCTTATTGCAAACAAAGAGATTTTAGACAAAGATTATTTAATCAGGAGAGCCGGAGAAGAAGGAGTTAAAGAAAGAATTCTGTCGTTTCTGAATAAAATTGGAGTTTAAATGACATTCTAAAACTTCTATTAATAGATGCAAAGAATACTTCATTTTCTTAGCAATCTACCTAACAGATGCTTGACACGATTATGACTAATCAAAGAAAAAGGTTTTATTGAGGTATGTTAAACAAATAGAAAGAGATGAATATGTCCGATGAAAAAAATCTTCTTGGCGCTCTTTCGTACCCGATATGGATTATTGCGATATTAATATTAGTTACAGATGAGAGAAAGAAAGATTTCAGCAGATATCATGCATATCAAGCGTTATTTTTCAATATTGTCTCCTGGACAGTGCTTGTAGCGTTCTCCTTTGTTCTTATAGGATATTTTCTCTTTCCAATTTGGCTCGCAATAACTTGCATATACGCATATAAGACGTATCAGGGAGAAGTATTTTCTATACCAGTGGTCACAAATCTCACCAAGAAATTTGCTCCTGACTTGCCAACCTTCGAGTAGAAAGGTTAGCAGGTCAGATGGAGCGCTGCAATAACTTTCTTAGATTTTGAAAGTTCATTAAAAAGGTTGCATGCTTTTTCAGTTTTCTCAATAATAATTTCTATGTCTTTATTTCTTATATAGTCTTCAACCTCGGGTAAGACTTTCATTACTCCGTAATGCCCTGAACCAACTATAAAAACATCTGACTCTTCTAGAACAGCCTCTTTTATGTCTTCTATGCACAATTGATGCCCTGATTTTCTCCACCAATTATCAAAGATGCGATCTGGTAAAATGATTATGTCTTTGGTATACTTTTTTCCGTCAATTACGATTTTGCCGAACTCGTATGAATCGATCATTTTATCCAGCGCGATAGTGTTCTATTCTTTCTCTGACCTGCACTATCAATTCTCTTCCAAAACCACGATCCTCGATGCCTATTACGCGACCATTTCCCATAATTTCTAACTGTACCCTACCAACGATTGTCTCATGCTCTTCAAAAATTTCAAACTGTACGATTCTTTGGGCGCTTATTTGTTTTGAACGGACTCTTGCGATGTATCCTTCGTCACCCCTCTTGATGTCTTCCTTAGATTTAGCTGTTATGAATAATAGATCTCCTATGTTAATATCCATCAATGCGTTGAGATTATGGATATTTTTTAGTTCTAACGTTCTGATTCTATCGTGTAGTAGATCCCGAAGGGCTCTTGGAGAAATTGAGGTCAAAGCATAAATTTTCACAAGATCACCTCACAAATACATTACAGATGGAGGTCTTTCTTTTTCTTCTGCTGTTTTCATTTGCTGACTGAGATCTTGCATGTACTCTTCGAATTTTTCTGCCTCTTCTAAAAGGGGTTCTGTTTTTATTTCTAAACCTAGTAATTTATTCAAGGTTTTTATCATTTCTGCCGCTGATCTCGGATCGGGTGCTATGCCTTCTGTTTCAGATAATATACACACCGAAAACAAGTCTTTGCTATAACAATCTAATAATATTTGTCCTGATATTCCTGTTATGCCTCCGCGTTCCATTAAGGGGATATTTGTTTCCTTAAGAACTTCTAAACTATCTGGAGTTCCAGCTACGCCGAAAACATTCCTTTCTTCCTTTTTACCAGCAGCCACGCCTGCTAAAGTTACTACCAATTTAGGATTGTATTTAGACATCCACTCGACAATACTTCCCGACGTGTCGAAGACCGCCTGAGGAGGTATGAATATGTCAGAATACAAGATAATGAGATTTTCTGTCGCATAGATGCGGACAGGCGGCTTAACGACACCCTTTTCTAAAACAGCAATCGGAGCAAAGTGTGGAGACTTCAAATACGCCACGTATTCCATATTCAACTCATTTATTATGTGGTATGCAGAGATGCTTCCTACTAAGCCAACTCCTGGAAAGCCCTCTATTATTATCGGCTCTTTGACATAAAAGTCCGCCATCTCAACTACCTCAGTTTCCATAGCAACACCTCAAGTCTATGTATGAAAAAATATGTGATTTATAAAGATCTCGACCACTTAAATTCTTTCAGATAGAAGTGAGTTCCGCCATAATTTATTAACTTCCCTTCGCAGTATTCTCCTGATAAAGGTCTGATGAGCATATCTGCGCACACCTTTCTTGCAACCTTTTCTATATAGGGTACTAACTCCATTGGTGGTCTTATTGAATAAATTAAATCTGCACCTACGTATATACTTAAATCAGGTTCTGTTATATCGTCTATTAGTGCTGGGAAATCTCTCCAAACCACATTTATGTCTGTGGCAGTAACCTTTAAACCCCTCACTTCTAAGGCATGCGCTATCTTGGTATAATTTCCCACGCCTACTTCAACCACATTTTTGTAGTTCTCAGAAATATAATCAATAATTCCTCTCATATTATAAATATGGGTTAACGTTCTTCTTCTGCAAAGCGCCAGAAGAATACTTCATCCATGAAGTGTTTACCGACCTTGGGTCTTTGTGTTACTCCTCCTGTCAAGGCTTCCATCTGGATCTTCTTCTCTATCATTGAAGTCATTCTCCTCGCGGATATTACTGAGTCTGGATTGACAGAAATTGATGTAGCGCCCATTCTTATCAAGAACTCCAAATAGTCCAAGTAGACGCTGGGTGCCTGTCCGCAGATTGACGTTGTTACACCGTATTTCTTGCAGACTGTTATAGTATACGCCAGAGCCCTGAGTACTGATAGATCTCTCTCATCATATATCTCCTGTATAGCCTCATCGTTTCGATCTACGCCAAGGATTAACATTGTAAGATCGTTGGTACCAAAACTAATTCCGTCTACACCGCCTTTACAGAACTCCTCGATTAATAGTACACTGCTTGGAACCTCTACCATGATCCAGAGTTGGAAGTCAGGATCTATCCTGTTATCGAGGCCCTCTTCTCTCATTATCTTGACCACTTTGTTGAATACCTCAAACTTCCTAACGAAAGGAAGCATCACCCATACGTTCGTTAAGCCAAATTCGTCCCTTACCCTTCTAATCGCTTTCAACTCTAATCTGAATATATCGTCTTCTTTCAGATATCTATGCTGACCTCTATAACCTATCATCGGATTGGGTCCTACGTGCCCGGCTTCAAGTTCGTATTTCTCTCCTCCCGGCATCTCCAAAAACTCATCAGGCTTGAAGTCCAAGAATCTATATACAATTGGTTTTGGAAAGAAAGCCTCTGCTACCTCTCTTATACCATCGGCAAATCTCTCTACCATTACGTTTTCTCCGCCTTCTTCAATCAAAAGTCTGGGATGTTTGCCGATGCTTAGCATTAGGTGTTCTGCTCTCAGTAAGCCAACACCATCAGGTTCTGTCTCTCTTGCGACTTTATCAGCGATTTCCGGTATTGATAGATTTACATAGACCTTCGTGGCTGTAGTAGGTTGAATAAGTCCTACTGATACAGCCGTAGGTACTGCCTCTTCTTCTAGTTCTATCAAGCGTCCTTTGTATACGACGCCTGTTGTTCCATCTGCTGTTACTTCTCCAACTCCGTCTAAAACTTCTGTTCCATTACTAGTACCCACTATACAGGGTATACCCAGCTCTCTACTTACTATAGCCGCGTGACACGTTTTTCCTCCAGAATCCGTAACAATTGCAGCAGATTTTTTCATGGCGGGTACCCAATCGGGTGTGGTCATTTCCGTAACCAGTATGTCTCCTTCTTCTACTTTTCCTATTTCCTTTACATCCAATATTACCTTTACAGGTCCAAAACCTATACCGGGGCTTACTCCAAGCCCCTTTAATAATATTTCTCTTTCAGCGGTTATTTTTGGTTCCTCCTCTTCTACCTTTTTTTCTTCCTTAACTTCCACCTTGGTATATACGGTTTCAGGTCTTGACTGCAGGATAAGTTGTTTGCCTTTTTCATCTATGGCCCACTCTATATCCTGTGGTATACCGTAGTGTTCTTCTATCTGTTTCCCAAATTTTGCTAAGGTGATTACCTCTTCATCTGTTAGTGAAGGTATCTCCTGCTTATCACTTTCCACCGGGATATGTTTTGTCTCTCCTGTACTCGGATCTCTCTGAAACTGAGATGTTTTTTTAGCGATGTACATGTTTAGTATTTCTAATGTGTTTTTATCCACCGTAAATTCATCAGGTGTGATTTTACCACTTACTATCGCCTCTCCTAAACCCCAACCTGAATTTATGAGAATTTTATCTTCTTCGCCAGTCACAGGCTCTATGGTGAACATCACTCCGGCGCTCCTCGCATCCACCATCTGCTGCACCGCTACGCTTATCAAGACATCTTCATGTTTGAAGCCTTTTTCTACCCTGTACATCGTGGCTCTAGGAGTAAACAGAGATCCCCAGCATCTTTGTACCTTTTCTAAGAGATCTTCTCTAGTTACATTTAAGAATGTATCCTGTTGTCCGGCAAAACTTGCTCCAGGCAGATCCTCTGCAGTAGCACTTGACCTTACGGCAACAAGCACGCTTTTATCTTTTGTTCTTTCTCTTAATTCGTCATAGGCATCTATTATAGCCTTTTCTATCTCCTCTGGCATTGGAGCAGTTTCAATAATTTCTCTAGCCTTTCCTGCTACCTTATTTAATATATCTAAGTCGGTTATATCGGCATCTTCAATAATCTGATACACTTTTTTATCTATTCCAGTCTTTTTTATAAAATATTCGAAAGCATATGCTGTTATAGCAAATCCAGGAGGCACTGGAACACCTACTTTAGCAGATAGTTCTCCCAAGTTAGCGCACTTGCCTCCAACTAAGGGTATATCATCTTTGGTGAGGTGCTCGAACCATATGATAAAATCTTCCTTTTCGGTAATCTGAATCCCCCTCCTCTGGCAAGATTTTTTTTTAAAATTAAGAAATGTGTTGAAATATATAAATCTATTTATATTTAATTCTGTACAAAATTATACATTTATCGGAATTTCGTTGCTTTTTTATACTTCTAATTGAGAGAGATTTAGCATGGAAGAAAAGAAGATGTCGATATGGGAACACCTCGAGGAACTGAGAAAAAGAATCCTAATATCAGTGGGATCTGTAATTTTATTCGCAGTAATTACTTTTCCTTTTACAGATAATCTTTTAGAATATTTAAAAAATGCTTTTCTTTCTAATAATCCGGCTTTCCCGGAGGGAATAAACTTGTTGGTTCTGGCCCCTATGGAGGCAATCTTTGTTAGGTTTAAAATGGCTATAGTTTTGGGATTCGTTCTTGCTTTACCGGTAATCATGTACGAGGGTATTAAGTTTATTGCCCCCGGTCTTTATCCTAAAGAGAAGAGGTTTCTTTTTGGCTTATTCTTTTTCTGGTTGTTTTTAAGCATATTTGGTTTAGCATTTGCATTTTTCCTCGTAATTCCTTTGACATTTAAGTTTATCCTCAGGTTCGCGCTTCCTTTTGCATCGCCTCAACTAAGATTAGAGTATTTTATGAGCTTTATTATGTATACAGCACTAGGTTGTGTGGCTATAGCCCAGTTGCCCCTCGTTTTAGGCGCTCTATCCTATTTAGGATTTGTAACTCCTGAACAACTGAAATATTACAGGAGGTACGCGATTGTAATACTTGCAATAATAACAGCGGTAGTAACCCCAGATCCAACGGGGATTACAATGATTGTCGAGCTTATTCCTCTTTTGTTCTTGTATGAGGTAGGCATACAGGTGGCAAAGATTGCTAGGAGGTGATTCTTTGAACGTAATCGAGGCGATCAAGCAGAGACGAAGTGTGAGAGAATTTACAGATGATGATGTTAGCGAAGATATTATTAAAAAGATCCTCGAATGTGCGAGATGGGCTCCTTCTGGAATAAATAATCAAGCATGGAGATTTATCGTTATAAAGAATAATGAAACAAAGGAAAAACTTTCTAAATTCACCCACTATGGGAGGATAATTAATGAATCAAAGGTGTGCATCGCTGTCTTTTTAGATCTAAACGTGATGTACGACAGAACAAAAGACACTCAATCCATAGGTGCCTGTATACAGAATATGTTATTAACGACGCATTCAATGGGTTTGGGGGCAGTATGGCTTGGAGAAATATTAAAGAATAAAGAAAAGGTCAGAGACATTTTAAAAGCACCTGAATTTTATGAACTTATGGCGGTGGTAGCATTGGGCTACCCGAAACCTAAAAAAAGGATTTCGAGTAGAAAGGATCTAAGTGAGATTACATACTTAGAAAGTTATGGAAACAAATTCTGAGGTAGGTTGATGTGAGGGAAGAAGGACACACTAAAGAAGATATATTCAAAGAGTTAAAGAAATACAGAAACCTCGATTATAAATACGAGAAGGGAGGGATACTAAGTTCAATGTGCACCATTCCTCACGAAATTGTAAAAGAAGTCTTCATGAATTTTTTTGAAACAAACCTTGGAGATCCTGGTCTTTTTTTGGGAACAAATAAAATAGAAAAAGAAGTAATATCTGCTTTGGGCAGTTTGCTTGGAAAGAACAAGGCTTGTGGATATTTGGTCTCCGGAGGTACAGAGGCAAACATGATGGCTATGAGGGCAGCAAGGAATTTGAAAGGAGTAGAAAATCCTGAGGTAATTATACCTGAGAGCGCTCATTTCTCATTCGACAAAGCAGGAGATGTATTAAGAATAAATATGGTTAAAGTACCCCTCGATAATACTTTTAGAGCAGATTTGGAAGCAGTAGAAGATTCAATAGGTGAAAACACTATCGCCATAGTTGGAATTGCGGGTACGACAGGATTTGGAATTATTGATCCGATAGAAGATCTGGCAAAGTTATCTTTAGATTACGATTTGTATTTACATGTGGATGCTGCGTTCGGAGGTTTTGTCATACCTTTTCTTAAAGAAATGGGATATAATCTTCCAGATTTTGATTTTTCCATAAATGGCGTTGATTCTATTACCATAGACCCCCATAAAATGGGTTTGGCCCCAATACCAAGCGGTGGAATATTGTTCAGTGATCCCAAGGTACTGAAATACCTCGAGATAGAAACACCCTACCTAACAGAGCCGAAGCAATTTACAATGGTGGGAACACGACCTGGTGCCTCTGCTGCTGCAACATGGGCTGTTATGACTATGTTAGGTAAGAAAGGATACAGAGAAATAGTAAAAAATTGTATGGAACTTACAAAATATTCGGCTGATGGAGTTAAAAAGTTAGGGCTGAAACTAGCTATTGAGCCTACATTAAATGTTCTTACCTTTCATGTAGACGATTTAGATGAAGTGATAAAAAAACTAAAACAAGAAGGGTGGATCGTATCTAGAACCAGAAAACCGCCTTGTATAAGAATTGTAATAATGCCGCACGTGAAAAAAGAGCATGTAGACAGTTTCTTAGATACTTTAGGAAAGATTTTGGGGTAAGGGTATGTTAAAAAGATTAAAGGAGAGTTTGAAAAACATACTTGTAATCCGAAGGGGTGAATACGAGTATTTCATTCATCCAATAACAGATGGTGTTCCCCTGTTAGAACCGGATGTTCTTAGAGAATCTTCTATGTATATAGCAAAGACGGTTGATCTAAACGTGGATAAAATACTGACGATAGAAGCTATGGGTATACATCTGGCCACGACCCTTTCGCTTATGACAGACATACCAGTGGTTATAGTTAGAAAAAGAAGATATGGCTTGGAAGGAGAAGTAGCCGTACATCAAGTGACTGGATATAGTAAAGGGGAGTTATACATTAATGGAGTGAGTGAGGGAGATCGTATTTTGATCGTAGACGATGTAATAAGCACAGGCGGAACATTAATGTCAGTTATATCCGCTTTAAAACAAATGGGTGCGATTATTACGGATGTTATAACAGTATTCGAGAGAGGAGAAGGAGTAAAGGAAGTAAAGAAGTCTACCGGCTTTGATGTTAAAACATTAATCAAAATTGACGTAAGAGACGGTAAAGTTACGGTGTTAGAGTAGATAAATTGAAAAGACGATTAAAAAGCAACGCGGCTCGTTGCATCAAAACTTTGCACAAGAATCGAGATTCTTGGCATGCCAAAAATCTATGATTTTTGAGCATTTAGAAAAAAGTTTTATCCGTAACGACCGGTTAAAAAAAAGTTCAAATTTATTCAAGAAGATACTTTATAAAACAATAAAAAGAAGAGAACAGTAGAGAGCCAGTAAAAGAGCGAAACGCGGAATACATGATCGTCTCTAAAATTCCCCCAACTTTTATGCCTAAACACGAACTTACCTATATGAAGGATGGAGTATAAATATACTAGAAACACGATTTCAATTGCTGCTAACAAATTATTCAAAAAATCAAAGAACCGTTTAATTTTTTTCGGAACCGTCGTGCCGGTTTTAACTATCAAAAAAATTATTACGAAAAAAATATACTTTAACCTTTCTGGCTCAGATTCTCTAAGTATATTTCTTTCTGCTTGTTTAGGTCGAAATAAATACATTAAAATCAACATAGAAATTCCTGCAATTATAATGGTCACTTTGAAGTAATCATTGAGAAATTATTACACCTCCATTTTGCGTACTACCTAAATATCTCCATCAAATATTTATCCATATTTTTTTACGTATTTGAGATAAAAAAAGGTTGTAGGGGGTTATGTCCGCCCACACCCGGAAATAATCCAGATGAAAATACAGTAACTGTTCCATCGGGGGCGATTTGATATATTTTGCCAGAAATAACGCCGCCAGCGTATAATCCAATAAATAAAGAGGCGAGATATATTTGTTCAATACTTAATTCATGCAAGAAAAAAGAAATACTATATTCTAAAAAATAGATTGTCTAGGATGTGTTAAATCATGGCTAGTGTAATGATAGAAGGGCTCGTTATAATCTTTATAGCCATAGTATTTCTCCTCATCATTTATTATGAAAGATCCATCAGAAAACGTGATATCGGAGAACTTAAAAAATTGGAATCGAAGATTGGACTGAGATTTAATCAAGATGTTAGGGGGAGGCATCTCACGGGAAACTATAAAGGTAAAAACGTTGTTTTGAGCTATATCGACATGGGTACGGGGAAGCGCTTCTTCCCTTACACCAATATACAGATTGAGATTAAAAAAGGCTTGTCATGTAACATAAAAATACGTAAAAAAGAGCCTTTAATTATAAACTCTGATTTTAAAATCGGAATTAGTAATTTTGACAATAATTTTTCAATCACATTTATAGAGACCGAATTTGATAAAAATGGTCTCCCATTCATTTCAGAAAACAAAAAGATTTCGTGTATGGAAGAAATTAAAGATATTTTCGATATTGCCACGATTAAAAGGATGNNAGGCAGAATTACGATCAAACTTGGATCGTAAATACTCTTGACCTTTGTGTTGAACTTGCAGAGAAGATTGATAAAGTTAGTTTAGAATCCAAATCTTAAAAGCATCGTAGTTAAAAGTAATATTCATAAGGGGCTCAAAGGACTTAAATTATATATTTCTGTCAAAGATATCTCAACTTTCGAAGTTTAAGGTCCTCCATCATCATGTAAAATAACAAGTTTATAGATTGTAAAAGTTAAAATTTTAATTTACACCTTTCTGCTATCAAAGCATTACCTATATATGCAATACACCAGATAATACAAGCTGTATGATATTCAAAACTAAACTCTGGAAGAGAGGCCAGAACTCATACGCCACAACCATACCTCATGTTGCCCTGCTCAACTTGGATCTTGAGAATCAGAAGTATAATGTCGTGTGGGATATCACGGATAAAGGGGTAAGGGTAAGCTTTGTTTTAAGGTCGGAAAGTTAATAAAGATTGAAATCAAAACGGACACATGCAAAAAAATAAGGAAATTTCTGATAAGATAGGCTTGATTGAATTTCTAAACGAAAATTATGGGTCATATGTTGTATTTGGGGTCTTTATAGCAACAGCAGGTTATTTTGGTAGTTTTAATAATATATTCGCAACCCTTGCCTCAATTACTAGTTTAGGTATTGCGCTTTCTATTATATGGGCTATTGGTTTGATGATGCATAAACTTCATTGGCGGTTTAATAAAGATGCTAAAATTTTCTATAGTTTAATGTTCCTCATGTGGTTGTTCCTTCTCTTGTTCTTATCCCTTAGCTTTTTTTATTTTCATATTTCAACAAATCTATAGGGAGTTTGCGAATTAATACCTGTGAAGGCATAGCACTCGCAGGCATTATTTCGCAGGAAGGTCTCAGATTTTTAGGATTGGCGAAAAAGGGACGAGGAAATTGTTCCTAAAAAGGTGTTAAGGTAAGGTTTGAAGTTAGGGATAAGGGTTAGGCACCTTGATACAATGGTTACATTCCTCCAACACTTAACATCACACTCTATCAATCGATATACTATTAACGGTTACATTTATGAGCGGGAATAAAAATTAGTTCAGGGAAAATTATGAAGATAACCATACTGGGAAGCGGATCTACACACGGCACGCCGAAGATAAACTGCCAGTGTAAAAATTGTCTTAGTGGTCTAAAACGCCTTAGATCTGGATTCATTGTTGAAACAGGCGATGAAAATATTCTTGTGGACCCTAATCCTGATATCCGTCTCCAGCTACTTGAATACCCCAAATTAATAAATGCGATAATCGTTACGCATATGCACTTTGATCATATTGGCGGTCTTGGAGATATTGTGGGAGAAAAAATACCTCTATACGCTACTAAAGATGTATTGGATCACTTGTTAAAGTATTTTGGATATATGATCAAAGAAAAGAGAATCGATCCAAAACCTATCAAAACGTTCCAGAAATTCAATGTAGGAGAGTTAGAGGTAAAATTTTTTCCTGTGATTCATACTTCTAGCCCCCTTACATCAGTAGGAATAAAATTATACGACGGAAGTGACTTTGTGTATACAGGCGATACTGGGTATAAATTAGGCGATGACATCTTATACACAATGAAAAAAGCTGATTTACTCCTGATAGAGGCTACATTCTATAAAGAACATTTTCCAACTATCCATCTTCGCTTAGAAGATGCGATAAAACTTACTAAAAAATTAGATCCTGAAAAAGCAGTATTTACACATATAAGCCACAGAAATCTCTCTCAAAATGATTTAGAGGAATATATAAATCCTATTTTTGATAATGTTTTTA